>SXGQ01215849.1_pt1 | contig 102983 bp, 90 predicted proteins | sample 3178371 | NCBI WGS metagenome assembly SXGQ01 (sample SAMN11356859, study PRJNA531348) | freshwater metagenome | isolation source: freshwater sample F1-20 | place: China: Fuxian Lake, Yuxi | collected 2017-12-25 | reverse complement strand
GCACCACCGACAACAGTCGCACCACCGACAACAGTCGCACCACCGACAACAGTCGCACCACCGACAACAGTCGCACCACCGACAACAGTCGCACCACCGACAACAGTCGCACCAGCACCAGTTGCGGTTGTAAATGACTCTGCTCCACAAATCACGGCAGTTACGAATGTAGGGGGAACCGTGACAATCAAGGTTGACTCACCCGAAGGATCACTAGTCACCATCGTTCGCAACGGAAAGGTCGTGGCAAAAGGAAAGTCATCAACTTTTGTTCTGCGTAATGTTGCTCGCGGAAAGCATAGTTTTCAAGCAAAGGTTCGGATAGGGAAGCGAACTTTAAAGTCGAATGTGGTTAGTTTCTCTGTCTCTAGAAAGCGCTGACCAAGCGGCGACAGTGTTCTTGCTTCTACTGTTGCCTGAATAAATATTTTTGAAGCGAGTCTCGGGATAGAATCATGGGAATGCGTCTACAACGACTTGATGACTATCAAACGTGGTTGCTCACACATGGTTCAACTGCCCTTGTCATAGATCCGTGGTTGAGTGCCACTATTTTGAAAGGCAGTTTCAATCGAAACCATCTCTCGAACTTTACGCCGATAGATCAGCTTCCGAAGTTAGACGGCGTGGTGCTTTGCACACATGTCACAGACCATTGCCGAGTTGAGTCTCTTGGTCTTCTTGACCCCGCAATACCGGTGCACGGTACAACACGCGCAGCAAAGGCTGCTCGCAACATCGGGATGACAATCACGCACGCACACAAGTCGGGTGACACATTTACTATCGGCAATGGTGATGATGCGCTTAAGTTTGAAGTCGTAAGAACTGGATGGCCCTTAAGTCTTTTGGCTCTCGCCTTTGTCATTGAGCCAGTGACAGGCGGAAGGCGGGTCTATTTCGACCCCCACCTGCCATCATCAAAATTGGCTTCCTTAGTCGGACGTGCTGATGTACTAGTGGCACCCGTTCGTGGTGTGCGCGCCGTCATTATCCCGGCAACTGCGGGAGCAAAGCGAGTTGTCAATAGTGCCAGAGCTCTTGGGGCGACAGTGATTGTTCCGACAGCATTGGACCCCAAGCGGGATATGAGTTGGTGGCAGCGATTTGCATATCGCGGGTGGGGAAGCGCCGCTACCGTTCAAAGCCACGCTGGCTCAGGTGTACTTGTCGTACCGGAAGATCAGTCATTGATAGATCTTGACGATTTGGTTGCTGCTAACTAAGGCGAATCGGCAATTTCTTGATGCCGTGAATAAAGTGTGATCGCATTCGCTTTACATCACCAATCAATTCAATATTTTTTACTTGCTTGGCGAGTTCTTCAAACAAAATTTTCATTTCAAGTTTCGCCAGATTTGACCCGAGGCAGAAATGGGGACCCCCTCCACCAAAAGTGACATGCGGATTAGGGTTTCGGCGGATGTCAAAAGTGAATGGATCGGCAAAAACTTCTTCGTCGCGATTGGCTGAAAAGTAGAACATAACTACACAATCGCCTTCCTTTATCTGATGACCACGCAAGTCAACATCGCACACTGCAGTGCGTCGAAAAGAGTTGACAGGTGTCGCCCAACGTAGAATTTCCTCTACGGCTGATGGGACCAGTGATAGGTCATCGCGCATCTGCTGAAAAGAGTCAGGATTCTCTGTAAGCGCCAACACGCCATGACTGATTCCGTTGCGGGTGGTTTCATTGCCCGCAACAGACAAGAGCAACATGAATAATTCAAACTCATGGGCGCCTAAGTGGTCGTCGGCTGTTTCGTCAATAAGAGCCGTAATAATATCGCTGCGTGGGTCGGCGCGCCTGGCAGCAGCGACCCCGTTGAAGTACATGTAAAGCTCTGCAGCGGCACTTTGGGCATCTTCTGGCCCAGAAGACATGTCGGGATCAGTTGATCCGATCATGCGGTTGGACCAATCGAATACCTTGTGACGATCTTCCACTGGGATTCCAATTAACTCAGCAATCGCAATCAGGGGTAATTCGGCAGAAACCTTTTCAACGAATTCAACATCACCCGAGGCGAGCCCAGATGCAACGAGTTCGGCTGCAACTTCACGAAAATGATCTTCAAGCATGCGCATTGCCTTGGGCGTGAACCCGCGGTTGACCAATGTGCGCAGTCGAGTGTGTTCTGGCGGATCTGCATCAATCATCAAGCGTGAATCTTCAAGATCTGGCCGATTCTCTGGCATCAAAGAACCTTTAAGTGCGGATGAATAGGTTTGAAATTGTCGACTTACAGACACGAGGTCAGCGTGCTTTGTGATGGCCCAGAATTTGTCTGGGAAACCATCTTCAAGGCCCGGTGCCAAAATAATTGGTGTATTGCTGCGCAGGCGAGTAAAGATTTCGTGAGGTGGACCATTGCGGTAGGCCTCATTGCTGATGATGTCGATATCAACTATCTCGTTGTTCATCTGTCTACTCCCAATATTAATCCACTTGTTGGCACGCCAGTTCCGGCCGTTACCAGTACATGCGCAACATCTGGTACCTGGTTGACGCTAGCACCCCGAATTTGACGAACGCCTTCGGCAATCCCGTTCATGCCGTGAATGTATGCCTCGCCAAGTTGCCCACCATGAGGATTGATCGGCAAAGAACCACCCATTTCGATGCGACCATCTTTGATGAAGTCTTTGGCATCTCCGCGAGCACAAAAACCGAATTCTTCAAGTTGCATTAATACATATGGCGTGAAGTGGTCGTACAGCACGGCGGTTTGGATGTCTGCAGGAGTTAACCCACTAGAACTCCATAATTCGTTGGCAACTAATTTCATTTCTGGAAGTTGGGCAATGTCATCGCGATAAAAGCTGGTCATTGTCCACTGATCCTTACCAGCGCCTTGAGCCACTGCCTTGACGACGGCAGGTGTTTGAGGCATGTCTCGGGCTCGTTCGACAGTCGTGACAATGAGGGCTTGGGCGCCATCGCTTTCTTGGCAACAATCCAATAGGTGCAAGGGCTCAACGATCCAGCGGCTGTTTTGATGATCTTCAAGCGTGATGGGCTGTTGATAAAACCATGCAGCCGGATTTGTTGCGGCATGTTTGCGATCAGCAACAGCGACCCGACCCAAATCTTGGCTTGTTGCTCCATATAGATGCATGTAGCGCTGGGCAATCATTGCCACCCAACTTGCAGGTGTCAGTAGACCTTGGGACGATGTGTACGAAAATTGCGCTCGCTCAGCAGTTGCTGCATTGGGAAGATCTTGAACACCTGAGCCAAAGCGGCGTCCACTACGTTCATTGAAGGCGCGATAACAGACCACGTAGTCTGCGACTCCAGTAGCAACAGCCATTGCGGCTAGTTCAATGGTTCCACAGGCGGCACCACCGCCGTAATGGACACGACTGAAATGCCGAAGTTCTCCGATGCCAAGGTGACGAGCGATCTCAATCTCTGGATTATTGTCGGCACTGTATGTCACCATGCCATCAATGTCTGAGGGCTTGAGTCCGGCATCTTGAATGGCGGCCAGCACTGCTTCGCAGGCAAGTTTCATCTCGCTGCGTCCTGAGTCTTTTGAAAACTCTGTTGCCCCGATACCAACGATGGCTGTTTTGTTGCCGAGTTGATTACTCATGGCAAAACCACCTCGACTGTTGCCGTGACATGATCACCCATTGAATTGCTTCCAGTGACAAGAACCGTGACAGTCTTACTGTCAATAGCGGTCACTTTGCCCCGCATCTTCATTATTTCACCAGGATAATTTGGCACACCGAGACGAACTTTTACTGATCTAATAAATGCATTGGGTCCAGCCCAGTCCGTGATGTAGCGACCGACAAAACCATTCGTGCTCAAAATGTTCATGATGATGTCTTGTGAACCGCGTTCAACAGCAATGCTGGGGTCGTGGTGTACCTCTTGATAGTCGCGTGATGCGATTGCGGCGGCAGTTATCAGAGTGCGGGTGAGTGGAATATCAAGCGCAGGCAATTCTTGTCCGACCTGAACATCAGCGACACCAAAAGAAGGGATGCTCATTTTGATGCAATCAACTTTCCAAGTCTGGCAAGATGCTGACTCGCGCCACCAAGTTGTGTGCTGATCTGGATTCCCCATAAAAAGAAACGATGAACTGGGTAACTGATGTCGGCGCCGACGCCTCCGTGTAAATGTTGACCCGCCAAGACAACCGAGTGTCCACCTTCTGTCGCCCAATACATTGCCACCAAAACGTCTTGGCGAGCGTCAAAGCCCTCGGCTAGCTGCCAAGCCGCGTTAAGTGTTGTGACCCGCATTGCCTCTGTTGTGATGTAAGCGTCGGCGGCGCGAACTGCAACTGCTTGCTGAGCGCTAAGTGGCTTGCCGAACTGATGGCGTGTCTTGACATGCTCTGCTGTGATGGCGATTGAACCTTGAGCGACACCGAGCTGTATTGCACAAAGAGCGACGAGTGAATGTTCATGCATCCAACGAAGAGCTTCGCGTCCGTCACTTGTCAGACCTGAAATGACATGGCTCGTTGGTACAACGACATCAATTTCCATGTTGGCCTGGGGTTGGCGATCGCTACCCTCGACAGGGGTGATTGTTACCCCACGAGCATCAGTGTCTACGAGGGCAAGCACAATCGACCCATTTGCTCGCTTGGCTGAAACCACAACATAGTGGGCATGTTGGGCGTATGGAACCGCAGGTTTTGATCCGATTAATCTGATGCCACCTTCTTTAGTTTCAATAACATCAATCGCTTCGACCGAGGGATTCATGGAGTCATTGGCCCCGAAGTTTGCAAGCGCGGTAGAAAGAATTGTTGTTCCGGCACAAACGCCAGGCAAAACTTGGTTCTGCAGTTCTTGGCTAGCAAATTCAGCCACTGTCATCGCCGCAATTGAGGATGACCAAAGTGGAACTTGGGCAATATACCTGCCTTGTTGTTCAAGCACTAAAGACAACTCCACCATATGCATTGCCAGACCACCGTGCTCTTCTGCCACGCATAGGCCAAGGATTCCGGCTTTTGCAAGTTCGCTCCAAAGTGTGGCATCAAAGCCATCTCTTGTCTGAAGTTCAGTAATACGCTCAATCGTGGATAGATCGCCAAAGATTTGTTGCGCCAAGCCACCAAGCACCTGTTGCTCATCAGAAAGATCAAAATTCATGCTGTTCCTTTATTTTTGAACTCGGGCGAAGGGGAGTGTCAATTCGTCGTCTGTGGCCTGCAGCACGATTTCAACTTTTTTTCCGATTGCGATGTCAGAAATATCGGTATCAGTAGGGTTCATCACCATCCGAACACCCTCATCTAAATCAACGAGCAAGACTGGAAGCGGATACTCGAGTCCAGGAACTTGCGGATAGTGCGTCACCACAAAACTGTGGATTCTGCCAGTGCCAACGGCCTCAACAGCTTCCCAGTCCATCGAGATGCACGACGGGCAGACGGGTCCTGGGGGGAACCGAAGTTCTAAGCAGTTCTTGCAACGTTGAATCAAGAGCTTGCCATTTTGAAGACCGTCGAACCACCAACTGTTGTCGTGGGTCGTCGCTGGTCGCGGACGAACAACATCAGGGGTGGATTTTTTTGACTTTGCTGGTCTAAATCGAATTATTCGAAATAGCATCGAGCCAACCCGTTGATTGTTTTGATCAAAATAATCTTGACGAGTTGTGACGAAGTGTCCTGTTCCGAGGGCGGTTGTTTTTTCGGTGCTGATCGCCTCAATCGTGGTAGTCATAGAAAGTCTGTCACCGGGATGCAGATAACGATCGTAGGTCTGCTCGCAATTAGTGGCGACCACACTGGTGAATTGACGAGAAAATAGCAGTTGATTCATGTCTTCATATGGATTATCGCCAGAGGGTATTCGTGGCTTGATGCCCGCCATTACCCAGGCCTGCAACATTGTTGGTGGGGCAACAATCTGACCGTGCACCGATGCCTTTGCCGCCGTCACATCAAGGTAGATCGGATTATTGTCACCGATTGCCTCGCACCAATGACGAATCATCGGAATATTGACTTCATCTGGGGACAGTTGAGCCGGTCCGATTTCTTTTCCAACGAATACTTGTAGTTGCTCCCAGAAAGCCTGCTTATCTTTTTCTGTTTCTTGGTCGACGGAGGTCATAGTTGTACCGTTGTTTAACCTTTCACCAGTTCGCGCCAAGGAAGATTGCGATCTACAGATGGCTCTCGCGGCAATCCAAGACCGCGTTCTCCAATTATGTTCTGCTGTATTTCATTCGTTCCACCACCAAGGCGTATTGCAAATTGACTCAGGAGATGGTGTTGCCATTCACCACTGTCTATGACATTGTCCCCCCATAACATTGCGTCCGCTCCAAGCACTTCCATCGCCGTATCCATTGTTTGTTCCCAGTGGCGTGCATATGCCAATTTCATAATAAACATCTCAGGACCTGGCATCAGCCCAAGTGAAGATGCTGTGCGCAGGCGGTATCCCAAGTACACAATGGTCTGAGCACGTGCATACGCCGCAGCAAGTTTCTGACGCACGATGGGGTCTTGAGTGCGACCTAGTTTCTGGGCGGTCGCAATCAATGCTTCCACGGTCCAGGAACTTCCGCCACCCCCGATGAATGCTCTCTCGCTTGTCAGGGTCGTGTTGGCAACAGCCCAACCGTTGTTGACCCCGCCCAACACATTTACTGCCGGAATTCGAACATCAGACAAAAAAACTTCGTTGAAATGAGCCACGCCAGTGATCTGAACAAGAGGACGCACCTCGACTCCGACTGATTTCATGTCCAAAATGAAATAAGTGATGCCTTTGTGTTTTGGTGACTCTGGCTCAGTGCGTGCGAGCAGGATTCCATAGTCAGAGAACTGGCCAAATGATGTCCAGACCTTTTGTCCATTGACGACCCAAGTGTCGCCATCAAGTACCGCGCGTGTGCCGATGTTGGCCAAGTCACTTCCAGCGTTCGGTTCGCTGAATAGTTGGCACCACACATGGTCTCCGCGCAACATCGGTGACAAGAACTCGGCATGTTGTTGTGGTGTACCGTGAGCCATCAAAGTAGGGCCGACCATGCCAAGGCTCACCGCAAATGAACCAGTCGCTACATCAAACTTTGATTGCTCCTCTGCAAAAATTGAAGCTTGCAGACTAGTGCCACCTCGTCCACCAAATTGTTCGGGCCAGGAAATGCCTGCCCATCCATTGTCGTACAAAATATGCTGCCATTTTTTGCAAGCCTCAACATGTCCGCCGAGGTCATCATGCCAGTTGGCAACGACTTCTGAGCGAGGGGAGGCATGTTGGGAGAGAAATGAGCGCGCTTGATCTCGAAAGACAGCGTCTGCTGGTGAATCTCCGATCTGCATTGACATGTCTTGTCCCAACTCTTGGCTCGAGAAATGCTCTCCGAGGCCTGTCCTGTATCGTTTCTGACAGTCTGTCAGAAACAACTCGCAGAAGGGAAATGGAGCGAACCCATGCTAGGAATAGGCGCATGAAGTTTTGGTGTGCGAGCGCGTTTATGGATACCCGCCAACTAGTCAAGGTGGCCACCATTCTTGACGAGACGGGTTATCACGGGATGATGGTCTCTGACCATCTGGTGTACCCGAAACATTTAGTGAGCAAGTATCCCTATTCACCCCATGAGGACGGCCGACCAATATGGGAGCCGAGCGCTTCATGGCCAGACCCATGGGTGCTGATTGGCGCCATGAGCGCCGTGACAACTCGACTGCATTTCAACACCAATATCTATGTCGCCCCCCATCGCCCACTCGTGCAATTGGCCAAAGAAGTATCAACTGCGGCAGTGCTTTCATCTAATCGCGTGGCTCTTGGCGTCGGTGCTGGATGGATGAAAGAAGAGTTTGATTTGCAAGGCGTTGAATTTTCAACGCGTGGTAAACGGCTAAACGAAATGATTCCAGCACTTCGTGCGCTTTGGAAAGGTGGTTGGGTGGAATGGCATGGTGACTTCTTTGATGTTCCTTCCTGCATGATTGAACCGCACCCCGATGTTGCTATTGGCATATACGGCGGTGGACATACTGACGCCGCACTGAAGCGGGCTGCAAAATATTGTGATGGATGGATCGGCAACGCTTACCCGTGGGATGAAGCCGCTACGCATGTCGGCAAACTCAAAAGTTTTTTGCATGAGTTTGGTCGGGATAATGATGACTTCGACATCATCTGTGGTCTTTACGCACTTCCGTCACCTGACTTGTATCGGCGTGCAGAGGAAGAGCTTGGTATTACCGGCACATTATGTATGCCGTGGGCTCTTGATCAAAACGTCAGCAAAGGAGAGATGAGTGGTCTGATTCAAAGTGCCGAGGTGTACCGACCATCAATTGAGAAATACGCCGAAGAAATATTATCTCAGGTGCAAAACTGATTGCTTGTCAACCCAGCGCACCTGTTGCACGAAGAGCCGCAATCGCATCAGGCCCCAGACCAAGCACGTTTTTTAAGACGGCATCGGTGTGTTCACCATTTGTCGGGGCCATTGTTGGCATTGGTAGTTCTTCATCTTGAACGTGTAGTGGTAACAAAAGCTGTTCGCAACCCAGTTGTTCGGTGCTTGCCCAGGTGAAACGGTCCTGGAACTGGGCGTCATCCATCACTGTCTGAGGAGTATTTACGGGAGCAATCGTGGTGTTGTGCTCGGCGGCAAACGACAGCCATTGTGCTGTGGTCTTTGTCTTGAAGATTTCGCGCAACTGGGTCTGAAGTGCGGTGTTACCTCGAGCATGGTCGGCGTATGTGCTCCCTGGAAAGGCTTCAAACAAATCATCACGACCGATGCCCTGGCAGAAGTTTCTCCAGAAACTTTGTTCACTTGCCATGAACAAGATGTAGCCGTCTTGAGAGGCATAAAACTGGTACCGAACGCCTTCCCACATTCCGCCAAGCCCAGGTGCACGGCGTTCGAAATTATCGCTGGAGTTTCCGGTGACTTCGCTCTGTGGACGTTCGTAGGCCTTGTAGGTCTCGATGCGATACCAATCAAAATATGCAGCCGAATCGCTTTGGGCGATTTCCATACAGGCTGGCTCACCAGTAGTGCGGGCGCGCACGAGAGCGGCCATGATTGACATCGCTGCGAACGCAGGACCTGCCGTGATGCCGATATTTGTTTGAGCAGGAATTCGCGCAAAGCCCTCATCATCAACCACGGGGGCAATCGTTCCAGACCACGCATCATAGGCAATGCCGTGACTTGCCAGATCGCGATAGGGTCCCGTTGCCCCGTATCCAGAGATTGTGCAAAAAATAATCTTTGGTTGCAATTGCTTGAGACGTTCAAACCCCAACCCCATCTTGTCGAGGAAGCCTGGTCGCATCGCCTCAATGACGACATCGGCAGAACGCACGAGGTTTTCAAAGACCGTTATTGCTTCGGGTGTTTTGAGATTGAGGGTGACTGATTTTTTCCCCCGATTTATGTGCAGGTGTAACAAAGAGGAACCATCAACAATGGGCCAAGTCATTTGTCGCACGTAGTCTCCGGCAGGGGATTCTACTTTGATGACTTCAGCCCCAAAATCCACAAGGTGTCCACCTAGTGCAGCAGGACCGAGTAGGGAACATTCAATAACGCGAACTCCCGCTAGAAATCCAGAATTTTTTATGTCACCACTCATGATTTCATCCAGGCCAAACGATTGATTGCATCTCGGTATAGGCATGGAGACCAAACTCTCCGCCATCGCGTCCGACACCACTTAATTTGAATCCACCAAATGGTGTTTCTGGATTTCGTTGCGCGGTGTTGACGCCAACATTGCCACTGCGTAAAAGACGCGCTACTCGGTAGGCACGGGCGGTGTCTTTGCTAAAGACATAGTCATACAAACCAAAGTCTGTTCCGTTTGCAATTGAAATTGCTTCGTCTTCGTCATCAAAAGGCAAAACCACAACAACTGGTCCAAAAATTTCTTCCTGCACTGGTGTCATGTCGGGGCGACAATCCGCCAACAAAGTTGGCGCAACATAAAAGCCACGCTCCATATGGCTGGGGCGGCGACCGTCCACGACAACGGTGGCGCCCTGTTGGGCACCTGTGGCGATGTAACCATCAATGCGATCGCGTTGGAGTGCAGAGATGACTGGGCCAACCATGGTGTCTGCAGATGTCGGGTCTCCGACCTTGAGTGCCCGTGCCGCGCCCGCAAGTTTTTCCACTAATTCGTTGTATTTGCTGCGGTGCACAATGGCTCGTGTCGGGGCCGTACAAATCTGTCCACTATGGAAGCCCCAGACACTGGCGATTCCACCCACTGCTGTGGCGATGTCTGCATCGTCAAAGACGAGCGCAGCACCTTTGCCTCCAAGTTCAAGTAACAGCCGTTTCATGGTGAGCGAACCAGCGGCAAAAATTCGTTGACCAATGGCGGTACTTCCCGTGAATGACACCATGTCAACATCGCGTGTCTCTGTGAGGACTGCTGCTGGCTCCGGTTTAGAAGAGGTGATGATGTTGATCACGCCTGGTGGAAAACCAACATCGTTCATAATCTCGACAAGTTCGATTACTGCGAGCGGATCTTGTGGCGCTGGTTTGATCACAACAGTGCAACCCATCGCTAGTGCAGGTGCAATTTTGCCAGCAACATTTACGACTGGAAAGTTGTAAGGAGAAATACAGGCGACAACACCAACAGGCTGGCGGTTGATGACAGCACCAATGAGTCCGCCGGGAGCAAGAGGTGTTGAAAGCGTCGTTGATGGTGGGAGAGGGATATCAAATGATTTAGCAGCCGCTTTTGCGTATCTTGCGAACCTTTCTACGGCGATGGGTACTTGCATGCGCGAACCAACGGTTGCTGTTGCTCCTGTCTCGGAAATAATTAATGGCACTAAATCAGCAGCACGCTCTTGGAGACGAACGGACACGGCGTGTAAAAGGCGCGCCCGTTCTTCGGGTGCCGTGGCAGCCCACTTGGGAAAAGCCTGGCGTGCAGCCCGAGCGGCCTCTAATGCTTGCTCGACTGATGCTTCTGGGGCGTATCCAACGATGGTTTCAGTCGCTGGGTTGATAATTGGCGAAGTGCCCATTGCTCCTTCGACCCAGTGTCCCCCGATTAGCAATTTGTATGTCTTTAGATTGGTCATAGCGCCTCAATGGTACAATCTGACGCACCGTCAGATTTCATTGGTTGAAGGATGACGGTCGTTTGAAACCACCCGAGGGCTGCCAAAATGATGAAAAGGACACAACTTGAAGGATCAAGATGCTTGACCACTTAATCAAAGGAGCAACAATCGTGGACGGCACTGGCGCACCTGGCCGTCAAGGGGATATCGGAATCAAAGATGGGCGCATTGTGGTTGTGGGCCCAACAGACGAATCGGCCCTAAATGTGATTGATGCAACGGGCATGGTTGTTGCACCAGGATTTGTTGACCCTCACACGCACTACGATGCACAACTTCTGTGGGACCCAATGGCAACGCCGTCAAGTTTCCATGGCGTCACAACGGTGATTGGCGGAAATTGTGGCTTCACGCTGGCACCCCTCAAGCCTGGTGACGGCGACTACTTGCGCAAGATGATGTCAAAAGTTGAAGGAATGCCCTTGCCCGCACTCGAGAACGGAACTGATTGGTCATGGGAAACTTTTGCAGATTTCTTGCAACGCTTTGAGGGCAACATTGCTGTCAATGCGGGTTTCTTGGTGGGGCATTGCGCCATTAGGCGATACGCAATGGGTCTTGATGCCGTGGGAAATCCTGCCGACGCAAAGCAAATTGTCGGTATGCGCGCAGAGCTAGCAAAAGCAATAGAGGCGGGCGCTCTCGGATTTTCTTTTACAAACTCAACATCGCACTCAGACGGAGAAGGTGAACCAGTTGCGAGTCGATGGGCGACACACGACGAACTTATTGCACTCTGCGAAGAAACTGGAAAGTATCCAGGTACGACGCTAGAGGGAATTGTGCCTGGTTGTCTTGACACCTTTTCTGACGACGAAATTGACCTACTGGCAAAGATGAGTGCTGTTGCCAACAGACCAATGAACTGGAATGTTCTCACCGTAGATTCGCGAGAACCAGATCGTGTGCCCCGTCAGTTGCAGGCTGCTACGAGAGCAAAAGAACTTGGTGGGCGAGTCGTTGCGCTCACGATGCCAATTCAGGTGCCAATGAATATGTCGTTTCTAAACTTTTGTGGTTTGTGGTTGATGCCGAATTGGAAAGACGTTATGGCTGGTTCGGTCGCACAACGCATTGAACGTCTGCAGGACCCAGATACGCGAATCAAGTTGCTGGAGTGGAGCCTTTCCAAAGAAGCTGGGGTTTTTAGGCGTCTTGCAGATTGGTCGGACTACATAATTGGCGACACATTTGCCGAGGAAAATGCCGGCCTTTCTGGCCGCAGCGTGCGCGATATTGCAAGCGAACGACAAACATCAGCCTTTGGAACATTGCTTGACATCGTGATCGCTGATGAGTTGCGTACCGTGTTGTGGCCAACGCCCCAAGATAATGATGCTGAATCGTGGCGGATGCGTGCTGAACTATGGCTTGACGAGCGCGCCATGATTGGTGGCTCCGATGCAGGAGCACACCTTGATCGAATGTGCGGTGCTCCGTATCCGACTAAATTTTTAAATGATTGTCTGCAAGGACACAAACTAATAAGTATGGAAACTGCCGTGAAGTTGATGACCTCAGATCCAGCTGCGTTGTTTGGGCTCAGAGATCGTGGCGTACTGCGCATTGGTGCACTTGCTGATGTTGTCGTATTTGATCCCAAAACTGTCGGAAGTCAAGAGCCTCGTTTGGTGACAGACTTGCCTGGCAACTCGGCACGGCTTACTGCCAACTCTGTTGGAATGCATCATGTATTTGTAAATGGCGTGGCAATTTTGCGTGACGGTCTTGCGACAGGCGCAACACCTGGAACAGTGCTCAAGTCTGGTCGCGATACAGTAACCGTTACGGCGCGATAGGAGTCCTGATGACCGCTGAAATTGATGATCTGCTTTACACCGTGACCGCCGGTGTTGCGCGCATCACTCTAAATCGACCTGATGCTGCGAACTCAATCACCCCAGATCAACGCAACAGATTGATTGAATTATTTGCTCAAGCATCTGCCGACCTCAATGTTCGAGTAGTTGTCCTGAGCGCTACGGGCAAGCATTTCTGCACGGGTGCTGATCTGCGGGTGTCGCGCATTGAAGAAACTGTTCGACCCGATGGTGCACCTGATCGTGCCGTTGGTGATGTAAGTCGCAATATAAAAAATGGTGCCCAGAGACTGATTATGTCAATCATGGATTGTGAGAAGCCTGTGATTGCGGCGGTAAATGGAACTGCTGCCGGCATTGGGGCTCATATCGCTTTTGCTTGTGATCTAATCGTCGCCGTTGACAGCGCCAGATTCATCGAGGTTTTTGTGCGGCGTGGCATCACCCCAGACGGTGGGGGCGCGTATTTGTTGCCCCGCATTATTGGTCTAGCAAAAGCCAAAGAGTTGATTTTCTTCGGGGACGATTTAGCCGCATCTGATGCGGAGCGCATTGGTCTTATCAATCGTGCAGTAAGTGCCCAACAATTCAATGGTGTCGTTGATGAATGGGCCACTCGTTTGTCTCATGCCCCCACTAAGGCGTTGTCGTTGGCAAAGGGGCTGCTGAATAGTTCACTCGATGTCAATCGTGCAACGGCCTTTGATCAAGAAGCGTGGGCGCAAGAACTGGCATCGCGAACAGACGACTTCAATGAAGGTGTTCAGGCTTTCATCCAAAGACGCGACCCAATTTTTAAAGGGTGGTGAAATGGGCTTTGATTCACTCCTGAATACTGGGCGTATCGGCGCCATGTCGCTTTCAAATCGGGTCGTGTTGCCAGCGATGGATATGAACTTATGTGATGATGGCGATTTTTCAAAGGCTGAGATTGCGCACTACACCGCTCGCGCCGCAGGAGGAGTCGGGCTGATTATTACTGGCACCGGTGCCGTGGCGTGGCCGAGTGGAGCTTGTTCGTGGCACCAGCCGTCGTTTAGTGATGATCGTCATATTCCAAGTATTAGCGCACTAGTTCAGAGTGTTCATGCTGCCGGGAGCAAGTTGTGCGTCCAAATTTGCCATCACGGAAAAACCGCTGGTGTTGATACAGCACAAGATCGACCGCTACTTGTGCCGTCTTATCCTCAAGGCAAACTTGACCTTGCTGCATTGCAAGACAACACGATGGATGAACTCCTCAAACTTGGTTCGGCCTCGCACGGCAAACAGGCGCGCTACAAAGAAGCTGATGAAGACGATCTTGCCTGGGTGATCGAGCAGTTCGCTCAAGGCGCAAAACGTGCATCACGAGCAGGGGTAGATGCAGTTGAGATTCATGCAGCACACGGGTATTTGGTGAACACATTCTTGTCAGCTGGCTACAACAAACGCACGGATCGATGGGGTGGCTCAATTGAGAATCGGGGCCGTTTGATGACTGAGATAATCCGTGCAGTGCGTAATCAGATTGGCGATTTAGTCGCCATCAGTGTTCGTCTGAATGGGATGGAATATGGACTCCAAGACGGCATGACCCCCAGCGAGGCTGCGATCTTTGCGGTAATGGCTCAAGATGCAGGAGCCGATGCAATTCATGTTTCAGCCAATGCACATAATCCGTTTGCCGATTTCACTGATGGTCCTTTGCCAAGCGCCGAGGCACAGTATCGCGAGTATGCCCGAATTATAAAAAAAGCGGTAACTATTCCGGTCATTGCAGTCGGGCGCATCAGTCCTGAAATTGGTGATGAAATGATTTCTCGTGGCGAATGCGACTTTGTTTCAATGGGGCGCCAACTGTTGGCCGACCCAGACGTGGTGAACAAACTCAAGGCTGGCCAACGCAAGTCAATTCGACCATGTATTAATTGCTATGTCTGTGTGGAGCAGAATTTCTTTGATGCACCGCCGAAGTGTGCCGTGAATCCTGCTCTGTGCGATGAGTCTCTTGCACAATTGGTATCAACCTCACATACAAAAAGAGTGCTTATCGTCGGAGGCGGGCCAGCAGGTCTTGAAGCGGCCAGAATTGCAGCAAGCCGAGGGCATTTGGTGTCGCTTTATGAAGCGTCATCAAGGCTCGGTGGCACAGCCTGGTTCTCCAAACTAACAACACCTGCCAATGGTGCTTTGGTGGACTGGCTTGAACATGAGGTACGCAGGTTGGGTGTGCAAATTTTTTTGAAGAAGCGACTCAGCGCCGTTGATATTTTGGAATTGGCACCGAACGAAGTCATCATTGCAACGGGTGCCATTCGCAACCGTCCCGTCAACGAACATACTGACTATGGCGACTCACGCGTTTACACCGGCGATGACCTGCGCGCGTTGTTGACGGGAGAGGGCATCGTCACGGGTGCATCACAAAAAACCAGATTGGTGGCGCGACTGGCCCGAGTTTTTGGGATATCTAGCAACATCAGTCGAGTTCGTTACTGGTCTAAAATGTATTTGCCACTCGGCAAGGATGTCACGATTGTCGGCGGCGGACTCGTCGGACTAGAACTTGCCGAGTTTCTAGCCGAGCGAGGTCGAACAGTTACTGTGGTTGAAGAACAAGCTCATTTGGGCCTGCCAATGGCTATGCCGCGTCGCTGGAGCGCGGTACAAAAGGTGGCCAATCATGGTGTGCAGTTGCGTCGTTCAAGTACCGATGTTGTCGCATCAAAAGACGTGATCATCGCCAACAATGTTTCGGCAGAAGCCCCAATTGCTGATGAGTTGCGGGCGGCAGGAATGTCCACACATGTCATCGGTGACGCCCACGACGTCGGATATATAGAAGGTGCAATTCACTCCGCCGGCAAAGTGGCCAGAGAGATATAAGAAACCCGAATGCCAACATTTGCCGATCATGTAAGAGCGCGTGCTGATGACGACAACACGGCATTGCTATTTGAAGACCAGCGTTGGTCGTATCGAGAGTGGGTTGCAGATGTTGCGACTCGAGCGGCACTTTGGCAATCGATGCGACTTGATGGGCCAGCCCATATAGGTGTCCTTCTCGAAAATATTCCCGACTTCACGATGTGGCTTGGTGCTGCGGCGGTTACAGGTAGCACGGTCGTGGGGATCAACCCCACTCGACGTGGCTCGGAACTTGAACGTGACATCACCTACACGGATTGCCAACTCATCGTCACGCAACGCAGCCAGTTGTCGTTGCTTGATGGTCTTGACCTAGGTGCCGCCAATGATCGCATCTTGGTGGTGGATGATGAATCATATTCCAGTCAGCTTGCACCGTATGTTGGGCAAGTTTTACCAAACATTGAGGTTCAGGAATCGGATTGCTACCTGTTGTTATTCACATCAGGCACGAGTGGGGCACCCAAAGCAGTAATCACGTCGCACAGCCGATTTACATTTGTCGGGGGTGCGATGAACTACATTATTCATCTCGAGCCAACGGATGTGACCTATATTGCGATGCCACTATTTCACTCCAATGCTTTATTTTCGGGCTGGGCACCAACGGTGATTGCAGGTGCTGCAACGGCTCTGCGTCCCAAGTTTTCGGCATCGGCATTTTTGGATGATTGCCGTAAATATGGCGCCACTTACTTTAATTATGTGGGCAGACCACTTGCATACATCCTGGCAACCCCAGAATCCGATGATGACAAAAAACATTCTTTGAGACTCGGGTTTGGCAACGAGGGTGCCGAAGCAGATCTTGGGCGCTTCACGGAGCGCTTCGGAGTCGAACTCGTAGATGGCTATGGACAAACTGAAATGGGTGCTTCAATAACTCGGGTCCCTGGGATGCCAAAAGGTTCATTGGGCGTCGCTATTTCCCCTGCGCTCAAGGTCTTGGATCCCCAAACAAACCAAGAATGTCCCGTTGCAATATTTGATGCAAATGGCCGATTGTTAAATGCCGAAGAGGCAACTGGGGAGATCACAAATACTGGGCAGTCGGCATTTGAGGGGTATTGGAAAAATGATGAAGCCAATCGCGAGCGGTCACGCAACGGTTTTTACTGGACAGGAGACTTGGCGTATCGCGATGCGGAAGGGTTTTTTTATTTTGCTGGTCGTACTGCGGACTGGATCAGAGTAGACGGTGAGAATTTTGCCGCAGCACCGATTGATCGAATCATTTCTCGGTTTACTGGTGTTGTCTTGGCCGCGGCCTACGGGGTACCAGATGTTGACATCGGAGATCAAGTGATGGTGGCACTGCAACTCAAAGATGGAATGCTGTTCGATCAAGATAAGTTCTCTGAATTTTTGGTTGCACAAACTGATCTGGGGCCCAAATGGATTCCGTCATTTGTGCGAGTCATGACTGAAATGCCCCTCACTCAAACCAACAAAGTATTGAAACGCGAACTGTCTCAGGACAAATGGCAGAGTGTGGTGCGTGGTGAAGGGGCAATGTTTGTGCGGGATAAAAAAAGCAACAGGTTTGAACCTTTCGGTAGAGCAGAATATGACACCCTGAAAAGTAGTTTTGACGCTTCAGGTCGACAAGGTGTATTTTCCTGACTGTGAGTGGACCGATGACTGTGGGTTTGCGCCAATCCGATCCGATGGCTTGGTTGATTGCCCATGAAGATATTCGCCAGTTGGCTAGTCGATACGCCGTAATGCTTGATGCTCGCAACTTCGTGGCAGTCGCCGAACTGTTCATCCCCGATGTTGGCGTGGGGGCAGACCAAGTCGGACGCGGAGCCTTGGTATCCAATTTTCAGCGACAATTCAGCACTCTTGGTCGGAGCATCCTGCAGGTGACCAATCATGTCATTGACGTTGCTGATGCTGATAATGCCACCGGCATTGTGAGTTGTCGTGCTGAGATTGAACCGCTTGATTCACCTGCAACATGGGTTGTGCAACAGATTCAATATCACGACACCTACGCTCGTGTTGAAAATCACTGGTTATTCGTTCGACGCAAACATCTGATGTGGTACGGCGCAGACATGTTGCAACGCCCTAATGACTTGCCTGATGCGAATTGGCCCGCGAACCATTCAGGCAAGGGTGAATTGCCAGAGTGGTACGACTCATGGAGTGCATGGATAGCGATGCGTCCTTAGCGAACTGCACCGGCGAGAATGCTTGGATCGCGGCGAATCTCACGCCGAGCCATGGCCTCCCAGAAACCGATGAATTTGTCGCCATCGCTGAGTAAAGAGCGTGCTTGCGCATCTTTGGGAAGTGGATGTCCGCCGCCGACTGCTTCGACATGCCAGGCGTGCTTGCATCGTTGTTCGAGAGCAACTGCGCGCTGGTGGGCAGCACGGATTGAAACACCTGTCACCATCACACCATGATTGGCCAGCAACGCCATATCAGCCGAACCCATTGCAGATGCTGCCGCACGAGCCGCATCAACATCATCAACCGCCGTTGTGTATTCGTCCACAAGCACTACGGTTCCGCCTCCGAGTGCGCTGCTTTGGTCATATGGCGGTGGCACGCGACCTGCATTGGCGTATGTGGTGGCATATAAAGGATGATTATGCACAGAAACTACAACTTCTGGACGCAATTGATGCAACGCCACGTGAAGCGGAATACCAAGTGGTACTTGCCAGTGACCCGATATTTTTTCACCGAGTTTGTTCATGACGAGCACATCATCTGGACTGAACTCATCCCACAGGAGTGGCCAAGGATTGACCAGAAAGGTTCCATCTGATTGCTTGTATGTAATGTGCCCAGCCAAATGGTCGTTGTAGCCCTCATGCAAGAGAGCACGGGCCAGCAATACGAGTTCTTGACGCGGACCAAGGGGAGGTAGCAGAGCGTCAAGTGAAAGTTTCATCGAGGCAGGACGGTGTCGGGGAGTGGATGTCTGTACAAAGTCGCTGCATTTTCGCAGCACAGTTTTCGCAGTATGTGATCAGGTAGATGACCCCATGCCGATTTGAGAATATCTTGGGTGTCGGGCCATGTGCTGTCACCGTGTGGGTAGTCAACTTCCACCATGATGTGGTCTTCACCAATGACTTCATATAAATCAATCGTGCTTGGATCATCAATGGTGCAGAAATAAAAGTTGCGTTTGAGTACATCTGCGGGACGTATGTCCCAGCCTTGACCGTATCCACTGCGGTCAACGACATTTTCAAGGCGATCAATGAGCATCGGCACCCATCCGATGCCACCTTCACTCATTGCGATTTTGAGAGTTGGAAAACGGTAGGCATATCCACTCCACAACCATTCTGCGCATGCGTTGAGTGAGAGTTGTCCAAACATTGTGGCCCCGAGTTGTAGTGCGGGTGCATTTTCTGGCATCGGATACATTCCGCTTGAACCGACATGCAACGAGATCACGGTGTCGGTTTCGACACATGCTTCAATAATTGGATCCCACCAACCAGTAAACAACGAGGGCAACCCAATGTTGTGTGGGCGTTCTGGCAGGGTGACTGTGGTAAATCCGCGTGCTGCATTGCGACGAATCTCTGCCGCACCTAACTGCGCGTCAGCCATCCAAGTAATGCCGCAAGGAATCAATCGTTCGGGGTACTGCTGCCACCACTCTTCGTACATCCAGTCATTCCATGCCCTCATGGTCGCATGCCCGACATCAGCGTCGCTGCAACCACTAAAAATCCTGCCTGCAAAACCTGTGATTTGAGACGGGAAATTTAGCGATGCCCAACATCCAATGATGTCCATGTCTTTGATTCGCTCGTGCACGTCAAAACATCCACGCCTCATGTCCTCAAGGCGGGTCGGCTCAAGGGAACGGGCTTCAGGTTTGCGTCCAGCGACCGCATTCATTCCCACCTGCGTGAAGGTTTGTCCGTCAAAATTCCAGACCTGATGACCTTGATCATTGACGATCAATCGTGGGGCACGATCTTGTAGATGAGACGGCAGACGACCATCAAACATGTCTGGTGGTTCTACGAGGTGATCATCAACTGAGATCAGGGTGTAGTGCACTGGCTTGCTGAGGGGGTCTGGCAACAAAAGATCGGTATTGGTGTCGCCAATTGTGTATGTCATACAGATGCTCCTGCAGGTAGAAATGCGCTTCGTTGATTTTGGTGAAACTCTTGGTGCAGAGCTTTAGTTAGATCAAGTGTAAGGGGTTCGAGTGCGGTGTCTTTTGCTGCACGCCACCAAACTTGATCAGACGTAATCCATGCTTCGGAGCGCAGTGGGTTTTTATTCACCTTGTTATTGGCGGTCAGAGGAATTGCGTTCGTGACCCGCACAAATCGTGGTGCCCACTTGGTGCCTAAATCACGCTGCGAGAGTAAAAAAACATCAAAAGCAACTGGATCAAAGATGCTGTCTGGTGCCATTTCTAAAGTCACCATCACTTGGTCTCCCGTGCGGGGGTCAGGCACGGGATAGGCAGCCACCATCACAACCCCTGCAAACCGACGCAGGATTTCTTCAAGGGGTGCTGTCGCAAAATTTTCACTATCAACCCTTAGCCAGTCCGCATCACGACCAGCAAAATAAAAAAATCCATCCGCATCGCGATACGCAAGGTCACCACTCCAGTACCAACCCCGGCGCAATCGTGCATCGGTAGCTGGGGCGTTGTTGTAATAACCCTCAAAGACTCCACCACCATTACGATTAACCAGTTCTCCAATTGCTTGGGTGGGATTGATGATTGCTCCGTGTTCAGTGAATCTTGCGGCTACACATTCTGTGCCGGTCTCGGGATCTACCACGGCGATGTCATCGGCGGGATTTCGGGGACGTCCAAGTGATCCAGGTGGACTATCTGATGTGAGATTTATCACGATCGCACTTTCACTTGATCCGTAGCCCTCAATGAGGTGACACCCAAAGCGTTGCTCAAAAAGTTGGCGGTCAAGCGCGCTTGCTTCTGTACCGAAGGCATGACGAAGTTTGTGTTGTTTGTCATGAGTAGTTTCGGGTTGTCCCAAAATATAGGCAATAGTGCGACCAACGTATGTGAAAAAAGTACAGTCATGTTTGCGCACGTCGTCAAGAAAATTTGTCGCCGAAAATTTGCGCCGCATAACGAAAGTTGCGCCGTGGGCGAGTGCTGCCGACCAGTTGGCCATGAGGGCATTGCCATGAAACAATGGCATGGGTGAGTAACAGACGTCATCTCTGGTCACACCGGTGATTTCTGAGGCCCTTATCCCAGACATCGCCATCCGAGATGTGCTGCAAACAACGGCTTTTGGAGCACTCGTGCTGCCACTTGTAAATAATAAAAAGAGTGGTGTACTTGGATTGGGGTCTTGAGACACATCTCGCATCGGGGCATTTTCATGTCGGGCAATGAGGCTGATGTAGTCGGGGGAGTCAACAATCAAAGTGGTATGCACATTGCCCAGATCAAGGTTTTCCAGCAACGCATGTTGGCTGGAGTCGGTGATGATTATTTGGCAGTCGGTGTGCCGAATATCGCGGGCCAGTTCGGCGCCGCGCCGAGTGGGATTAATGCCAACAATTGTCGCTCCAATAAAAGCAGCGCCACCAGCCAAGAATAAATATTCGGGCGTGTTCTCAAGGAGCACTCCAATGTGAGGGACTTTGCTTTTCAACACGGACTCCAGTGCTGACGCGCGAATTACTGACTGGCGGGCAACTTCATCCCAGGAATAACGTTGCTCGTCAAGGACATACCCGAGATGATCATCCCCGATGCGGGCACGCAACTGCGACGCAATAGTGGCAGTAGTGTCCATGGTCTATAAACGCGTTACCTCTTGCGCCAGAGGCCAGTCACCGGATCGAGTCCGAGCATCTTGATGGCGTTACCACGAACAATCTTGAAGACGCTTGCGTCATCAAGATGTTGCACTTGTTCGGCAAATATTTTTTGTGAGTCAGGCCATGTCGAGTCGGTGTGTGGATAATCAGTTTCAAAAGTCACATTGTCGAGACCGATGCGATGCAAACTCTCCATGCCATGACGGTCGCGATAGAAACATCCGTATATTTGGCGAAACCAGTAGGTGCTCGGTGGTTCTGGGACGAGTTCGCGGACGCCACCCCAAGCACGGTGTTCCATCCAGACATCGTCTGCTCGCTCCAAGATGTAGGGAATCCATCCGATTTGCCCCTCGCTGTAGGCAAGTTTCAGATTGGGGTGTTTAACCAAGATGCCACTGAATAAGAAATCCGTAAGTGAACTCATGGCGTTCCCAAAACTAAGAGTTGCCGCTACTGCAGGCGGGGCATCGGGTGATGTTGCGGGCATTTGGCTACTCGAGCCGATGTGCATGCAAATAATTGTATTGGTGTCCTCACATGCCTGAAAAAATGGTTCCCAATAACCGGTGTGAATTGACGGTAAGCCCAACTTTGCGGGAATCTCGCTGAAAGCGACCGCCGTGCATCCACGTTCTGCATTACGGCGCACTTCTTTGGCTGCAGCCTCAACATCCCACAGCGGAATAATTGGCAACGGAATCAGACGGCCACCACTGTCGCCGCACCATTCCTCGACCATCCAGTCGTTGTATGCCCTCACGCAACCCATCGCTAATTCTTTGTCTTTGGCCTCGGCAAAAGTTTGTCCACAAAAACGCGGCATTGTTGGGAAGCAAAGCGAACCTTGAAGGTGATCAATGTCCATGTCGGCGAGTCGCGCCTTGGGCTCAAAGCAGCCGGGGCGCATTTCGTCATACGTAATCGGCGACAAGGTCATGTCATCTCTTGCAAAACCAACGGCAGCAACATGGCGCTTGTGGGGCGCGACTAAATCTTCATAGAACCATGTATCTGATTTGGGCGCTGATTCGTCCCATTCGATGTCGTATTTGGTGCCACCCATGTATTTCATTCCGGCTATTCCGCGTCTTTCAATTCGTGGAGCATCTGGATGGCTGCGCAATTTCGCTGGTAGCCATCGTTCAAATAAGTGAGCAGGTTCGACGACATGATCGTCAACACTGATGATCAGGGGGATTTGGCGATCACTCATGTCTTGGCTCACTTAGTTCTCCTCGCAAATCGTGTGTAGCGGGTGGTTTTTTACTATACAAAAGGCTCAAAGCCTTGTTTTTGTCGCTTTCTGACACAGTATCAGAAACTTTTTGGAGCGACTAGGGGAGCAGAGAAATGAGGTCAGATCCAAGTTGAGCGACATTTTCGGTGTATTGGCCGAGGTTTTTGGCTGAAATATTGACCACCAAAACGGTGGCACCAGCACTGGCTAATTGGCCTATCTCGTCTTGAAGTGCGCCCCGAGACCAACTGCTTTGTCCGAACCCAGACAAAGTGGTGGGAACAACAGCAATGTCCAAAGTGTCGGTTCGACCAGAGGCTGCAAAGAGATCACGAAATAATTTCATTCTTTCTCTGAAATCGGCAATGGATTCCATTCCCGGTGTGCCCAAATAACTTGCGCTTGATGCGGGACTCGGCATCGGTGACCATCCGTTGCCATAGGCAATGGCGCGCTCAATAGCCCGCTTGGAATTCCCGCCGATCCATAGCGGGGGGTGAGGTAATTGCTTGGGCATTGGCTGCACCACAGTGCGACGCGCGCTATAGCCAAGGCCGTCATGGTCGAAGGGCTCTCCCTTCCAGGCAGTGAGCATGACTGTTAGGGCATCATCGGTGAGTGCTCGACGGTCTGAAAAATTCACCCCGAGTGCTGCATATTCTGATTGTAAATATCCGACTCCAACTCCCACGATGACACGACCATTGCTCAAGACATCCAAACTTGCAACGGACTTCGCCGCCAGAAGAGGGTTGCGATAGGGCAAGACCAATAAATTTGTGTGCAGGCAGATGGTGTCTGTTGCGGCGGCTGCAAAACTCAACGCGACAAACGGATCAAGGGTTGGGTGGCCTCCTGCGCGCAGCCATTTGGCATCAGGTGCTGGATGATCGGTGGCAAAAACAGCATGAAATCCTGCGGTTTGGACGGCTTGTGCGCAAATACTGATTCCGTTTGCCGTTAAAAATTGCCCCGTCGTGTCGGGTCGATCAATGGGCAGGCCTACAGATACACGCACTGTGTCAGCATAGAGTTGTAGTCCGCGTCCACTAGAACGGTGGGCACATATCAGACGAAGGTAGACACAGGTGTAGACATGGGCTCATTGGATGGCAAGATTGCAATCGTCACCGGCGCTGGGCAGGGAGTTGGGCGCTGTCATGCTGAGTTTTTGGCAGGCGAGGGTGCAACCGTCGTAGTGAATGACATCACCGATAGTGCTGACGAAGTAGTCGCAGCAATTATCTCTGCCGGAGGTAAGGCGTCCGCACACAAAGGCAGTGTTGCTGATTGGAGCGCATGTGAAGCGCTCGTCAACGGAACAATCAATACTTATGGAGACCTTGACATTCTGGTGAACAACGCGGGTCTTGTGCGCGACAACATGATTTTTTCAATGACTGAAGAGCAATGGGACATCGTGATTGATGTCCATCTCAAGGGACATTTTGCGTGCAGTCACTTTGCAGCGATGCATTGGCGCAACCAAGCAAAGCAAGCTGCAGAGGGTGTCGCATTGAAATCACGCAAGATCGTCAACACCACCTCTGAAAGCGGGTTGTTTGGTGGCACAGCCCAAAGCAACTACGCCGCTGCCAAAGGTGGCATCATCACGATGACCGTGGTTCATGCCCGAGAGCTAGGGAAATACAATGTTCATGTCAACTGCATCGCCCCCCGCGCTCGCACGCCAATGACCCAGGCGATGCCGATGTTTGCAAAACCAGAAACCGGTTGGGACAAATACGACCCTACGCATATTTCGCCGATGGTCGCTTGGTTGGCTTCGGCAGATTCAGACGGCGTAAACGGGCAGGTATTCATTGTGACCGGAGACGAAATACATCGAATTCAACAACATCACGTCGCAACATCTGTTTACGCCAATAAAAAACAGTGGACTCTCGCCGAGATCACTGCCAATAAAAGTGTTTTGTTTGCAGGGATGGATTCTCTAGATGTTGCACCATTTGGTAGTCCCCAAATGTGAATCTATTCGTCGTCTAGTTCGGCATCAATAATGTCGTCATCAGCGGCTTCAAGTTCAGGAATGCCTCGCCTTGTGCGCAAGTTGTCAATGTCGCGAACTGGAACAGATAGTTTTTTGAAACGTTTTCCGCCAGTACTGATTTCTTCAATACTGTCGGTGAGTTTTGTAAAATTCGTTTCAACGAGTTTGACGGCCTTCTCGTAGTTTGCCCATTCCTTTTCAAATTTTTTGATCTGTTGCATGATTTCCACCGCAGTCTTTTCGGTGTGGAAACTGTCTGAAGCTTGTCGCACTACAACGAGAAATGCATACAGGGTCAGAGGTGAGCAGAGCACAACTTTTTTATTCAAAGAATAATCAATGAGATCTGGGCTGGCTTCGTGGACAAAAGCGCTGATGCTTTCATTTGGAATGAACATCAGCACGTAATCAACTGCGTTTTCGGTTGCTTTGTCGATGTAGTCACGTTTGGCGAGCGTGTCTACGTGTCCACGAACTGCCCTGACGAAAGCTTCTTTGGCCGAAGACCGCAAGCCCTCGTCGGTGGCGGCAATGTATTCGGCATATTTGTCGAGGGGAAACTTGACGTCCATGAAGAGCACCCGATCAGGGGGCATATCAAATCGATAATCAGGTTTGCCACCTCCTTCGATTTGTTTTTGCTTTTCATAGTTGACGCCTTCGACGAACCCGGCAGCACGCAACATGTCTTCGGCCAATCGCTCACCCCATTGACCCCGCTTTTGGGAGTTGGAAAGAATGTCAGTGAGGTTTTCAGTGCGTTTACTGAGTGCGGTAACGGCGGACTCGACATTTGAGAGTTGTTTGTCGCTGTCTGTGCGCAAAGCCTGTAATGCCAAGTTAAGTTCTGTCAAGCGGTCACTGACATTCGTCTGCATTGCTTTCATGCTGGTGTCAATTATTTTTGCACGTTCCCCTAGTTGATCGCCGCCTGCTTTAGCAATCAAGTTGGCTCCGATGTCGAGTGCCTCTTGGCGATCTTTCGCTGCGCGGTCTGCCAATGTCCCCATAGCGGTTGCGATTTCTTGGCGAACGGTGAGTGAGAGTTGGTCTGTTAGACCGGCATTGTCGGGGCTTTGAATTGATGAATGAGTGGTGTGATTTTGTCGCTGTAGCAAAACAATAACGACGACCAAAAGGCCAAGGGTGACAAGTACGAGAACACCGAGAATTAGTTCCATAAATTCAACCGTACAGACACCGTGTGTCAGCGTTCGTTAACGGCGATGCCACCGTCCACCCAAAGGGTGGTGCCAGTAACAAATGATGACTGATCTCCTGCCAGCCAAGCAACAGCATCAGCCACATCGCGGGGTTGACCAATTCGTCCAAGAGGAGTGACGGCAATGACTTTGTCGCGCCGTCCAGACCCGTCAAGAAACGGTCTGGTCATCGGAGTTTCAATGAATCCAGGGGCCACGGCATTGACTCGAATCTGGCGGTTTGCCAATTCAAGAGCCAATGTTTTGGTGAGCATCCAGACCCCAGATTTGGAAACACAATATGCGCCATTGCCCGGTGTGGCATGTTGATATTCGCCAGACGTAATCGTGATGATTGATGCGTTGTCGGCGAGATATGGCTCAAGAGCTCGCAAGGGCAGAAGTGTTCCGGTGAGATTGACATCCAGAACATGGCTCCAGTCATCAAGACTGTCGGTGAGCAATCGGTGATCAGCAGCGAGCACGATTGCTGCTGCCAGGACCACGATGTCAACATGGCCGTGAGCGGCAACAACGCGTCTTGCAAACTCAAGACACGATGCCTCGCTTGTAACGTCTGTGGCGGGGGACGAAGCGATGTCGGCAATTTCAACTTTGGCGCCATCGGCCAAGAGACGCTCTACGATTGCTGCGCCGATTCCGCTGGCACCACCAGTTACAACTGCAATTCGTCCTTGCAGAGAGCTCATGCTTTGAATCTCAGCATTTTTCACCTGTAAGGATTTGAAGAATCAGACATGAGAGAGTCTCAATCATTTCGTTTGGCTGGACTCCGCGACGATTGAATTCTGGCAAGTATGCAACCAAGCGCTCAAGCATGGCCATAATGGCTGCTGCAGTGGCATATGAACTGATGTGCGCCGAGATTCGTCCGTCTGCTTGACCCGCCTCAATCTTGGAAGAAAGCCCCTTCATAAACGGCTGAATCGCCTTGCCACGCAAATCCCGAAACGCCACATCACCCTCTTCTGCTTGCAGATTGCGCAGGCGCAGTATTGCTGAGTGTTCTTGCCAGTGGGCAACAAACTCGGTAGTGAAGGCGATGGCGTGTTGTTTTCCCGCTGGGCCATCCCATGATTTGTCCAGATGCACGAGCATTGAAAGTGCATCTTGTCCAGCTTGGTGTGCGAGTTCCAAAATAGCGTCTGATGCATCGGTAAAATATTGATAAAAAGTGGCCGGTGAAGTAGCCGCTTCACGAGTTATATCAATAACTTTTAGGTCAAGAGCGCCATTTTCGCTGAGCAATTTTGCGGTTGCTTCAAGCAACCGAACGCGAGTGATCTTGGCTCGCGAGCCGATAATGCGACCGTCAGTGGCAATTACTCGAGTCATGATGCTCCGTACACCGGTGCGGGGCGTGGTCCATTTCGCAATAGGTCAGCAATTACCGAACCGACTTCATCTGCTTCGTACTTGGCGCCTTTGTTGAATGGTTCGCCATGTTGCCATCCGTCAGCAACGCTCAGTTCGCCTCCTGCAATTTCAAAGGCTCGTCCAGTGACGGTGCAGTCACTGCTGCCAAGCCACACAACAACAGGGGAGATATTGGCGGGGTCCATCTTGTCAAAGCCAGTTTCTGGCTTTGCCATCATTTCAGCAAAGGCATCCTCGGTCATGCGACTACGCGCGCTCGGGGCTATCACATTGGCCAGAATCTCATAGCGCTGCAACTCAGCAGCAGCAACGATCGTAAATGTTGCAATACCAGCCTTGGCTGCCGAGTAATTGCCTTGAGAAACGCTGCCAAAGAGTCCTGCGCCAGAAGACGTGGTGACTATTCGTGCTTGCCGAGCAGCGCCAGACTTATGTTGTTCGCGCCAGTATCCGACGGCATGACGTACAGGACAAAATGTGCCACGCAGATGGACGCGCATCACGGCGTCCCACTCGTCAACACTCATGTTTACCAACATGCGGTCGCGCACAATGCCGGCATTGCACACCAATGTGTCAAGTGCTCCAAAAGTGTCAATCGCCTGCGCAATAAAACGACCTGCGCCATCCCAATCAGAGATGTCGTCGGTATTGACTACTGCTTGACCACCCATCTCAACAATCATGCGTACAACTTCTTGAGCGGGTGTTTCATCAGTGAAGTCGCCTGTGAGTGACGCTCCGACATCGTTGACGACTACTTGAGCACCAGCGGCAGCAAAAGCAAGGGCATGCTCGCGTCCGATACCACGACCCGCACCGGTGATTGCAACTACTCGTCCATCGCAGATTTTCATGATGATTCTTTCTTTTAGTTGATGGAAGGGTTACATCGAGTCAGCAAGAGCATCGGCATGCATCTCGCTGTTGCCATAGTGGGTATCCAGGACGACCGCACGTTTCCAGTATCGCTGGGCGTTGACTTCCCACGTGAAACCCATTCCACCATGAATCTGAATACCTGTTTTGCCGCAAAATAATGCAGCATCACCCGCAAGCATTTTGGCGATGCTTACAGATCGGTCCAGATTGTCGTCACCATTGCCGTCAAGATTGACCGCGGCTGCGTATGTGGCGGCGCGGGCAACTTCGGCCTTGACAAGCATGTCTGCCGCCATGTGCTTAACGGCTTGGAAGGCGCCGATTGGTCGACCAAATTGTTCGCGCCCCTTGGCATATTCGACGGCCAAATCAATCGCGGCAAAACTTGCACCGACTTGCATGGCAGCAGTTATCACGGCACCCTCACGGCGCCACTTGCGAACTAAATCACCTGAAGCAATAATCTCGCCGCCATTTGTGGCTAACGCAACATGCACAGGTGTGAGGGGATCAAGGGGTCTTGACACAACTTGTGTAGGAACAGATTTGGGATCTACCAGCGAAATGGTATTAGGCCCCAAAATAAGCAAACGATCAAGGTCAACAAGGTGCTCAATCATTGTCACGGGCTCAGCAATCTCACAAAGTCCTACGATCATTTCTCCAGTGTCTGCGCCGCTCAAGGCAGAAGTCAAATGAGTCGCTGCTAAATATGTTGCCGTGAGGGGGCCAGGAATTAGTGCCCGACCAAGTTCTTCAAAGACCAAGACCGAGTCAGTGATGCTAAAGCCGTCATGACGCAATGAAAAAACACCCATGCCAGCAAGGTCTTTCCACGCAGTACGATCAAGTCGTCCACCTGATGATTCGATGAGTTGCAACGACTCAATTGGAAAACGACCCTCACAAAAAGAACGAATTCCATCTTGTAACGCTTCTTGATCTTCTGTGCGCCAAAAATCCATCAGAATTGCTCTTATCGATCCTTGGGTAGGCCAAGTGTTCGCTCGGCGACAATGTTGCGTTGAACTTGGGACGTTCCAGCAGCTATTCCAATCGACAGCGCATGAATACGTCCGTGGACATGTTTGCCAGTTGGCCATTCATCTATGTCGTCAAGAGAAAGCGATGCGCGATCAAGCAAGCGCAACGATAAGTCCCCGAGTTGCTGCCGAAGATCGCTGTAAGCGAGTTTGAAGACGTTTCCACCAACACCAACGAACCCCGTGCGTTGTGCTTGGCTTATGTTGCGCTTTGTAAGCGACCAAAGAGCATCAAGTTCGCCCGATAAATGTGCAATATCGCGGCGTAGTCCAGTGTCCTCCCACGCCGTTGACTGGTGGCGAGTCACTTTTTTTGCAAGATCTGCGAGGTCGCGTACGAGTTCCATTGATTGCAACATTTCACTCACGAATGCCGTGCCCCGCTCAAATGACAAAGTGACCATCGCAACACGCCAGCCGTCATTTTCGTCACCGACACGATTGGCAACCGGAACACGAACCTCGTCAAAGAAAACTTCACAAAACTCGGTGCTTCCTTCCATCGTTCGTAACGGACGAATATCCATTCCCTTCAAATTCATCGGCAGAATCAACCAGGTGATTCCACGATGTTTGGGAACTTCGGTGTCGGTGCGCACGAGCATTTCGCAGTAGTCGGCAATGTGGGCAAAACTCGTCCAAATTTTTTGACCCGTAATGACGTAATCATCGCCATCTCTAATCGCCCGACATTGCAGACTTGCCAAATCACTTCCGGCATTTGGTTCACTGAAACCCTGGCACCACACATGCTCACCTTTGAGGATGCCTGGCAGGTGATGCGATTTCTGTTCGGGGCTTGCTTCGACAACGAGGGTCGGACCGGCGTGCAAGAGACCGACGAAGTTCATGCCCACATAAGGTGCCCGCATTCGCTCGGTCTCTTCTAAGAAAATCAAATGCTCGGTGGGCGTTGCGCCTCGCCCTCCGTATTCCTTGGGCCAGTTGATGCCCGCGTAACCAGCATCAAAGAGCATTCTCTGCCACCCCGTATCCCATGCTCGTCGAGCCCGCCAGTCGTTGCGATGAGGCTCGGGGGCAACAGAGGGCAAGGTTGCGGCGAGCCAAGCTCTTAGATCGGCCCGAAAGGCCTGTTCTTGGTCGGTGTAACGAAGGTCCATAGCCACCTGCGAGAGTATCTGATACACCGTCAGAAACCATCAGGAGAAGCACTAGTATCAGTTTTTGAGGCTGGGGAGCAAGTGATTCATACAAAGGAAGTCCAAGATGTCAACGACGAGTGAGCGAGACTTGGCCAAGTCAAAAGAAGCCGGAGATCCGGCTATTAGGTTTGCCAATAAACAGATTCATGTCGGTCAAATGACCGTTGGACCTGTTCTTTTTTTGGCGCCTGAAAGAGCACGATTAAAAGCATTGCAGTGGACCACATTTCAGGTCAAGCGTCTTGGTGCGACTGTCGGAGCGGAACTACACGGTATCGATATTACGCAACCGTTAGCACCTACTGCGCTTGCGGAAGTCAAACAGGCACTTGCTGAATACAAGGTGATCTTTTTTCGAGATCAGCCGTTGAGTGCAGATCAACACATTGCGTTTGCGGCACAGTTTGGTGAACTTGAATTACACCCATTTTTGCCCGGCACGGATGACAAGCCAGAGTTGGTGAGGTTCGCAAAATCTGCAGAGGTTGGCGGATACGAAAATGCGTGGCATCACGATGTCACATGGCGCGAGATTCCGTCAATGGGTGCTGTTTTACATGCGCTTGAGGTGCCAGAGACTGGTGGAGACACATTGTTCTGCGACATGTACGCGGCCTATGAGGGATTGTCAGACGAGATAAAAACACAAATAGAAAATCTTGAAGCCGAGCATGACTTTATGCCGTCATTTGGAGTTCGGCTGACCAAAGAAAAGCAGGCGGAGATGCGACTAAAATATCCAGTCATGTATCACCCGGTTGCGCCGAAACACCCTGTTACCGGACGACGGTACTTATACATCAATCAGTTTTTTGTAACTCGAATTATGGGCTTGACAGAGCCACAGAGCGAGGACCTCATTGCATTGTTGACGAGGCAATCGACATTTCTTGAGTATCAATGTCGGTTTCAATGGCAAAAAGACAGCGTTGCTTTTTGGGATAATCATGCCGTGCAACACTATGCCGCAAGTGATTATTTCCCCGATGTTCGAATCATGGAACGCGCCAGCATCATAGGGCATCGACCAACTAAGTAGGTCAGCAGACGATTCCGCCATCAATGGTGAGAATTGAACCAGTAATAAATCGACCTTCGTCACTTGCGACGTAAGCAAATGCACCTGCGATTTCTGATGGATCTGCATTTTTCACCGGTGACATCAGTTTGTGAATCAACTTGTAGTCTGCCCCCTCTGGAATGCTTGAAAACGAACTAATGATGTTCGTGTTGGTGCCACCTGGGGCAATACCGACGACGCGGATATTTTTGTCTCGGTATTCATAAGCCAAGGCCCTCGTCAGCATTACGACTCCACCCTTGCTCGCACAATATGCCGCGCTCCAGGGCTGACCAATTAGGCCTGCAGTGCTGGCTGTATTTACGATTACTCCGCCACCGTTGGCCAGCAAATGGGGAAGTGCGTATCGACAGGCATAAAACGTTCCGCTCAGATTGACGGCAAGTATTTTGTCGAATTCTGCTGGTGGTTCTTGGTGGCTCCAGGCAAAGTGACCGATGCCAGCAATATTGCACAAGACATCAAGGCCACCCATCGTGGCGACGGAACTGTTGACCATCGTCTCGACTGCGCTTGAATCTGCAATGTTGCATTCAAGGGCAAATGCCCGACCACCTATTTCTGAGGCAGTGTCTTGGGCGCCTCGGAGATCAATGCATGCAACATGGGCCCCTTCAGCGGCAAATCGAATTGCCGTCGCTTTACCGATTCCTGAACCGGCACCTGTAATAATTACTTTTTTTTCATCTAATTTTCCCACGGTCTGCTGCTTTCATTAGGCCTTGCCACCAAAGGTGGCTCGGAGATCTTTTTTGAGTACTTTGCCGCTCGGATTGCGCGGAAGTGCTTCAATAATTTCGAGTTGTTCTGGAACCTTGTGCATTGATAGTTGTTTGGAGCGCAGGTATTCAATCATCTGTTGTTTGGTGAATGATGAGTCAATTTTCAGCACGACAACTGCACATGCGCGTTCTCCGCTTGAGTCATCGGGCAGACCAATCACTGCACAATCAGCGATTGCCGGATGCGCATAGAGTAAATCTTCAATTTCTTTGGCGCTGATATTTTCGCCTTTGCGAATTATGATGTCTTTTAGGCGGCCAGTGATGCTGACGTATCCCTCCTGATCAATGATTCCCAGGTCCCCGGTGCGAAACCATCCGTCTTCGTCAAAAGCATCGGCATCAAGTGAGGCGTCAAGGTATCCCATGCAGACTTGCGGTCCTTTGACGCGCAGTTCTCCTTCTTCCCCTGCTGCACACACATGTCCATCAGCAACGGTCCGAAGCAATACTTCGGGGCATGCTCGACCATCTGTTTCGGCTTTTTTGATGTCGGCGTCGTCAATGTGCACCATTGTATTGATGGGACTTTCGGTAAGTCCCCATCCTCCGATTACTGGGGCGCCCAATTCGGCAAGCATTTCGTAATGCAAAGTTTTAGGCTTTGCCGCACCGCCACCATTAAAAATACGAACCGTCGGCATCAATTTTTCATTTATCGGCAACTGTCGTTGGGCACTTAAGTAGGCGAGCCAAAAAACCGTACCTGCACCAGCGCATGTAACCCCGTGTTCACCCAAGTATGCGGGCGTCTGGGTGGGACTAAAAGTTTCGACCATCAACAATTCCACGCCGGTCTGCATTGCATTAAACAACCAAACCAATCCACCAACGTGAGTGATTGGAAAAACCACGGCTGCTTTGTCGTTAGGTCCAACTTGCATGCTCCATTGCATGCCATTGTTCGCAGCAGACATGGAATAATCACTGTGTTTTGCGCCTTTTGGATCTGCAGTGGTGCCCGAGGAGTAGAACAACCATCTCAATTCTTTGAGCACAGGTTCATAATCAGGCAGAAGATCAGGGTTGCCCCGAGGCAAATCAGGATCGGCGACCAGAACCTGCGCGCCTAATCCGAGCAGTGCCTCGGTCGCCATTGGTAGATATTCGAAACTGCGAAAAATTTTGGGGATAATCATGAATTCACAGCCACTTTGTTTGGCAATGAAACCTACTTCGCGGGCACGATAGATCGTCAGAATTGGATTTTGAATGGCACCCAATCTGCTGAGGGCGCCAGTAAGAACAAATGATTCAAAGCGCGACGGCAAAATCCAAGAGACCTTGGAGCCGATGCCAATTCCTAAGTCGTGCAGACCAGCCGCCGCTTCAAGGCACCACTGGTGGTAGCGCCCATATGTCATCGTGCGACCAGATTCATCCCGAGCCATGCACTTATTTGGTGTTATCAAGGCACGTTCTTCAATAAGCTGCCACAGGGTTTTATTAGCGGTGTCAAGAATCATTTCTGACGCACCCATTTTGCGGCCTCCTGTTCTGCTGCCATCTGAAGTTGTTTTTTGTCTACTTTGCCCAACGATGTCAGTGGAAGTTCTTTCACTACCACCAACGCATCTGGTGCTTTGTAATCCGCAAGTGTCTGTTTAGTGAACGATCGAATATCGGTCAGATTAAGTGTGGCATCTGCACGAGCAACCGCAAAAAGAATCCCAATTTCGCCCAGTCTGTCCTGCACGGAAGCCCCCACAACGGCCGCTCCAGTGATGTCTGGATGGGCACCAAGGGCATTTTCAATTTCAATTGGATAGACGTTGTAGCCGCCCCGAATGTACATCTCAGTCGTCCGTCCAGCGAGGCGCAAATTACCATCCGCTCCAACACCGCCGAGATCGCCCGTCACCAGCCAGCCATCAGGGGTGATGACCTGTGCTGTGAGTTCGGGTTCTTTCCAGTATCCACGCATGATGGCTCGGCTTCGCAGTTGAACCGTGCCAACTTGGTTTAACTCGCACAGTGAGCCGTCCTTGGCAACGATGCGCATTTCAACTGTGCCATTTGGTCTACCAACAGTCGTGCAGATGGTTTTGATGTCATCATCAAGGCGAGTACCAGTTGCAAGACATGCTTCAGTGCTGGCATAACGCACCACGACGGGGCAGGCAAGTTTTTCTCGCATTTCAATTACCAACTCTGTCGGGATACGCGCAGCGCCAATGCCAGCAATTCGCAAGTGCGAAGTATCAGTGGACGTAAAATCTTGATGATCGAACATCATTCGATACTGAGTTGGTACACCTTGACAAACCGTGACTTTTTCTGAACCAATGGCAGACAATGCTCCAGCGGGCGTCCACGGGAACGGTGCAATCACGGTGGTGATCAGGTGCATCAATTCGTCCCAGACGCGCGTCATAGCACCAACATGGGCAAATGGAAGTGGCGATAAACGACGGTCGCCGATCGCACTCAAAGGTGCCGCACCATGCGACATCGCCTCCAGACACGCATGATCAAACCATGCACCTTTTGGGTAACCCGTTGTTCCTCCCGTCCATACAATCGCCACAGGATCGTCGGCGTCAATCGCAACGCGTCTACGCATCGGGTCACCGTCATTGCATTGGGGCAGATCGCCATCAAAGACATATACAGGTTCACACCGCTTATGGATGTGATTAATTTCTGCAGAACCAAGGCGCGGGTTGATACCCGTTGCGATTGCCCCTGTCCGAACAATGGCTTGGTAGGCGATCGCGTAATCCAGCCCGCTTGGAAGTTGTATTCCAACTACGTCACCTTTTTTCACGCCATGTTCTTGCAACCAACCAGCGAGTGCATCAGAACGAGTCGCCCAGTCAATAAAACTTAAGCGTTGTGTTGGGCCATCGACGCTCGGTAATACAAATGCGTCATGGCTTGGAGCAACGCTCAAGACCGCATCAAAGACATCAAGTACTGTGGAAAACGTCCCCGATAATGGAGTAGGGGGCAACGACATCAAAGAACCAATTTTACTTGAATGACAAAACGCCGCGGGCAACGGCTCCGGTTTCCATTTCATGCACGGCGTCCTGCCATTTTTCGATTGGATGCACCGCGGTTACAAGTTCATCAAGCAAGACATCGCCGCGTCGGTACATTTCAATGATGCGTGGGATATCACGATGTGGCGAAATTGAGCCATAGCGACAACCAATGATGCCCCGGTCCACCTGTGTCAACCGACCATACAATCCCTTGAATTCTGCCGTTTGAGACGACACCCCAATCACAACAACGGTGCCCTCCCAATCCAGGGACTCAAGTGCGTTCCACGTCACGACAGGATTGGCAACGCAGTCAAAAGCCCAATTCACACCGCCTGAATTAAAGGCACCCCTAGTTGCAGTGGAACTTGAGGGACAGATTTTACCAATCGCCTCAACAATGTCTTCGCGTTTGCCGTCAATGAAATGAGTCGCCCCAAATTGGCGAGCGATGGCTTCTTTTTCGGGCACGGTGTCAATGGCAATAATCGTGCTTGCACCTTGCACGCGAAGAGCCTGAATCACATTCAGTCCGACTCCACCCACGCCAAACACCGCAGCACTTTGTCCGCGTTTGACGTTTGCCCTATTAAAGACTGCACCCATTCCCGTGACAACCCCACAACCAACGATTGCTGCCGATGACAATGGCACGTCATGAGGGATTTTGACACACTGAACATCGCGCACCAAGGTTCGTTCAACAAAAGCGCTCGTTGCAGCAAAATTAAAAATCGGATTTCCCTCAAAAGTGAAAGGTTGGCTCCAATTAGCAAGAGTTGCACGACATGCCGTTGGTCGACCAGATGCGCAGAATTCACACATGCCACATGACGACAGTGTGGCAATGATGACATGGTCTCCAGGCTGTACGTGGGTGACGGCATTGCCCACTGATGTGACAACACCCGCTCCCTCGTGTCCGCAAACTCCCGGCGACGGAACAGGGTAGAGACCACTCATGTAGCTCACATCGCTATGGCATAGTCCGGCTGCACCTATTTCAACAATGACTTCACGGGGTCCTGGATCGCGTACCTGGATTCCTTCGACAAGTTGTGATGTGGTTCCGTCATAAATAATTCCGCGCATTGTTCCCCCGATAATTGTCTGTTTGTAGAAGTGTAGGCACTAGTTGTGTTGTTGCATATCCTTGGCCCGAGCACGTAGTTCGTACTTGAGAACCTTGCCACTTGCATTTGTTGGTAGTGCATCAATCACGACCACGCGCCGTGGCACCTTGTAATTGGCCATCAATTCACGGCACCAGGCAATAATGCCCTCGGAGTCAATTGTTGCATCCATGCGGGCGACTACAAAAGCCCAGCCAACCTCGCCTTGCCGATCATCGGGCACGCCAACAACGGCTACCTGGGCGATTGCGCTGTGACTCAACATCGTATTTTCAATTTCGGCTGGATAAGCATTGAACCCGCCGACGATGAACATATCTTTCTTGCGATCAGTAATTTTGATGTAGCCATTGACATCCATTACGCCGATGTCGCCAGTGTGCAGCCAGCCATCGGCATCAATTGTTTCGGCGGTAGCCACAGGGTCCTCAAAATATCCACTCATCACGTTGTAGCCACGGGCGACGATTTCTCCCGCGGTGCCGCGGGCGAGTTCTTGATTGTCGTCGTCGACAATGCGAACTTCAACGTCATGGATTGCTCTGCCACTTGTAGTGGAAATGATCTCGGGGTCATCTTGGGGCCTGCACATGCTGATAGTGCCAGTGGATTCCGTCAAACCGTATCCGGTGATGATTGTCTCAAATGTGAGTTCTCGACGCATGCGCTTGATCATCTCGACTGGAACAGCAGCCGCACCGGTCACGGCTAACCGCAATGAACTCAAATCATATTTGTCGCGATCAGGGTGATTGAGGATTGAAAGATAGAGAGTTGGTGGACCTGGCAGCATCGTAACTTTTTCGTCAGTGACATGCTGCAGCACCGCTGGTACGTCAAAAATAACTTCGGGAATTATTGTCGCGCCTTTGAGCAGTGAAGCAACGATTCCTGCTTTGTATCCAAATGTATGGAAGAAGGGATTAACGATGAGATAGCGATCACCTTGAGTTAGGCCGACGATTGACGCCCAGTCATCAAAAACACGCAGACTTTGTTCGTGCGTTGTCATCACGCCCTTGGGTCGACCTGTTGTGCCGCTCGTAAAAATAATGTCAGAAAGATCTGCACCCGAAATGCTCGCTACGCGTTCGTCAAGTTTTTCTACTGAAACATTATTTGCTGTTGATAAGAAATCAGCCCAAGGCGTGGTTCCTGTCGGTGCGTCTCCACGCAACACCACGATGGCAACAAGATCTGGCACAGGAGTGTTCGCAGCACGCAACATAGATACATATTCATTTCCCAAAAAGCCATTCACGCAGCATAAAAAACGAGCACGACTACGAGATAATACAAAGGCGGCTTCCTCGCCTTTAAAACGAGTATTCAGAGGCACAATCACGCCACCCGCAGTGAGAGCACCAAGAGCAGAGATAATCCATTCGTGAATATTGGGGGCCCACAAAGCAACGCGGTCACCGCGCGATAATCCAGCAGCCATAAAGGCGCGCGCACTGTGTTGAACTTGTTCGGCAAGTTGGGGGTATCTCAGGCGAATATCGCCGTCAACAAGTGCTTCAATATCGGGATATTGTTCAGCGCAATCGCGGACCAATTGGGGAATAGTGCCGTGCTTGAGATCGGCCCGCATCAGGTGAGATGGGTGATACCGAGCATTTTGATGGCATTACCACGCAAAACTTTGTACATCACTTCGTCAGATAAGTCAGCGGTCTGCTCGGCAGCCAACTTGGCTGTGTGTGGCCAAGTGCTATCGCTGTGTGGATAGTCGCTTTCATAAGTTACGTTGTCAACTCCGATTGACTCAATGTTTTTGAGACCAAATGCGTCATCAAAGAAGCATCCATAGACATGCTTTTTAAACAGTTCACTTGGCAACTCAAACACTTTGTCGGCCACGCCACCCCATCCGCGATTTTCGCGCCACACTGTGTCGGCACGCTCAAGGATGTAGGGAATCCAACCAATTTGACCTTCGCTGTAGGCAATTTTCAGGTCGGGGAAAGGAGTGAACAAACCACTCATCAGCCAATCGACCATGCTGAAACAGCAATTGGCAAATGTAAGTACTGAACCAACAGCGGCCGGCGCGTCGGCTGATGTACTTGGCATTTTTGAGCCAGAACCAATGTGCATATTGATCGTGGTGCCCGTGTCGTTGCAGGCTTCAAAGAAAGGCAACCAGTATCCGCTCGCATCGTGAATACTTGGTAGTCCCAAGTTGGCCGGAATTTCGCTGAAGCAAACGGCGTGACAACCGCGATCTGCATTGCGTCGAACTTCTTTTGCAGCCGCAACAGGATCCCAAAGCTGAATGATGGTCAGTGGCAACAAACGGCCATTGGAGTTTCCGCACCAGTCCTCAATCATCCAGTCGTTGTATGCCTCAACACAGAGGTTGGCCAAGGTTTTGTCACTTGCTTCTGTAAATGTCTGCCCACAAAAGCGCGGAAATGTCGGGAAGCAGAGAGATGCCTCAATGCCGTTGATGTCCATGTCCTCGAGGCGATCTTTGATTAGATACGAACCTGGTCGCATATCGTCGTAAGTGATTCCCTTGAGAGTGATGTCGTCGCGGTCATAACCAACGGCAGTATCTAGACGCGTCAACGGCCGGCGCAGATCTTCATAGAACCACCAGTCCACGAGATCTCCCTTGTCTCCTTTGTCACCGGGAACGGCGATGAACTTGCCGCCGATGAAGGACATTTCCTTGACGGTGCGTCTCTCAATGCGTGGTGCCACGTCCAGGTATTTTTTTGGGATACGGTCTGTCCATACCGTTGCTGGTTCAATGACATGGTCGTCAACAGAGATGATTTTGGGAAGTTCGCGCATATTGTCACTGTAGCATTGGTTTCTGACGGTCTGTCAGATTGTAAGTAACATAAGACCCACAGAAGATTTAAGGCTCCCAAAGGAGTCCTGACGAGACAAGAAGAGATAGAGACAAGGCGAGACTGAAACATGGCAACAGATAGTGCCTACAAAACAATCGGTTACGAGACTGATGGGGCAGTCGCTTGGGTAACGCTGAACCGACCCGCTGCCCACAACTCTTTTGATGAAACCCTCGTGGATGAGATCGAGGATGCATGGCATCGGCTCAGTGCCGACAATTCCGTTCGCGCCATTGTGTTGACGGGGGCTGGTGAAAAGGCATTCTGCACGGGAATTGACCGCACATGGGATGTTCCCCAACCAAATGGTCCGATGACAATCAACGACCCAGGGTTGCGCTTGGGACCAAAGTCGGCGAATTTATGGAAACCAGTAATTGCTGCTGTCAACGGCATGGCCTGTGGTGGTGCGTTTTATCTGCTTGGTGAAGTTGAGACCATCGTGGCCGCAGATCATGCAACATTTTTTGACCCCCACACCACATACGGCATGACTGCTGCGTTTGAGCCAATTCTTTTGTATGGCCAACTGCCATGGGGTGAACTTACGCGTATTGCACTCATGGGAAACCACGAACGACTCACAGCCAAGCGTGCTTACGAAGTTGGGTTCGTCCAGGATGTCGTGCCACTTGAGCAGTTACGCCAGACCGCTGATCGAATTGCGGGTGCCATTGCATCCCAGCCTGCGGCTGCAGTGCAAGGTACATTGCGCGCACTGTGGGCGGCGCGCAACATGGCCCGTGCTCAAGCGTTGGCCACCGCACCGAATCTTGTCGTGTTGGGCAACACACCCGAAGCGGTGGCAGAAGGTCAAGCGATGTTTACAAGCGGTAAGCGCATTGACTGGAAGGCACGCTGAAATGGTGCTCGCTCAGGATGCTTTCAGGTTGGATAACAAAAACATCATTGTTACGGGTGCAGCAAAAGGTTTGGGAGAGGCGATCGCCTTGGCATGTGCAAACTTTGGGGCTGTTGTGTTCATGTGTGATCGTGACGCCGACAACATGGATGCTGTTGCCAATCGTATTCGTGCCACGGGCGCAACATGTGTCACGGCAGTGCTTGATGTGCGTGATACAAATGCTGTCATTGCGTGGGTTGATGGTCTTCCGCGCATAGATGTCCTTGTCAATAATGCTGGCGGTACTTTTCATTCGTGGGTCATGGATGTCAGTGATAAGGGTCAGCGCTCTGTGGTTGATGAAAACTTCACAAGCGTCACCAATTTTGTGCGTGCCTGTGTTCCAAAAATGACTGAAGGTGGCTCGATCATTAACGTCACATCTGTCGAGGCGTATCGTGCGGCGCCTGGCTTTGGTATTTACGGTGCGATGAAAGCTGCCGTTGAGCACCTCAGCCGCACTCTTGCACTTGAACTGAGCCCACGCAATATTCGTGTCAACACACTTGCTCCAGATGCGATGCATACCCCTGGTGACGAAATATTGCTAGTGGGTGATCGTGATTACGGCGCTACTTTGGCGCTCGGATGGGGAAGTGCAGACGACATTGCGGGTGCGGCAGTATTTCTGGCATCAAGTGCTTCGAGTTTCATCACGGGAACAACTATCCATGTTGATGGGGGCAGTGATGCGGCACGCGGTTGGCGCAAAACAGTTGATGGCTGGGAGCCCTAGATAAAAGTTTGGTTAGTCAAGTAGAGTTGGATTCATGACCGAAGCATTTATTATTGACGCTGTTCGAACTCCAGTAGGGCGCCGTGGTGGGGGCCTATCTCAGGTTCATCCTGCAGACCTCGGGGCGCACAGTATCAAAGCATTGATTGATCGCACCGGAGTTGACCCCAATGCCATCGATGATGTTGTCTTTGGCAATGTTGACTCGGTTGGTCCACAAGCGGGATGTATCGCTCGCACATGTTGGTTGGCCGCAGGTTTGCCAGAGCACGTTCCAGGTACCACAATCGACCGGCAGTGTGGCTCCGCTCAACAGGCCGTGCATTTTGCTGCCCAAGCGGTCATGAGTGGCACCATGGATTTGGTTGTTGCAGGTGGCGTGCAAAACATGAGCATGATCCCAATTTCGTCGGCAATGTTGGCGGGCGAAGCACTCGGTTTTACTGATCCGTTTACGGGTTCACCTGGCTGGACAACGCGATACGGAACCGGCGAAGTCAGCCAGTTTGTGGGTGCCGAAATGATGGTGAGCAAATGGAAACTTACCCGCGCCGAAATGGAAGAGTTTGCAGTTGAAAGTCACCTGCGAGCAATCAAAGCGATTGCTGAGGGTCGCTTTGAATCACAGATTGAGCCTCTTTGCGGCGTGATCCACGACGAAGGTCCTCGCGAACCAAATTGGGACAAAATTCGCTCGCTCAAAACACTCACACCAAACGGACAACTTACGGCGGCGTGTGCGAGTCAAATCAGTGATGGTTCGGCTGCTTTGCTTGTTGCCAACGACCGTGCCCTAAAACAGCACGGTCTCAAACCGCGTGCCCGCATTCATCACATCAGTGTGTTCGCTGACGACCCAATCATGATGTTGTCTGCGCCGATCCCAGCCACAAAAAGGGCATTGCAAAAAGCGGGGATGACGATTGACGAAATTGATCTTGTTGAAATCAATGAGGCTTTTGCACCCGTAGTGATGGCTTGGATGCGCGAACTCGGAGCAGATCACGCCAAAGTCAATGTCAATGGTGGGGCGATCGCGTTGGGTCATCCACTTGGTGCCACAGGTGCACGACTAATGACAACTTTGTTACATGAACTCGAACGGACGGGTGGTCGGTACGGATTGCAAACAATGTGTGAGGGTGGCGGTCAAGCCAACGTCACAATCATTGAACGTCTCTAATCGTCTAGACCTCGTCTAAACCACGTCGAGAGCGAAACAAAGCCGAAAAGGCCGCATCCTCGCGTTTTCGCGCAGCAGTTGAAACATCGGCGCGTGCAGCCAACAACAATTCCTTTGTGGTTCGAGTTGCAGAGCCACTGAACGACGCAATGTGAAGTGCCATTTTTAGTGTTTCTTCTTGCAGTACGTCGTCTGCAAACAAACGTAATGCAAGTCTGTATTGCACCGCTTCTTCAGCACTCATCCACGAACTTGTAAACAATAATTCTGCTGCTTTTTGCCAACCGACTCGCTCTGGTAGAAGTGCGCTGCTAGCGGCTTCTGGAGGAACCCCTAGTTCGGAGAACGGCACTCGGAGTCGGGCACTCTGTCCGACAAACACGATGTCAAAATGCAAGAGCATTGTTAGCCCAATGCCTGCCGCCGCTCCATTGACAGCAGCTAGCAGTGGCTTGGGAAAGGATTCAAGAATGTCCATCATGCGTGGAAATCCGTGACCACCCGCAAATGACACCCCACCTGAAGCCATTGCCGCCATTTCCTGCAAATCTTGTCCGGCGCAAAAAGTTGAACCAGCTCCCGTGACGACTACTGCATTGACAGTGTCGTCGTTGGTTGCAGATGTAAGAGCATCAGCAATTGCCATATACAAGCCATGATCTATGGCGTTACGTGCTTGGGGTCGATTGAGGGTTAAGACCTGCACAGCACCGTGATGGTCAATCTGCAACACGCCAAGTAATGTAGTAGCCGTGGCAACAGTAGGCAAGACAGTAAATGAATTAGGCTTTAAGCCCTTCGACTGCGACAATCATTACTACGAGGCAGAAGACGCATTCACGCGACATCTTGACCCAGCACACGGTCCACGATGCGTGCAGTGGGCGACAATTGGCAATCGCAAATATCATGTGGTGGGTGGCAAAATCAGTCGGGCAGTCACCAATGCGACATTTAATCCCGTCGCCATGCCCGGTGCGATGTATGAATATTTTCGGGGCAATCCCAATGGTCGCCAGCCTTGGGAATTTTTGGTTGATCGCGAACCTATCCGTCCTGAATACCTCGATCGTGACGCGCGCGTTGCCACTCTGGAAGGCTTTGGTCTCTCGGCTGTGTGGCTCTTTCCAACTTTGGGAATGCTGTACGAAGAATTACTCAAACACGACCCCGGTGCCGTAGCGCTTACATTTACGGCCTTCAATAGATGGGTACTTGAGGACTGGGGATTTAATTACAAGAACAAGATTTTTGCGGCACCTTACATTTCGTTGGCCGATCCGCAATGGGCATGTACCGAACTGGAATGGGCTCTCGATAATGACGCGCGCACAATTGTGATGCGCACTGGAGCGCCGATTACCGAAGACGGTCAATTCTCGCCATTTGATACCAAGTTTGATCCATTTTGGTCGCGTGTCAACGAATCTGGCATCACTGTGGTGGTGCATGCAGGTGACAGCGGGTACTCAACCAATGGCTATGCGGTTGAAAATTTTAGTTCCTCTTTTAGTGGTGCCTTCAGGCCGAGTATCAAAAGTTTTGGAATAGAGCGAGCAGCCGGAGACTTCATCATCACCTCAATCTTTGACAAACTCTTCACCAGATTCCCAAATATTCGGATGGCATCAGTGGAAAACGGCTCAGGCTTCCTGCTGGATGTACAGAAAAAACTCACTAGCACGCACCATAAAATGCCAGGCTATTTTCAGGAGCATCCAGTCGAGACGTTGCGTCGCAATTGGTGGATCAACCCGTTCTGGGAAGATGATGTCGAAGAAGTTGTCCAACATATGGGCGCTGATCATGTGCTGTTTGGAAGTGACTGGCCCCATATTGAAGCATTGCCGCAACCTCTTGACGGAATAGATGACTACAAGTTGTTCTCTGCGCAAGACCAAAAGTGCATTCTGTTCGACAACGTGACTTCTTTGAACTCACGTCGGCCTCTCTAGAATTTTGCCGATGATTGAAGTCGAATCTGGTCATCGTATTTACGGGATCCAGTTGCCGATTCAGGCTCAGAGCACATATTTTGTTGCTGATTGGGAACGGCACTCAGGTCCTGACGAGTTAGCAAAAGTTGCACAGGTATGTGACAACAACGGATACGCCTATGTCGGGGTCTGTGACCATATTGCCCTGCCAGAGGCGGTGTCCAACAGCATGGGCACACATTGGATGGACCCTATTTCGACACTCAGTTGGCTGGCTGCTCTCACATCTCGTATTGGACTACTCACGCATGTATACGTGTTGCCGTATCGACATCCATTAACCGCAGCCAAACAGTTTTCTAATCTTGATTACATCAGTAAAGGCCGAGCGATTTGCGGAGTCGGTGCCGGACACGCCGAAGCAGAATTTGCACACCTCGGAGTTGATTTTCATTCCCGCGGAAAATCAATGAATTCCGCGATTCCGATTTTGGCTGAAGCACTTGAGAATGAGTTTGTAGATGGTTTTGGGGCACGACCACGTCCAACGCAAACTCCTCGTCCACCGATTTGGGTTGCAGGCTCGTCGTCCACGGCAATTAAACGTGCGGCACGATTGGCAGATGGCTGGCTACCTCAAGGGCCATCGTCACAAGAGATGGTGGATCTCATTAAGAGCGAAAGGCAGTCTGTTGGCAGAGCAGGACCTTTCATGGTCGGCCACATCACACCATTTATCTATAGTGGAAAGCCATCTTTTGATATTGGGGCTGACACGATTTGTGGTTCACCCCAATCTATTGCCGAACGCATTTTGATGGGCACGCCAGACGGCGTAAATCAACTCCAAGTTCGATTTAGGGCACAATCAGTGACTGAGTATTGTGAGCAACTTGTGGCCTTTGCTGCTGATGTTGCGCCTCTTGTTACCATTATTTAGAGCGACCTATTGCCATGAAGGGAAACATGCCTGATCCACTAGATGACTATCCGATTCATCAATCGTCAGAGTCAATGTCGCACGTAACGACAAGTGATCGTAATTTTTATGATCGCTATTACTTCAATGGATTCACCAAAGATGGCTCGGTTATGTTTGTCGTTGGCGTAGGCACGTACATCAATCTCGGTGTGATGGATGCGTTTTTGTTGGTGTCTTATAAGGGTCAACATCGAGTGGTGCGCGCGTCTCGCGAAGTTGAAGGCTCCAATCGATTACGACCCTCGGTTGGGCCAATTGGCATCGATATAGAAGTTCCACTTGAGCGTCTGCGGGTGACATGTGAGCCAAATGAATGGGGCATTGAGTTAGATGCCGTCTGGAACGGGGCGATGCCCGCATCAATGGAGCCAAGCCACTACATCCGCGAACACGGCCGCATCATTTTTGACTCATCACGCTTGGCCCAAACAGGTGGATGGACAGGCGCACTCACGGTTGACGGTACAAAAATTTCACTATCTGACGATAATTGCTGGGGCACAAGAGATCGTTCGTGGGGCATTAGACCCGTTGGAGAAAGCGAGCCAGCCGGCATCCGCGCTAGTGATCCGTTCAGTTGGTTTTGGATCTACACACCGATTCGTTTTGAAGACCACTCATTGCTCATCATTATGCAAGAGCGCCAAGATGGTTCGCGGGTGCTTGAACAGGCAACTCGGGTCTGGGCTGACGGTAGACACGAGATGCTGGGTCGTCCCGAACACAAACTGACGTTTCAAACAGGAACTCGTCTAGCAACGGGTGGAACAATTTCTGTGCACCCCAGCGGAAAAGCCCCGCTCACAATCACGGCAGAACCAATGTTGCCCGTGCACATCGGCATCGGCACCGGATACGGATATGACGCAGATTGGCGACATGGAATGTATCAAGGACCACTCAAAGTAGAAGGTGTACATATTGATCTCACCACTCCAGAAGGTGCTGCTCGCATGTTTGGGATCTGTGATGCATCAGCGAAATTTACCTATACGGACGAACTCGGAACGCATGTCGGATACGGGCTTTTTGAGACGATGGTGATTGGGCCCCACGACCAGTACGGGTTCAAAGATCTATTGGATGGATTTGCTCAATGACGGTGCGTCAAAACAATCTCGCCGACTTTTTTGAAATCGTTGCGGATGCTGTTCCGGATCGACCTGCCATCATTACAAACGAAATCGAGTTCACGTATTCCCAACTTGACAATCGCATCACGCGATTAGCGAATCATCTGCTGTCAATCGGAATCAAGCGTGGTGACTGGGTCGCCGTGCATGCAATGAATTGTCATGAGTGGGTCGAATCATTTTATGCTTGCGCTAAAATTGGTGCCGCGGCAGTCAATGTAAATTATCGTTATCTCGAAGAGGAGTTGCGATATATTTACGACAACGCCGACTGTGTGGCAGCCATTGTTGCTCCCGAATATGTTGAGATTGTGCGGTTAATACAAGCCAGTCAGCCACGACTAAAAAATATCTTGGTAATGGGCCCCGAGTACGAAAAAGCAATTGCAGACGCGTCGCCCGTGCGTAACTTTGAACAACGTTCTGGTGACGACATCTATGTTCTGTACACCGGTGGCACAACTGGTATGCCAAAGGGTGTTGTATGGCGCAGCGAAGACATTGCCTTGGGCGCAATGAACAGTGCACGCCAGAAGCAACCAATCGACACTCCAGAACAACTCGGTCAAGAAGCCGCCGCCGCACCAGCCGGAATGCGCTTGATGGCGATTGGTCCCATGATGCATGGCGGGGGACAATGGCTGATGGGCAACGCATTTGTTGCTGGTGGAACGCTAGTGCTGTACACCCTTGCGCGTTTTGATGCACACGAGATTTGGGCTTTGGCTGAGCGCGGCAAAGCAAACTCCATTAGCACGATTGGCGACGCGATGGCTCGTCCACTAGCCGAAGCACTTCTTGAGGTGTCAGCAAAAAAATATGATCTGTCAAATATGTTTAGCGTTGGCAACGGCGGAGCACCCCTTACATCTGCAGTACGCGAACAGTTGCGTCAAGCATTGCCAAACATATTGATTCTTGACAGTTTTGGCGCCTCTGAAACAGGTGCAGCAGGATCAAAGATGGATGATGGGGCAGCACAGACTGTTTTGCGATTTGATGTCGGACCAGATTGCACTGTTCTTGATGACAACGGCAATGAGTGTGCAATCGGCGTTGTGGGCCGACTCGCCCGAAGCGGCTATATCCCTTTGCGCTATCACAAAGACGAAGCAAAAACTGCTGCAACATTTCCCGTCTACAACGGCAAGCGCTGGGTGGTGCCAGGTGATGCAGCCTTTCTTGAAACACCAGGCGTACTCACATTGCTTGGGCGTGGTTCACAGTGCATCAACTCTGGGGGAGAAAAAATTTATCCAGAAGAAGTTGAACAGGCTCTGATGCAACATTCCGCTGTCTTTGATGTTGTTGTGGCTGGAACACCCAATGAAAGATGGGGCCAACAAGTTACTGCTCTTGTTCAATTGCGTCCAGAATCAACAGCATCTGTTGAAGAACTTCGCCAACATTGTCGACGACTTATTGCGGACTACAAGGTTCCTAAAGAGATTTTCTTCGTGCCTCTCGTGCAGCGCACTCCGGTTGGCAAGGCTGACTACAAATGGGCGGTGAGCCAAGCAACTTTGCTTGCTACGACCTGAATTTGGCCCAATCGCTGGGACTGCGGCCAAGTTCTTTGAGTCGCACCATCACCGGGATGGGAGGCTCAATTTCGCCACCGGCACGCAATGTTGCAACTGTTTCGCCGTCTTCAGACCACACATGACAAGTGTTGAGGTTCATCGCAAAAAGATTCTCTCGTTGCTCGGGAGTCAGTTGCTCTCTCGGTGTATTGATTGAATCGTCTTGCCGTGCGCTAGCAATGCGCATCGACCAGGCACACTGAATTGCCACGGGGGCCATTGCCAAGAGCAAAGCAGTTACATGAGTGCAACCGCGCGGACCACCGAACAACTCTCGCACCTTGTGGGTGAAACCTCGTGCAATAGACAGCCCTATCAGTCCTTCGTAGTGATTGACGATTCCAGTGCACTCTAAATGAGGGTGACTCTCAAACACTACATTGGCATTTTTTATTTCCATTGACGGAAATGAAATCTCAATATCCACGATCATGTGATGAATCGTGAGAGGCTCAGTGTCGTCTTCTAAGTAGAGACCGAATGGTTTATCGTCACGCACCATCCCACGTAGTAAAACGCAGTCAGAAGATTTACGGAACGCACGAACTTCGTATCTGCGGTTGTGCAGTTCCATGTATTCGGGGTCTGGTGGAAAATTTTCTTTCATGTTTCAACTACCCACCAAGACGGCACCAAGACGGCGCAACGATGGCGTGCCAGAGCCGAGTTGAAGTTCCATTTGCTTCACTAATAAGTAATAGCGATACAACGGATAATCCCGATCAACTCCCATGCCTCCATGCAGGTGATGGGCGGCACGAAGGACTCGTTGTGATCCCTCTGCAGCCCAATACTTGGCAGATAGCAGTTGTTCGTCTGCGGGCATTCCTTCTGACAGGCGCCATGCAGACTGCCACGCCGTGAGTCGTACTGCTTCTGTGTCGATATAAGCGTCACCAGCCCTTTGACTTACTGCCTGGAAAGTTGCAATTGGTTTGCCGAATTGATGACGGGTGGTCGTATATGCAGCGGTCAATTTTAGAGCCTCTTGGCAAGCACCCGCAGCAACAACGCAAGCTCCAACACTGGCAGTTCGCAGAAGTTGTGCAACCGAATTCATATCACCAATCTTTTCAGCGATTGCGTCTTCAAATTGCACCATTGCTTCAGGCACACCTGTAGTGGTGTCTTGACGCGTCACGGTTATGCCTTGGGTTTGAGCATCAATGGTGTACAAGCCATCCTGGGTGGTGACTACAAACCGATGAGCGATCGTTCCTGCTGGGACGCAAATTTTTATGCCCGTCAATTTATTATTTACCGCGCGAATTGCTGGCTGATAGGGATCACCCGAAGGCTCATGAATTGCCGCAGTAACGATTACGTCTCCATCCGCAACGCCAGCCAGCAGGTCATGGCGACCAGCACCAACGAGGGCTGGCACGCCAAGGGCCATCACTGCATATGCCGGTAGCGGCGCGGCAGTTCGTCCAACTTCTTGTAAAACAGATGCGACTTCAAGGAAACCTAATCCCGCACCACCGGCAATTTCTGGAATCGCGATACCAACGCATCCAGAGGCCGCCAGGGTGCGCCAAAGAGCCATGTCGAAGCCCGATTCACTTGCCAAGGCGTGCTTTACTCGTTCGACTGTCGTGCCATCGCGCAAAATTTGAGCGGCAAGTGTTTGGAGTTCTTGCTGATCTGACGTTAGTGAGAAGTCCATCAGCGCGCACTCCGTGGAAAGCCAAGAGAAAACATTGTGATGAGGTCTCGCTGACTTTCATTCGTGCCACCACCAAAGGTAAGAATCAACATTCCACGGTATGACGACTCAAGGCGTGACCGCAAAATTGCTCCGGGTGTGCCGTCCATCAGATATCCCGCTGGTCCGAGGATTTCAAATAATAATCTGAAACTGTCAAGGTAGCCCTCAGTTCCAAAAACCTTGATTGCACTGCAGTGACCAATGTCTAGAACACCTTGTGTTGCTTCCCAGGCACTTTGCCAGTTCATAAGTCGCAAGACATCAATCGTGGCGAAAACCTTCGCAAGATTTATCTGTACCCATTCTTGGTCGGCAACACGTCTGCCATCGGGCATTACTGTCTGCGTGGCCCATTCTTTGATGTCAGTGAAGGCTCGTTCCACGATGCCTGTTGAGCACAAAGTGACTCGTTCATGATTTAGTTGGTTGGTGATGAGCGTCCATCCTTGGTTCTCGTCACCAACACGGTTGGACACTGGCACCCGAACATTGTCAAAAAACACCGCATTGATGTCATGTTCTCCGATTAGACGGAGTGGTTGCAAGGTAATTCCAGGAGTATTCATTGGCACCATAACAATGCTGATGCCTTTGTGCTTTTTCCATGTCTCACCAACTGGAGTTTCTGCCTCAGTCGGTCCCGTTCGCACGGCCAACCAGCAATAATCGGCGTCACTCGACAACGACATCCACATCTTTTGACCATTGATGATGTATTCATCTCCATCACGAATTGCTCGTGTCTGAATTGATGCGAGGTCTGTGCCAGAGCCTGGCTCGCTGTAGCCGATACAAAAATGGATGTCTCCTGCCAACACCTTGGGCAAGAAGAAATCTTTTTGTTCAGCAGTGCCGAAGTTCATAAGGGTTGGGCCAACGGTATTAATCGTCAGCATTGGAACTGGGGCTCCAGCTCGCATTGATTCGTCAAAGAAAATGAATTGTTCGATTGCCGAGCGTCCTTGACCGCCGAATTCTTTTGGCCAGCCAATTCCAGCCCAGCCGTCCTTGCACATTTGTTTCCAGACTCCCCGCATTGCAGGGCCAACGCCATGACCTTTAGCGAGTGCGGCCACGGTCTCTGAATCTAGGAGCCTCTCGTAGTACGAGCGCAATTCTTTGCGCATGGTTTCTTGTTCGGAGGTATATCCAAGTTCCATCGGTGTCCCTTGCGTGAGTTGAACGTGACATTGCCAAGGGTAGTGGACGATTGCAGAACTGTTGAAGGCTGGAACTACGATTTGTCCATGAAACTTGGTTGGCACATTGGTTACTGGGGACGGTCTATGCCCCATGGAATACCTGAAACAATTCAAATGGTCGAGTCACTTGGATATGACTCTGCTTTCACTGCCGAGTCATGGGGGAGTGATGCCATCTCACCGCTTGCATGGTGGGGATCACAAACCTCCAAGATTCGGCTTGGAACAAATATCGCCCAAATTTCTGCTCGTACGCCAACTGCAACTGCGATGGCTGCAATCACAATGGATCACTTGTCAAGCGGTCGCTTTTGTCTGGGTCTTGGAGTAAGCGGTCCACAAGTTGTCGAGGGTTGGTACGGGCAACGCTTCAACAAGCCACTCGCCAGAACACGCGAATATGTGGAGATCATCCGCAAAATTTTGGCGCGCGAGGAGCGTCTCACTCATTCAGGCCCCGAGTATCCGATTCCTGCCATCGGTGGAATGGATCTAGGCAAAGCACTCAATGTCATGACACACCCCGTGCGCAAAGACCTGCCAATTTTTATCGGTGCCGAAGGTCCCAAAAATGTTGCACTTGCCGCAGAAATTGCTGACGGATGGTTTCCAATTTTCTATGCCCCACGCCATGAGGAGTTGTATCTCGCGAGCCTCAAAGAAGGTTGGTCACGACAAGGTGCACGCACCTCGCCTGACAAGTTTGAGATATTGCCGACTGTAAATGTCAGTATCAATGACGACATCAACAAAGCCTATGACGCGATTCGACCCACTATGGCGTTGTACGTCGGTGGGATGGGGGCTCAGGAGATGAACTTTCATGCTGATGTCTTTCGGCGATTGGGATACGAACAAGCCGTGGACAAAATTCAAGAGTTGTTCTTGAACGGCAAACAACCAGAAGCCATCGCATCTGTTCCTAATGAGATGATCGATGAAATTTGCTTGGTCGGCTCAAAAGCAAAGATCAAACACGATCTCGAGGCATGGAAGGACAGTCGTGTAACGACGATCGTGCTGGGAGGTAACCCCGAGACACTACGCACGATGGCGGAGTTGGTTTTTGGCTGATTTTTTACTTGTGTGATTTTTCGATTGCCTCAATTAGGCGGTCTGTTTCGGTGCGGTTTTCATGTACAAATCGAACCATCCAAAAACGGATAAATCGTCCCATTGAATATCGCAAAAACAGAGCCGTGCCGGCGATTACAAGTACGAGTCCGATCAGACTCCCTGTAGCAATTGCGGCGACTTGATCTGCAGTGTTGCTGGTACCGCTGGCGGTAACTCCGCCAACAACTCCGAGTCCAACTCCTGCAACCAGCATGATGGATCCAGCAAGCAGTAGCCACCGTTCACTGTCACCTTTTGCACCGCGCAATTTAAGTCCGGCGATCTCTTCGGTGAATTGATTGATTCGTTCTTCGTTCATCTGGACTCCTGATCTATTGCTTGGAATTTAATTTAGTGTCTCTTGGGTACCAAGGTAAGCCCCAGAAAGAGTTGCCTCATCCACTTCGCTGGCATTGCCGGCAAAACGGACGCGACCATGGGACATCAAGACGGCGGTGTCGGCGATTCCGAGCACTGTGCGGGCAAATTGTTCGACGACCAATACCGACACGCCTTCAGCGGCGATTGTCTGCACCTGTTCGTAGAGGTCAGCCACAACAAGTGGGGCTAGTCCCATTGACATCTCATCCAACATCAGTAGCACCGGATCTGTTGCCAAACCGCGAGCCAGAGAAAGCATTTGTTGCTGACCACCAGAGAGGGTGCCAGCGAGTTGACTACGACGCTCGGCCAACATCGGGAAGCGCGCAAAGGCTCGCTCTTCAATAACAGAGATAGTGAGCCCTTTTTTGACCGCCATTTGGAGGTTTTCATAAACGGAAAGGTTCGGAAAGATCCCGCGACCCTCAGGAATAGTGCAAACCCCAAGTCTGGCAAGTTCGCTGGCGGGTGCCCCGGTTAGATCATGGTTGGCAACTCTGATTGAACCTTGTGTAGGTCGCAGTAGCGCGCTGGCAATTTTTAGCACCGTACTCTTGCCGGCACCATTTGGCCCGAGCAGTGCTACAACTTCTCCACCATGCACCGTGATGTTGACATCATGAAGCACCGAGATGGCGTCATAACTGGCACTGACATTTCTGAGTTCAAGAATCACATTTCGCGAGGCCGTCATCTTTCTGCTCCGAGATAGGCATCAATCACATCGGGGTTATGTTGAATTTGATCGGTAGTTCCACTTGCAATGACGCTCCCGAGATTCAGAACATGAATCTGATCACACACACTCATAATCAAACTCATATCGTGTTCAACTAGCAAAACAGTAATGCTGAGTGATTTCAACCTACGTAAAAGTTGAGCGAGTTGTTGAGTTTCGGCATCATCAAGCCCAGATGCGGGCTCGTCCAGCAACAACAAACGAGGATGACCAGCGAGGGCTCGTGCAACCTCCAATAGGCGAGCCGATCCAGTGGGCAATTCCCCAGCAATTGTGCTGGCGAGGTTGGAAAGACCAAGAAGCAAGAGTTGCTCCTTGGCTACTTCATGAGGATTATCAACTCCAGCAAGTTCTGCTGCAACGAGGACATTGTCAAACACCGACAGGGTAGTAAACAGTTCCAGTCTCTGAAACGTCCGCCCAATTCCGAGAGAACTACGTTTTTGCGTTGGAATCCGATTGATTTCTTTGTCGTCGAACAGAATGACACCACTTGTCGGCTGACGGATTCCGCAGATTACGTTGAAGAGCGTAGTTTTCCCGGCACCGTTTGGTCCAATGAGCCCCGTAATAGTGCCTTCTTGAACATCTAAATTGACTCCCGACAAAGCCATCACGCCTCCAAAGCGAACAGCAACACTCCGAACTTCGAGAAGGGCCGTCATAGCACCACCTTGATGTCGCGATCAGACTTCGATAATTCCTCGGCAGTGAAAGCAACCAGTCCAACCAAGTCAGGCGATGACTTGTTTGTCGGTTTTGCTGGAGTGTGTACCCGACGAATCGCATTTCCAACAGCCACGAATAAAATAATGACAGCCAACAGGCGACCACCAGTCGGTGCGGCATCGAATACGTCATCAAAAAATGATGCGAGACCTATTCCTGCAGCAGCAATAGACAGACAAAGCATGCGCGGGCGACCAGTTGTGTTTGCCAAAGCGGGGAGATTGGGGACAATCCCCAAACCCCATACAACGAGTGCTGCAAAGAATCCCCAATTTGAAATGATGTCCAAGAAGGTCAAAAGCCAGAGCGCTCCCACTCCACCTAGCGCAATCACGAGTGATTGCGGGTGCTGTGTGACTGGGCGAAATGCAGTGGCAACTTGGTGTGATGCTCCGTTGGGGTTGCGACCCATGCTGAGGCCAATGAGCCCCGGCATTACTTGTGTGACTTTGGAAAGTGACGGGACTATTGAGGCTAAAACAGCGTTGGAGCCGAGCAGCATGCCACCAAAAAACGCCCCACCGATGGAGCCAATGCCTCCGACAATTGCGAGCAGCAAAATTGGCAGACTCCGATCAAAGACGTAGTTGTCTGGTGCGACTTTGCCAGCATCAAGGGCTCCTGCAAGAGACGCAATTGCAGCACTAATAGCAAATGCCAATACCTTGGTACGGACCAAGTTCATTCCCAATGTCGCACCCGCGAGTGGTGAGTCTTTCATTGCGACTAAGCGACGCCCCAACGAACTGCGTCGCAGGGCGACGAGCCCCAAGCCGACAATGGCGAAAGCAATCGACAAAAAAATCGCTTTGGGTCGCGGCTGCGATAGATCGACGCCTGGTATGCGAAGGGGAGGTACTTCAGCGACACCGTTGGAGAAAATTTTGCCTTGATTGAAGACCAATATTGAAACCAACAATGCAAACGCACCCGTAGCTAGTGCCAAGTAGATACCCTCAAGCCGTAACGCTGGCAATGCAATGAGTGCTCCAATCAACGCAACGATTGCCACAACAGCAATTAGTGAGAGCACATTTCCGTCCCCCGGCATTTTTGACATAAGCACAGCCCCAATGCCGGCAAATGTGAGTGGAGCGAGTGACACTAAACCCGCGTAACCAGTGAGCGGAACGAGGCTCACAACAGCAAGGGCCATGATCAGCGCTTGTACCAAATAAATGGTATTCGAGCGCGTCAACAATCCCGTCACGGCAATCGAGCTGACGACCAAAACTATTGCACCTAAAATGGCGGTGTTCCACTGCGGAATTACCGAGCGTTCGCGCAGTCGGGCGGCGCCAGCGCGCAACTTTGCCTGGGGCAACAGTAAAAGCAAAATGAAAAGAAAAATAGTTGGTGTCGCCTGTCGTAGACCAGAAGTAGAAAAGCCACTCACCGTTTTGGGGAACCATGATTCTCCCTGCCCCCACAATAAATATGCCTCGGTTAAACCCAAAGCCATTGCTCCAATAAAAGTAAGGGGCAAACTTTTAAGCCTTCCAAAAATTGCGGCAGCGTAGGCATTGATGACGAGCAACGTGAGAGGAACGATGTTGAGTTGAACCTCTGCAGCCAACAAAATACCGGCAAGTCCAGCCAGTGATGCGCCAAGCGCCCACGATGCACTTGCGATACGACTTGGTCGGGCGCCATTTAGTTCGGCTAAATTTCGGTCGTCGACAACAGCACGCATTTGTATTCCTAGACGAGTGCCGTATAGCAAGACTCGCAAGCCGAGTGCGACGATAATCGCTGCAATGAGTGCAATAATTTTGTTCCATCCAACATTGACGCCAAAAATATTGACGTTGTTGCCGTCAAAGAAACCCCGAAATGGTTGACGATTTTCCGGAGGCCATATCCATGCCGCCGTGCCGATAAACGCCGCCATTAATGCAACAGTTGCTGTGAGCCTCGTGACCTCGGTTGCCTGGGCAAGTCCGCGAAGAGCGACTCGGTCAATGGCGAGACCAAGAGTCGGGCAAAGAATGCCCAATATTGCAACGAGAGCTATCGGTGCAGGCCATCCCCAATCAAATCGCACTTGCCAATAACTAAATGCCGCAATCATTCCGATGGCGCCATGGGCGATGTTGAATACCCCAGATGTCACATATGTGACGACGAGTCCACTAGACGCAAGTGCATAAATGGCACCTGTGGTGAGGCCAATAACTGTGTAGGCGACAAGTTGTTGCATGTTTTTCTTGGACGCCAGCGCGCGCTATAAATTCAGTTTGGTCGACTCTTGTCAATGCCTGGTGATGCGTCCCCATAGATGCCAGTTAGAGTCACAGTTCCGTCTTCATCGCAGTGCCAGCCGTTGCCGTTATCGTCGTCGCTACCTAGTATCGGGAATAGACGTGTCCACTTCCCGCCCTGCAATTGCATCAGCGTCCCACATTTAGGAGGATCACCTGCGCTCGGATTCGTCTCGGTATGTAATCCACCAGCGTTCCAAGATGTGATTTTTTTGGCTTGAGCCAACACACACTCCCGTTCAATAACACCATTGTTGATTTTGACGCACTCATTGGCTGATTGAGCGAACATTAGGTAGGCAGAAAATGACTGCAATCCAAGACCAGCAATCTTGCCTCCAGGATTATATTTCTTCATGATCGCCAAAAAATCACTCATCGCAGGGAATTCATCGCTCTCTTCGAACGGTGAATAAACGGTTCGGGCAATGAGACCGTCGGACATCGGTCCAAGATTTTCAAGTGAAGAATCATAAAAGTTTCCGTCATTGAAAATGACGTTGGGCTTGTAGCCAATTTCTTCCATCGCCTTGAGCAACGGAATAATTCCTGTGGGTGATCCGACAAAAGACATTGCCGTGATTGCTTTGTCTTTGAGTTTTTGGGCAAATGGGGTCCAGGATGCCTCACCCGCCGAGTTGTATTCGATGATTTCTATCGAGTCAAAGCCTCCCACAATTTCCATTGTCTCTTGAAGACCTTTGGCAACATTCAGTGTCGTTTCAAAGTTGCCGGTAAGAATCGCCGTTTTTTTGATGTCTTCGGCATTATTTTTTTTGAGGTACAACAGCCAACTTGTTGGCTTAATTTGTGCGGGGTTGGGGATGGGCTGAATTTTTCCGTTTGAACCAGACTTTGCGGCCGTCACGGTGTAAGCGGCAAAGTCGATCATCTTGCAATCATGGAAGCGAGGAAACTCTTGATTATCAAAAACCAATCCGCCACCAACCATTGCAAATGCACTTGCGCAGATCTTTTCGATTGCGGCGGGAACCTGGAATAACGCAGCGTCGACTTCAATCAATTCGAGTGGCACGCCTTGGATTCCGCCTTGCTCATTGCACCAACCAACAAAACCTTTGGCTGCATCTTCAAGTTCAATGTCAAGACCTGGCGTGAGGGTGAAACCTTTGTCGGTTGCTGCCACGACTTTGAGCGTCGGACCACCATTTTGACTTGGGTCGACTGTTGCAGTGCCCTTGCCACAAGGACTGTCCATTGAGCCAAATTTGGCAAGATCAACTCCATCGTCGGCTGTTGTTGCGGCAGGGGCGCTTTGGGAACTGGAGTCAGAGCCGTCGCTTGACCCACTTGCTGAACACGCACTGATTGCAACCAAGGTGCATGCTCCGACAAAAACAAAAAACCTACGCATAATGCCTCCCCAGATTTTATTCACGAAAACTAAAATGTACCAGTTTCTGACACGCCGTCAGAAACTTCGTTTGTGCTAAAAAATACTCCGTGTCTTCAGATGTACCTAGCCAGATAATAGCGACAGTGGCTGAGGACGGCTCATTGATGGCCCCACTTCGCCTGTTTTATCCCTACGACCGCACGGTTGGAGCAACATTGGGTCGTTTTTTAATATCATTGTCTGTTAGAAAAATAGAAGGAACCCGAGGATCTGACGGCGTTGTTCATGTTCCGCCCGCAGAATTCGATCCAGTCACTGGCTCGTCGCTTGACGACTGGGTACAGGTTGGTGACGCTGGAGAGGTTCTGACTTGGAGTTGGCAACCAGAGCCATTTGCCGACAACACATTGCAGCAGCCGTTCGCTTGGGCACTGATTCGGCTTGATGGAGCAGACACACCGATGTTGCACGCAGTTCGTGTTGCAAACCAAAACGATATGGCCAGTGGTATGCGGGTGCGGGCAGTGTGGGCTAGCGAACCAACACCGTCAATAACAGCAATCATGTGTTTTGAAGCGGAGCCTGGCGATGGCTGACGACATTCTGCGCATTCGGACGCCGATTGGCATTGACTACACATGGTCCTCTGGTCCAGGTTCGGTTGGCTACATGAGAGGTCTAGAGAACGGCAAATTATTGGGTCGCCGTTGTCCAGGATGTGAGCTCGTTTACTTTCCCCCACGCAACGGGATATGCCCGAGGTGTGGGGTACTGCTTGCCGAAGAAGTAGAAGTAGGACCGCGCGGAACCATCACCACTTTTTGCATTGTGAATGTTCCATTTCTAGGGCAGACGATCAAGATTCCCTATGTTGCGGCAACGATTCTTCTTGATGGTGCTGATATCGGCATGCAGCATCTAATCCAAGAATGCCAGGCCACTGACGTGCGGATGGGGATGCGTGTCGAGCCCGTCTGGAAAGAAAAATCACAGTGGATTCCGTCGCTGGAAAACATTATGTATTACAAACCAACGGGTGAGCCGGATGCCGACTTTGACATCTATGCGAGGCACCTGTAATGCGTGATGTCGCAATCGTTGCATTTGTGGAGGGCCAAAATACGGCTGCGACATCGCAGACACCAGTCGAAATGATCGTGCCTGTGATACATGAAATACTCAAACGCGTCAATGCAGAACGCAGTGACATTGATTTTTGGTGTCATGGAAGTTGTGACTACCTAACAGGTCAACCGTTTAGTTTTGTTTCTGCAGTTGATGCGCTGGGGGCATGGCCACCAATTATAGAAAGCCATGTCGAAATGGATGGAGCGTGGGCTCTTTACGAGGCATGGATTAAGATTCAAACCGGAGAAGCCGACACCGCGCTTGTATTTGGCAACGGAAAATCATCGGCTGGTGACATGAATCGGGCGCTGACGTTGCAACTCGATCCGTATGTCGTTGCTCCGTTGTGGCCCGGATTCCGAGCTCTTGAGGCTATCGGTGCGCGTGCCGCCATTGAGGCTGGAACAGTAACCGAACGACAAATGGCCGAGGCTGTGTCGCGCAGTTTGCGAGATGCGTCCGATAATCCCAACGTATTGACCTATGGATATCGCGAAGTGGATGATTTGTTGGACGAGCCGATGACGGCGAATCCTTTACGTGCTCACGATTGTCCAGCGATGGCAGACGGTGTGGCGGCTATCGTCATTACCACGGCAGACAGGGCATTAGAGATGTGTGATCGTCCTGCCTGGATTCGCGGTATTGACCATCGGATTGATTTTCAAAATCTTGGGTTGAGGGATTTAAGCAGAAGCAATTCAGCGGCATTGGCTGCATTTCATGCCGGTGTCGGCAAAGATAAAGTTGATGTTGCTGAACTTCACGCCACGCACAGCCATCACGAAATCATCTTGGCGCAATCGATGGGTTTGGACCGAGCGACGACGCGCATGATGCCAAGCGGAGGAGCACTGGTGGCTAACCCGCTCATGGCTGCTGGATTGGCTCGCTTCGGACAAGCAGCCAGGCAAATTTTCAAGGGCAACGCTGACCGTGTTGTTGCGCACGCGGCCCAGGGTGCTTGTCTGCAACAAAATATCGTCGCAGTATTGGAAGGTTCTTAATGGCTCTTAATCGCTGTGCTGTTGTTGGAGTTGGTCAAACAAATCACACCGCTTGTCGTGCGGATGTCAGCATTGCGGGACTCGTGCGCGAGGCAGTTGATCGTGCGCTACTTGATGCCAACATGACGCTAAGTGACATTGACGCCATTGTTATTGGCAAGGCACCGGACATGCTCGAAGGCGTGATGATGCCTGAACTGTGGCTAACTGATTCGTTGGCGGCAAGTGGCAAGCCATTGTTTAGGGTGCACACCGCGGGCAGTGTTGGCGGGTCAACTGCAATTGTTGCTGCCCAACATGTGATGTCGGGACTGCACAAACGAGTACTGACAATCGCTTTTGAAAAACAAAGTGATGGCAACGCGATGTGGGCGCTTTCGGTACCCCTACCGTTCAGCATGCCGGTGCATGCCGGCGCTGGCGGGTATTTTTCTCCGCTTATTCGCAGTTATATCCGTCGCTCGGGATCTCCAAGCCATATCGGAGCAATGGTGGCCGTCAAAGACCGCACCAACGCTCTCAAAAATCCCTACGCGCACCTCCATGAAGATCATTGGACCCTAGAAAAAGCCATGGAGTCACCAATGTTGTGGGACCCGATCCGTTTTGTTGAGACTTGTCCCTCAAGCGATGGTGCGATGGCATTGGTTTTGGCCAGCGAAGATGTCGCAGACAAAATGCCGGGCAAAAAAGCCTGGGTTCACAGTACGGCGATGCGTAGTGAGCCAACAATGTTTGCCGGCCGTAATCAAGTGAGTCCGCGGGCTGGAGAAATGTGTGCTGAAGACGTCTTTGGCAAAGCGGGTATCACCAATCCACTGAAAGAAATAGATGTCGTTGAAATGTATGTACCTTTTAGTTGGTTTGAGCCGATGTGGCTTGAAAACTTGGGGTTCGCTCCAAAGGATCAAGGATGGCGATTCGTAGAAGATGGAATTACAGAAATTTCGGGCTCGTTACCCGTAAATCCCTCAGGAGGCGTGCTGTCTTCCAATCCAATCGGCGCCTCTGGGATGTTGCGTTTTGGCGAGGCAGCACTTCAAGTGATGGGCAAAGCTGGGGAGCATCAAATTGAGGGTGCCCGCACCGCACTCGGCCATGCCTACGGCGGAGGGTCACAATTTTTTGCAATGTGGGTTGTTGGCTCGGAGAAAAATTAGTCAGCCAGAAAACTTTTTATCAATTCTGCTAATTCAAGTGGGGTATCGCCCTGCACGCTGTGTCCTGCCTCTAATACATGTTCAGTTCGAGTATGTGGTGCTCGTCTGAGCAACTCGGTTTCGTCTTCGTCGCTCACCACGCTTTGGGAGCGCATTCCCCGCACAAACATCAGGGGCTTTTTATATGCATCAAATACGTCCCACAATGTTGAGGTGTCGGGTCTCTTTAATTCCCCCTCAATTTTGGGTAATGGTGGAGCATCATCTCGCCGATACCGCCACACCCACGATCCGTCGGCAATTTGCAACGCATTATGCAAGATACCTCGCCTCATTGAACTCATCGTTCGGGTGGGGTTGAATTGCATTGTTCGTTCCAGCAATTCTTCAAAAGATGGAAATGTCGCTGGACCATTGACAAAATCCGTGATCGCTTTTGTCTTTTCTTGGTTGACGCCTGGCGTTACATCAACCAACACCATTTTGTTGACCAGTTCGGAATAGTCGCGAGCCAGTGCCAAGGTGGTAAGTCCCCCCAATGACATACCAACGACCATCTTTGCTTGCGGTGCAAGCGCGCCAACAACGGCTGCAATGTCGGCAGCATTTTGGGCTAGTGGCAAAGCCGACGCGTCGTATGCGCCTGCGCTGTCACTGTGCCCATGACCGGGCAGATCAATGCACACCAAGGGCAAGCCCAATGCCAATGCCACAGTGTCCCAAGTGTGGGCATTTTGAGCACCCCCGTGCAAGAACACAATCTGTGGCGATTGGACTCCCCAGACCAATGTTGATAGCCAACGCCCTGGCGCAACTTTTGTAAATTCCCGTCGCACCTCGGGCGGATTGATATAAGGAATCCCATATTCAGAGGCGTTTTCATGAAACATCCCAAATTCGTCATATTGCACGCGTTCTGTCATGGCACGAGCGTAGTTTGTCCGATAGAACAGGACGCATGGCAAGTGACCACATATATATCCGCGGGCTCCGTGTCATGGGTCTAGTCGGGGTTCTTCCAGCAGAACGACTAGCACCACAGCCCTTACAGATTGATCTGGACATGGAAGTAGATCTGGCGTTGCCGGGGGTGACGGACGATCTCAACGACACAGCCAACTATGGGGCGATCGCTGATGCTGTTGCCGAGTGCGTGAGGGCCTCAAGTGACATTTTGCTTGAGCGATTGATCGCCCGCATCGCCGATTGCGTGTTGAGTTTTGATCATGTGCTAGTCGCTCATGTGACTCTTAGCAAATTGCATCCACCAATTGACGAAGACATTGATTGCACCGCTGTTTCTGTGACTCGCTCCCGACAAGCAAGTCGTAGCAGCGTTCGCCATCGTGCCATTATTTCACTCGGCACAAACCTCGGAGATCGTGTCGGGCACCTACAGTTCGCCCTTGATCACATCCCCCAAGTGGTTGCGTTGTCACAAGTATTTGAAACTGATCCAGTGGGCGGTCCTGATGGTCAAGGTCCATATTTGAATATGGTCATTGAAATTGAGACGACACTTGATCCTTATGCGCTGTTGCGATTTTTGAACAATATCGAAACACAGTCGAATCGGGAGCGCTTGGTTCGCTGGGGACCGCGCACGCTTGATCTTGATATTTTGTTCTACGACAACATCACCATCAATGATGAACTTCTCACAATTCCTCATCCCCGACTTTATGAACGGCGTTTCGTCCTACAGCCATTGAGTGAGATTGCACCCGAACTTTGTCCCAGAGATTGGGAGACTTTGGTCCCGTCAGATGGCGTGAATGCACTTGGTTTATTACGCGATTTGAATCTAATAATAAAAAACTAATTTTTAAAATGAGTATCGCCCTGCTTGTACCTGCGCTCAACGAGGCGACGGCTATTGCGCGCACTGCTGTTGTGATGCGTCAAGCACTTGATGCAGGAATAGTGCAACAAGCCGTTGTGCTTGATTCGGGAAGTACCGACGAGACGGCACAAATTGCCAAGCAGAACGGAATTGATGTTTTGGAGACTGCGAACATGCACCCGACGCTCGGTGGGATCTTGGGCAAGGGAGACTCGCTGTGGCGTGGGGCTGCCGCAATCGCAGCCGATTCATACGTGTTCCTTGATGCCGATCTTGGAAATGTTTCTTTGCATCATATTGAGCGACTCATTGCGCCTCTAGATGACAACGCAACGATGTTTGTGAAATCATCTTTCTATCGCATTGATGAACAAGGAAGACCCCGTGCCATTCCAGCAGGCCGCATCAGTGAAGAAGTTGGGCGACCTCTGCTTGAGATGGTTGATCCGTGGTTGGCGGCTTTGCCCCAGCCACTGAGCGGGCAAATTGCCGTCCGCGCCGAACTTCTTGGGTCTTTGCAACTTGTCACTGGCTACGGAATCGAGATTGCAATGTTGATTGATGTTTGGCGTGGAGTGGGTCGACAAGCCATCGCCACGGCGGATCTTGGTGAGATCAATAATCGTTGGAAGCCCAGTAGTGCATTAGACGATGTGCGAGACCATGTTCTCGCCGGCGCGACATTGTGCGGAGTGACGCTGCCCCAGTGGGGAAATATTGCTCATCCAAATGTAAAGCGGCGCCCAAAATTAACCTGATTGATTTCTGCTATTGAATGTTTTAGAGAGTTATGCCGATTGAAGGTCTGCCATGACCTTGCCCCAGCGTTCTGGGTTGGTTTTGTACGGCGCATAAAAACTAATTCGTTGGATGACGTCTCCGTACCGACGATGAAGTTCAGGAGCAATGTGTTCTGGCTCTCCGACCACTGCAAAAGTGTTGAGAATCTCATCTGAGATGCAGTTGCCCATCTCAACCCACTTGCCTTGTTTAGAGAGACCATTGAGTTCGTCTTGCATCTCGCCCCATCCGTGTAGTTCAAGAACTCCCCGATAAGCAGGAGTCGATCCGTAGAAAGCGATTTGTTGGCGAGTGCCAGCAGATGCTGCTTCAAGCTCTTCAGCAGAGTTACCCGAGACGACAAAACTTGGTCCCATGATTTCAAAACCCTCCATGGTTTTCCCCGCCTTAGCACGACCGCGCTCAAGTGAAGGGATTGTGACTTCGCGTAAATATCGCTCGGTGGTGAAACCATGGCAGATGAATCCATCGCACACTTCTCCTGCAACTTCTGTCATCAGTTCGCCTACGCCAGCAAGAAAAATTTTTGGCGTTCCGTGACCCGCTAGTTCTGCACGCTCAGGCGCAAAGAAAGGCGTCATCAAAGTGTGGGTGTAAAAGTCACCCCTAAAATTAAGTGCTGTGCCGTTTTCCCAGGTGTCCCAAATGGCACGAATAGCCAAAACCATTTCCCTCATACGCGCTGCTGGATGGCTCCATTCCATGCTGAATCGCTTGGTGATATGCGGCTTGATTTGACTGCCAAGTCCCAAAATAAAGCGACCCCCTGAATAAGCCTGTAGATCCCAACCGATGTTGGCAAGAATCATTGGATTGCGCGCAAACGCGACTGCGATTGAAGTTCCGAGCTCAAGGGTTTTTGTGTGCTCGGCCGCAAGCAACAGCGGAAAAAATGGATCGTGAGCAGTTTCTGCGGTCCAAACCCCCGCGTAGCCGGCAGATTCTGCTTCTTGGGCACTTTGAGCAACCTTGTGCAGGTCTGTTCCAATTCCTCCATCTACTTTCATGTTTTCCTTTGCTTTTTTACGCAATTTGAGCGCAGTGTTTTTAATGCTGATCTTTAAGAAATTGTTCTACTTCGGCTGCAAGTTCATCCATTGTCGGCAAATCACCGGTGAACAAAACCTGAGCGTTAGTGTCGTTTCTCGAATCCAAGTTTGCCCCACGAGTCTCGTCATAGGCAACTTCTAGTTGGCGCAACATGTCGGCATGGTCAGGATTGTTTAAGACAAGTTGATCCAAGCGCTCACGCTGAATTGCTGCTTCCCGACGGAGGGGATTGGCGTCAACTGAAATACCGGCGATATGAGCAACAGCCTCCACGAGCGTGGCGCCAGCGGCGGGATAGGCCATGGCGGCAATGTAATGAGGCACTTGAGCCCACAAACCAACTACATCGGTGATTCCCCGATGATAAAATTCCTGCTCTAGGACCGCTTCAAGGCCAGCGGGCACATCAACGGAATTTTTTGCATATGGCAAATTTTCCACGAGATCTGCATTCGGGGATGTGCATGAAAGCCCAACAGGTCGAGTGTGAGGGGAGCCAAAAGGATAAGCGCCAAGTCCGATTGCGCGACGGACTTTTAGTTGAACAGCGAGTTCACTCACCGTCGTTGCAAAGTAGTTCCACGCAGAATCGGGTTCGGGGCCAACCAATAGAAGTACGTCATGACCCAAGGAGTCACGTCCAACGCGAATTTCAGGAGTAGACCAGATTATTTTCGTATTGACCCCACTGCGCAGTTCCATGGTCGGCCGTCGCGCCCGAAAGTCGATGAACGTGTCGGCATCAAATGTAATGAGTGGCACTGCACCCAATTCTGACAACAGAGTTTCCATTGCCGCTGCCGCTGCACCACTGGCATCAATCCAGCCAGACAACATTGTGATCAGGGTCGGTTCGTTCAATTCGGGCAATTGCCCATTCACCGAAAATGGAAGTCCTGATCCGATTGCCATACACCTACAACCTACCGCTATCGTGCGGTTATGGCTGTAGATGTCTCTGATGCAACTTTTGAGTCAGAAGTATTGATTCGATCGCATCAAGTTCCAGTGATTGTTGACCTCTGGGCACCCTGGTGTGGTCCGTGCAAAACCCTCGGTCCAATACTTGAAAAAGCAACCGATGCAACCATGGGTCAAGTTGTATTGGCCAAGGTAAATGTGGACGAAAACCCACAGATCTCGCAGGCTTTTCAGGTGCAGTCAATTCCCGCCGTTTTTATTATGAAAGACGGCAAAGTTTTGGACAGTTTCGTTGGAGCACAACCCGAGCATGTGGTGAATCAGATTGTCCAAAGCCTGCTACCAGATCCGGCATCACAAAAAATTCAAGAACTTCTTGGTGCTGGCGATGAAAACAGTCTGCGAGATGCTCTCGTGTTGGCTCCCAACCAAGAAGAGGTTGTCTGTGCCCTTGCTGAATTCTTGGTGCGTCACGGTGGTGCTGAGGAAGCACTTCAATTATTGCCCCGCTTGCCAGAGACCGAGCGAGTGAGAGATGTCGCTGCGGCTGCCCGTTTGGCGCTAAATCCAGTTGACGATTTTGACGACACTTTGGTGCGATTGCTTGACTTAGTAAAAACTGACGAGGTCGCCCGTCAGGAGTTTTTGGATATTTTGCAGGCTATGGGTACTCATGATTCCCGCACCATTAAATATCGGAAGTTATTAACTGCACGCTTGTACTGAGTGAGTTTCCCAACATAGGGGTGGGCCGCCCACATCAAGGTGATGAAAAATGGCTCAATACTGCGTTACTTGAAAGAGTTATTTGACAGATGCCTCGCTTGGTGCAAATGGCGTGGTTTCATCCGCATCGGTGTTTCGGTTGCATCAGTATTTGCGGCGTGTATTGGTGGTTGGTGGTTGGTGCGGACACCTGGTCCGCCAATTGAAACAACCTTGGCCCGTGCAACAACGACAACTCTTTTGAGTGTTGCACCATCACTCGTGGTTGCAACTACAAATGATCTTGTGATCGTGCATGTTGTCGGGGCAGTTCATTCTCCTGGAGTCGTAATCCTGCGAGCGCCCGCGCGGGCTAATGATGCACTCAAAGCTGCTGGCGGAGCATTGCGCGTTGCTGACTTAAATGCGGTGAATTTGGCGCTTGTACTTTCCGATGGGGAGCAATTATTTATTCCCACGAGGGGAGTGCAACTAAGTGCAACTTCCGTACCGCTTGGACGAGTAACCAAGGGTCCAACACAGCATTCATCTCAAATCGGAATACCGACTATTGACCCGATCATCAATCTCAATTCGGCAACCGCGCAACAACTCATTGCTCTGCCCGGAGTTGGTCCAGCCACGGCAAAGGCAATTGTTGCGTATCGTTCCGCTCACGGACCCTTCTTAAGTATTGACGGTCTGCTTGATGTTGGCGGGATCGGCCCCGCCAAATTAGACGCAATGCGAACTCAATTACGGGTGTAACTAAAGTGCCCCAAGAAGCACGGCGCCAAGCACAAGAGCACCAACTGCACCTGCACAAATACCAACAGAAAGAATGGCAAATTCTTTCGACCACTCGCGCCAACCAACAAGCGCCCGACTAGAAACGCGCAATGCTGCAATCTGACCGAGGATCCACCACAGTCCAGCGCTCAACGCGAGCGAGATCGCCAACAAGGCATTTCCATCTGCGGCTGGGACACCAAGAATCGGAAGTGTTGGAAGTGCTGTCACGGTGAGAACGAAGCCAACAAGACCTCCTGTTGCACCACCCACAATCACGCGCGCAAGCCAACCTGTGAACAAAATTGCCGCCGCCACTGCAATGCCAACAAAGCCACCTCGTTGGCGCACCGCACGACGTGTTGCCACCACACCACCTGGCACAACTCGTCGAGGCCGGCGAGATGCTGGTGAATCTGAACTACGCGACACGCCCAAATGGTACGAGGTCAAGCAGGGACAAGCGCGTCATTTGAGCGACAGCGTGGTCAATGGCAGTCTTGCCGCCGCCGCCGTCATATTTTGGTTAGCCATCTATTGGGGTCCCCAATTGCCGCCGAGTGTTGATTGGCTCACGATGATTGGAAGTCCTGCTATCCGAATTGGCTTGATCTTGTGTGCGTGCTGTGCGTGCTGGAAAGGGCGTTGGTTTATTGCTATTGCGCTCATCGTTCTGTGTGGTGCAGGTTCTGGTATTACTGCCTGGTCACCATCCAACTTTGCGACAGGCCCGTGCAGTGGCAACGCAACGTTGGTCACGGATCCCGTGTATCAACGGGGAGGTGCTGATGTGGTGTTGAGGCTCGAAGGCGTCAGATATCGGGCGACTGCGACTGGTCTTGCGGGCAGACGACTAATGGCGCGTCTTAGCGGTCAGCATGTACAAGTGTTGGCAACTTGTCGGAATATTTCGTCACGGTCTGCACGTTTTGAACGACCACGACACGTGGTGGGGGCCATGACGGTGTCATCCGTGTCTGAGAACTTTACTGAAGGTTCAGTGTTGATTTATTCTGCCAACAGACTCCGCAATGCTTTATCAAGAGGTGCGCGCACTCTCAATGACTCAGACCGCAGATTATTTTTAGGGTTGGTAATTGGCGATGACCGTGCTCAACCGCGATCAATGGTGACAGATTTTCGGGCGAGTGGACTTTCTCATCTCACTGCAGTGAGTGGACAAAACGTCTCGTATCTATTGGCTGTCGCCGGAGTTTTTCTCACCCGCCGAAAACCAGCAATGCGTCTTGTGCTTACACTGGCGTTGTTGGGTTGGTTCGTTGTGCTGACCAGAGCAGAGCCATCTGTCCTGCGAGCAGTCATGATGGCAGCGGCATACAGCGCCACTTTCATGAGGGGCATCACAGCCGCTCCACGACAAATATTGCCATGCACTGTCATCGTGTTGCTATTGATTGATCCAATGTTGGCTCACAGCGTCGGTTTTGCTTTGTCTGTTGGTGCAACAGCGGGACTGACATGGTGTGCGGCCCCTTTGAGCAGGCTTATTGGTCCTTCATTAATATCAAGAACCATCTCCATCACGATGGCCGCCCAAGTTGGCACGGCGCCAATTGCTCTTATGGTCTTTCATCGATTTCCCGTGATTTCAATGATTGCCAATCCACTGGCAGTTCCGATTGCTGGAATCGTGATGTTGGCTGGAATCCCATGCGCCTTGCTGAGTGCATTTGTTCCTGATCAACTGGCGACATTTGTTATGTTTCCTTTGGCAATCGCGGTGCGTGGCGTGTGGTGGATCGCGCATTTATCATCGCTTCACGGTCCCACGGGCACGGCAAACTTCCTGGGTTGGGTCGTCGTCGTCCTTTTGCTCGGTATGCGCATGTTCTATGTAACAAAAAGACACAGCGGTATGGCAGGGTAGATGCATGGCAGTCTTTTTGATTTCAGGTGATGAGTCCTTGGTCGGTCAAGAATTGTCAACGCTTCTCAAACAACTCGTCGGAGAAGATGACCGAATGTTGCTCGTTGAGGAATTTGATGCGTCTGACCCATCACTGTCTCTCGCTTCAGTGACTGACGCGCTTGGCACTTTGTCGATGTTTTCTGATCGGCGAATTGTGGTGATGCGCAATGTTCAGCAACTTGATACCAACTCACTCGCAATTTTCGTCGAGGGGCTACGAGCCAAAGTCGACTCCGCAGAAGTTGTCATCACGATCACTGGACGAGTGCTAAAAGTACTAGGTGACGCGCTTAAGGAATTAGGCGCGACAACGATTGGTGCCACGGTTGGTTCTAACGCCCGAGACCGCCAGAACTGGGTCGAGTCGCACCTTGTTGAGGCAGGAGTAAATTGTGCACCCGACGCTGTGCGGCTGATTGCAAATTGGTTTGGTAACGACGCGAGCCGACTTGGTGGATTAATCAGCACTCTCAACTCCGCGTACGGTGAGGGCAAAAAGTTGTCCCGTGAAAATGTTGAGGAGTTCCTCGGTCAAGCGGGAGCAGTGCCGCCATGGGACCTTACTGACGCCATTGACGCTGGCAACACTGCATTGGCGCTTACAACGCTTCATCGTTTTCTTGGCCCTGACACACATCCGTTACAAGTTTTGTCAATTTTGGCCAACCGTTATTCTCAGATGATGCGTCTTGATGATCATGAGATACGCAATGTGGCAAATGCTGCGCAGGTACTCCGCATCAAAGATTACCCCGCTCAAAAACTGCTGGAGCAGTATCGCATTTTGGGCAGTGGCGGAGTAGCGCAAGCGATATCGCTGCTTGCGCAAGCAGATGTCGATCTTCGCGGGGCAAAAGACTGGGAGCCAGAACTTGTGATGGAGGTTTTAGTTGCGCGACTCTCGCGTTTGGGTGGAGTGCGTAGCAAAAATAAAAAAGTGGTCAGCCAGCGGCGTTGAGGCGGCGCATCAAGCGGCTTTTACGACGGGCAGCCTGATTCTTGTGAATTACTCCCTTGGCGGCAGCCATATCCAGTCTTTTCACGGCAAGTCGAAGGTCTTCAGCGCTTGTCTCGCTGCCGGCGGAGCCAATGGCATTTTTCACACGTGTGCGTAGCTCGCTTTTAACCGCTTTGTTGCGTTCGGCGCTTTTGGCATTCGTGATGATTCTCTTTTTTTGACTTTTTATATTTGCCACAAGAGAAAATGCTAGCGGTGAACACCCCCCTCTACCAACTAGGCAGGAGTAGCATTATGAGCGCCCATGGAACTCTCCAAAATAAGAAATTTCTCGATCATTGCCCATATTGACCACGGCAAATCAACCCTTTCTGACCGAATTCTTGAACTTACTGGGGCGGTAGACGCGCGTGAAATGCGCGAACAATATCTCGACTCGATGGACCTTGAGCGCGAGCGGGGCATCACCATTAAGGCTCAAAATGTTCGTGTTGACTGGAAAGGGCATGTCATGCACTTGATCGACACTCCAGGCCATGTGGACTTTGGCTATGAGGTGAGTCGTTCTCTTGCTGCATGCGAGGGTGTGGTACTTGTAGTCGACGCGGCCCAAGGTATCGAGGCACAAACACTTGCTAACTGTTATCTCGCCCTTGAAAACAATCTTGAGATTGTGGCCGTACTAAATAAAATAGACCTTCCCGCGGCTGACCCCGATCGATATGCAATGGAAATTGAAACCGTGCTCGGCATCCCAGCCGAAGAAATACTGCGTATTTCTGCCAAGACGGGTGATGGTGTGCCGGAACTTCTTGACGCCATCATCGCCCGCATCCCAGCACCAACTGGTGATCCCAATGCTCCACTTCAGGCACTTATTTTTGATTCGCAGTATGACCAGTACAGAGGTGTCGTATCAAGTGTCCGAGTGATGCAGGGTCGAATGAAATCTGGAATTCGTGTGCAATTTATGCAGGCTCGCAATATTCATGAATCACTTGAGATCGGAGTGCGCCGACCAGTGCCAACGCCAGTGGCAGAACTCGGACCAGGTGAGGTGGGTTATCTGATCGCTGGTATCAAAGATGTCGCCCAGGCCAGAAGTGGTGAAACTGTCACGACTGCTCTGCTGCCAGCGACCGAGGCATTGTCTGGATACCGCGATCCGAAGCCGATGGTTTTTTGTGGTCTGTATCCGATTGACGGTGATGATTTTGAAAACTTGCGGGAAAGTCTTGAGAAACTTCGGCTCAATGACGCCAGCGTCACGTACGAACCCGAATCCTCTGGTGCACTGGGGTTTGGTTTTCGTTGTGGGTTCCTCGGCTTATTACATATGGAGATCGTGAAAGAACGTCTTGAGCGAGAGTTTGACTTATCGCTGATTGCAACGGCGCCATCAGTGGCATACAAAATTCTGCGAACCGATGGTGGTGTTGAAATTGTTGACAACCCTGCAGATCTGCCACTTCCACAAAACATTGCGAGCATCGAAGAGCCCTATTTCAAGGTAAATATCATTACTCCAAAGGACTTCACCGGAACTTTGATGGATCTATGCCAATCAAAGCGCGGAGAAATGCTCAAACTTGAATACCTCTCGCCCGAACGAGTCGAACTGCATTACGCAATTCCCCTCGGCGAAGTTGTGATTGACTTCTTTGATCAAATGAAGAGCCGCACGCAAGGCTACGCCAGTCTCGACTACGAACTCGATGGTTATCGCCCCTCGGACCTCGTGCGAGTTGATCTCCTGCTCAACGGATTGCCTGCCGATGCATTCAGCACCATTGTTCATCGTGATAAGGCTTTTGACTACGGACGTCGAATGTGTGCGAAATTGAAACTTCTTATTCCCCGACAAATGTTTGATGTGCCAATTCAGGCTGCAATTGGCAGCAAGGTCCTGGCTCGTGAAACAGTGAAGGCGAAGCGCAAGGACGTTCTTGCAAAGTGTTATGGCGGCGATATCACTCGAAAGCGTAAATTGCTTGAGAAACAAAAAGAAGGCAAAAAGAAAATGAAGGCAATAGGTCGTGTAGAGGTACCGGGTGATGTTTTTATCAGTGCACTGAAACTTGACGACTGAAAAATGCCAAGAAAAATCATTCATAATCGTCGGTCTGTATTGGCAGGAATTGATTCGGCGAGTTTGGAACAGCCATGACGTCGATCTGGTGGATCAGACGCGATCTGCGCATTGAAGATAATGGCGCCTTAGGTGCGGCGTGCGCAGAGGGACCAGTCGTGCCTTTATTCGTGGTTGACCCGATTTTTTTACAGCATGCAGGTGTTCCGCGATTGCAGTTTTTATTTGGCACGTTGCGCGAACTTGATGCTCGCATGGGTGGGGCATTAGTTATTCGTGTCGGAGATCCAATTACTGAAGTTGTGGCTGTGACTCAAGCAGTAGGAGCCAAAGCCGTTTTTGCAAATCGTGATTTTGTGCCGTACGGGCAAAGTCGTGACGAAAAAGTTGCGAAAGCACTGCAATCCATCGGCGTTCATCTTGTTCGAGCAGACTCGCCTTATGTCGTTGATCCTGGCACTATTCGCAAAGATGATGGCACCGCGGTGCGTGTTTTCACACCTTTTTACAAGCGTTGGCAGCAAGTGCCGTGGCAGTCGGCGGGCACATACGAGCCAGACTGGCTTAATACGGCGAGTATGAGCGTTGAACTTCCTGAGATTGGGATGACCACCGCAATTCTTCCCGACGTCGGCCAAGACGCAGCATGGTCTAGATGGAACGGGTGGTCGGCGCAACATTTGGCTGAGTACAAAGATTCTCGCAATCTGCCAGCGGTTGACGGAACATCAATGATGTCGCCGTACTTGCGTTTTGGAGTGGTTCACCCGCGACAATTAATTAGTGATTTGCCGAGTCATGCTGGTGCTGATGTATTTCGTAGTGAAATAGCCTGGCGAGAGTTCTATGCCGACGTGTTGTTCCATCGTCCAGACTCGATGTGGAAAAATCTTCAGGCAAAAATGGACGTTTTGCCTGTTGACACGGATCTCGCGGCCAAGAAACGTTTTGCGGTGTGGTGTGAGGCACGAACGGGGTATCCCATCGTTGATGCTGGCATCAGACAAATGTTGGCAATCGGCTGGATGCACAATCGCGTACGCATGATCGTGGCAAGTTTCTTGGTCAAAGACCTCCATGTGCCATGGCAATGGGGTGCACGTTTTTTCATGAAGCATCTTGTTGACGGTGATATCGCATCAAATAATCATGGCTGGCAGTGGACCGCCGGAACAGGCACGGATGCTTCACCGTATTTTCGAGTGTTTAATCCTTTTGGTCAAAGCGCCAAGTTCGATCCGACCGGAGACTACCTGCGTCAATGGATTCCTGAAATCTCGGACCTTGATGACGAACACATCCATGCACCCTGGACGCTTGGAATGTTGGTGCCAAAGAATTATCCAGCCCCAATGGTGGACCACGCAACAGAGCGAGAAGAGGCATTGGCAAGGTATAAGGCCGTGTCAGGCAAGTAACCTCTAGGAGATGCTTAACGAACGCAAATCCAATATTTTGCGCGCCGTGGTGCAGGAATACATCTCGACAGGTCAACCAGTCGGGTCATCTCATGTGGCCGAGATGGCCGGAGTCAAAGTGTCGTCGGCGACCGTTCGCAACGAGATGGTCTTGCTCGAGCAAGAGGGCTACTTGGCCCAACCGCACACCTCGGCTGGAAGAATCCCGACCGACAAGGGGTACCGCTTGTTCGTAGATTCACTCACCACAAAAGAAACTCTCGACCGCGTCAGTGTCGAGCAGGTTGGCGAGTTCTTCAGCACGGCACACGGGCGTTTGGAAGAACTCCTTCGTCACACAAGTACGTTATTGGCAGATATAACGCATCAAACAGCTCTCGTCGTTGGCCCTAAGATTGAGTCCAAAATTATTCGCCATGTACAAGTCGTGCGACTTTCACCGCGCAACGCCACTGTGGTGGTCGTAATGTCCAATGGATCAGTCGAAAGTGAAACAATTCTGCTTGCAGACGAGATTCAGGACTCACATTTGTTGACGGCAAGCGCGCACCTGCAGTCACGGCTAGTGAACACCCCGATTAGTAGTGTCTCGGCTATTCCACTGACAAATGAGTCGTACACAGACATTGTGTGCTCGTCTGCAATAAATGCTCTCAGTCGCCATCGTGAAGACGAGTCCGTTTTTATTGGTGGTGCTGCATCACTTGCCCAGTCATTTGACGCGACAGAAGTGCTTCGCACGGTTCTTTACACTCTCGAGCAACAGTATGTGGTCGTGTCACTCGTTCAAGATGTCCTAAGTCGAGGCCTCACGGTAGCCATTGGTGCAGAGCATGGCGTTCAGCAATTAATGACCTGCTCCGTTGTCGTGGCCCCTGTGATTGCTGACGGGGAGGTGCTCGGAAGCATTGGCGTACTTGGCCCAACGCGCATGAATTACCCTCAAGCGCTAGCAACCGTAGAAGTCGTCAGTGACCAACTTGGTCGTCGACTTGCCAGGGGATAAAAGTATGGCAACCGATTTTTATAAATTGCTGCAAGTCGATCGCGGAGCCGATCAAGACACGATAAAAAAGGCATACCGTAAAAGAGCGCGTGAGTTACACCCCGATGCCAACCCGAATGACCCGGCGGCGGAAGAGGATTTCAAAGAAGTCAGCCGTGCATACGAAGTGCTAAGCGACCCCGAAATGCGGGCTCGCTATGACCGTTTCGGTGAACAAGGGATCAGCGGTGCAGGGTCAAGTGGCGATCAGTTTGGTGGCGGACTTGGAGATATTTTTGAAGCGTTTTTCAGTGGCTCACAATTTGGCGGACAAAGTCGTGGACGTTCTGGTCCGCCGCGCGGTCAGGATCTTGAGATCACCGTAGACGTGCAACTAGAGCAAGTTGTATCTGGTGCGACGATCCCTGTTGATGTGCGAACGGCAGTTGCATGCAGTGACTGCGGTGGTTCGGGTGCCGGTTCTGGCACCCAACCCGTGGCATGTTCTGACTGCAATGGCTCGGGGCAAGTTCGTCAACGCCGCAATAGTTTGCTTGGTCAGATGATCACTACTGCGGCGTGTGGTCGCTGCTCTGGCTTTGGTCAAGTGGTCATGACGCCGTGTGCTCCATGCAAGGGTGATGGTCGAGTCATCACTACTGCCACTTACACAATTGATGTTCCAGCAGGTGTCGACACCGGAACAACTCTGCGCTTGACAGCGCGCGGAGCAGTTGGTCCGCGCGGCGGTGATGCGGGGGACTTGTATGTACATATTCGTGTGGCAACCCACGCTCAATTTGACCGCGAAGGTGACGATCTTGTCGCTGCCGTTGACATCAGCGTTGCACAGGCGACTCTTGGCACCCACAAAGTTCTGCACACATTTGATGGCGACATTGACTTGGTTGTTCCGGCTGGAACGCAACACGGACGTGAGTTTGTTTCGCGAGGTAAAGGTGTTCCACACTTGCAGGGTCGTGGTCGCGGAAACCTTGTTGTCCGAATTTTTGTCAATGTTCCGATAAACCTGAGTGAGAAGGAAGAAGAACTGTTCCAGCAACTTGCAGAATTACGCGGCGAGGCAGTCGCCTCTCAGGACAAGAGCCTGTTTTCTAAAATCAAGTCGGCATTTTTGTGACTCCATCGCTGCGCGCGTCCGCAGCGCATGTTTTCGTTGTCGACATTGAGGCACCATTTCTTGAAGAAGTAGACCGCCATCATCTTTGTCGCGTTTTGCGCCTTCGTGACAACGAGGTTGTGACTGCGAGTGACGGACATGGTCAATGGAGAACATGCCGTTTTACGAAAGACGACATCACTCCAGACTCAAGTATCTTCAGTGTTGCTGCTCCTGCACGTCGTCTTGCAGTAGCGATCGTTCCGGTAAAGGGTGATCGCACAGATTCTGCTGTGGAAAAGTTGGTTGAACTCGGAATCCATGAGATCATCATTCTTCTGGCGACTGATCATGGTGTGGTGCATTGGAATGCTGATCGGGGCGCGCATCATCTTGAGAGACTTCAACGCATCGCTCGCAGTTCTGCGATGCAGAGTCGGCGAGTGTGGTTGCCGATATTGACCGGTCCCACTCCGTTAGCTGATGTTTTGTTGCGACCCGGTGTTGCCCTCGCCGAGCCAGGCGGTCGACCGATTGAAAAACATGACCATGTCATCGTGATCGGGCCGGAAGGCGGATTTTCAGGGGCTGAAGTGGCACGTGCGCCGACAACAGTCTCGCTGGGGCTCAATGTATTACGGGCAGATACGGCAGCGGTGGTGGCTGCCACCTTGATGGTCGCACACGGCGAGTGCTAAACCGACCACACTAGGTAGTTATATGGCTGCATTATCTGATGACGAACTTCTCAAGGATTCCCCTTACACATTGATGGTGGGTGACCGTCTGCGCCGCATTAGGCAACAAAAACAATGGTCGCTGAGTGATGTTGAGACCCACAGCGAAAGCGAATTTAAAGCATCGGTGCTGGGTGCATACGAACGCGGAGAGCGAGCAATTTCGGTTCCGCGGCTTGAACGCTTGGCACGGTTTTATGGCGTGTCAGTGGACCAACTTTTGCCACGCGACCCACAAGGGCGAGATGGTTCACAATCGGCGTCCCTTGCGTCTTCTAAGTTGCGTCTCGATGTGGCCAAGTTGTCCACCATGTCTGGCGCGCAGTTCGAAATGCTGGAGCGGTTCTTGCGCATGATCCAGGTGCAGCGTCAAGACTTCAACGGGAAAGTCATCACCGTTAGGGCGCATGACACGCGCGCGATTGCCGTGATGCTGGATGTGCCCGTCGATCAAGTTGCCCAAAGAATTGCCGACCTGGGTCTGGTTTTCATACCGCCATCTTCGTCATAGTTGTAGTCATGCCGACACAAAAAGATTTTGATCAATTCGGTGTCTATATCCATATCCCTTTTTGTCATCATCGATGTGATTATTGCTCGTTTGCAACTTGGACCGATCGTCACCATGTCATTGATCACTATATGAGAGCACTTGATACCGACATCAAGCGCAATGTTGCCGCTGGTATGCCCGCCGTAAATACGGTGTTCATTGGAGGTGGAACCCCAACGCTGGTTCGTCCAGAATCTTTGATGGCATGTCTTGCTCAGTTGCCACTTGTGGCAGGCGCAGAAGTCACAGTTGAGTGCAATCCCGACGATGTAACCGACGCAATGATGGCGACGTATTCTGATGGTGGAGTGAATCGCATCAGCATGGGCGTGCAATCAATGACGGCACATGTTCTTGCATCGTTAGGGCGCACGCATAATCTGGCCAATGTGCAAAGCGCCGTTGAGTCGGTGCGGGGGAGCGGCATTCCAGCACTCAATCTAGACTTAATTTATGGAGCAGTTGGCGAAACTCTCGACGACTGGCGTTACACCGTGCAACAGGCAATTGAGTTATCACCCACGCATGTGTCGGCGTATGGTCTTACTGTCGAACCAGGCACACCATTGGCACGCGAGCCACATCGCCACCCTGACGACGACGATCAAGCCGACAAATACATCATTGTTGATGACATCTTGAGAAGTGCTGGGCTTGCCAACTATGAGATCTCCAATTGGGCAAGGCCCGGCTATGAATGTCGCCACAACTTGCTGTACTGGCGACAAGGTAACTACACAGGATTTGGATGTGCGGCACATTCACATGCTGATGGCAGACGATGGTGGAACGTGCGCACTCCCGAGCGATATATCGAAGCAGTTGATACCAACTCTCCAACAGAGGCATCGGGTGAAACCCTTGATGCGGTCACTCAAAAACGCGAAGCACTTGAGTTATCGTTGCGTACTTCTGATGGCGTACCCGTCGGTGCGCTAGACCTCAAAGCCCTTGAGGGTCTTGCCGAAGTAGTGGGCGAGCGAATTGTGCTCACCCAACGTGGCCGTTTATTGGGAAACGAAGTGAGCCTGCGCCTCTATTGACTATGTGTCGACGAGCCGCTAGACTCTATGCCGTGAAAAAAATCTTATTTATTGCAGTGTCGCTGTCGGTTCTTGGTCTTGCAGTTGTGCCATCAGTGAGTGCGTCATCGGGAGACAGTAAAAGTCCCACTGAAGCAGCCAAAGCAGCCGTTGCCAAGGCTGCTGAGACCACCAAGTTTTACACAATTGTCGCCAAGGAGATTGAGTCGACTCCTGCTGGCTGCCCCCAGTGCCCACCGATGAAGAGCAATGTTCCGAGTTTTTCCCCTGTCGTTGGTTCGGCAAAGTATGACTCCATTTTAGCGGCGACGGAAATTGACAGCTTTTCTCAGACAACCTACGATCACTCGGGCTGTAGCGGGGGCCCATGTAATCCGCCCGCTGAAACTGTTGACGGTGCGTGCGCGATTGTTGCGGCAGGTCTCTCATGCTTTGGCGCTAATCAGTTCGGCCAACTCGGTAACGAACCGGCAAACCCAGTAACCCTCACAACGCCAACGCCCGCAACAGGTGGTGGAGTTGCACTCACTGGAGTTACTGATGTTGCCGCCAATGGCGAAACGACTTGCATTGTGCAGAATGCTGCATTGAAGTGTGTCGGCAAGGGAAACTGGCCAGGTCTGAGATTCCGTACTGGAAGTACTAGTTATTATGTTAATACTCAAACATGGAGCGCCGCGACTAGCTCCTATTCCGGCTCAGGTAGCTCTGACAACTCCGCCAACTCCTTCGTCAGCGAAACGCTTGATGGAGACACGGTTGTGTCATCGGTTATCGGTACTGGCTACTCAGGTAACAACGGTCTGTTCTCCAAGACGTGGCGTACCCTGATCACCGCTGGTGTTAAGTCCATTCAAGTTGGCGCAGCGACCGGATCCACTCCAGCAATTTGTGCGTTGATGCTCAACGGTACGGTGCAATGCGCCAATGTTACTAGTGGTGCTGCCGGCACTAATGAATCAACCAACGTGACGCGCTACGACTGCAGTAATCCTGTTGACGGCGAATATGAATCTGAAACCTATTGTGGATCCGATGCGGGCTGGACCAATCGTACTTATAAACAACGGACTGAAAATCGCAATGCTTCTGTGACGACCGCAGCAACATGGGCGTGGGTAAACGCCAAAGGAACACCTAATGCGACGACTGGCGTGGCAACGGATATCACCAATGCAACGGACATTTCAATGTCGGAAGAAAGATGGGGTGCAGGTCAATTATGTATTGCGGCGGCGGCAGTGACATGTCGCACTTTCTCGGGAGCCAAGTATGGCGAAACTGGCGCGGCGATCGAAGGAAGTGAAGGGGCGACTCGGGTCTACATAACGTCTAACTGGGGTAGTCCTGGATTATGTATTCACAACCAAGGAACCTTGAGTTGTGGTGCTGGTTCTAATGGCCCGACTGGCGTCGCGACAATGCCGACTGCATTGACTGCAGTGGGTGTCATGGCCGAACCCCTCTCAATCTTTATGGACCAGTCAATGAGCGCAATGTTTAAGATTTATTTTGTCTTGCCTTCCGGGCTTTTGTCTGCAGACAGTTGGATTTTTTCTTGCAAGCAGTGTTATAACAATTCATCCAGCGTGGTTGCACCGGTGTCTGCATTTGCTGACTCCACGGCGACTGCATTTAACTACACAACGGGTATCGCGGGGGCGACTGACAGCGTGAAATTGATTCCGCTCAAGGTGAGTGCTGGCACTCGATCTACACGCAGTGGAGTCTTATTGACGTTCAAGACAGCGACGGGCGATGCTTTGGCGGGTGCAACCTTTAAATGGGCCACCCCCGACTATCCCGTACTTCAGAGCTCAGCGAAGGCAACAAATCTGGTGACAGATATTGCGGGCACCGTTCGGGCGTCTATTGCTAGTGGTCCAGTGACTTTCACAATCACTGGTGGTACATCCGCTTCGGGTGCTTCCCTGCAGGCTGCAACCGTGACTGTGTTAATTCCTGCTAGTGGAAACGCCGAAATTACAGTTGCTTCGCCTACTGCTCTTATTACTCGAGTTGTCAAGGTTGTCATGGCTGACGGTAATCCAGTTCCGAATGCAACAATTAAATTGAAAAACAACTACCTCAGTTACGACTACTCAAATAGCGCAAACGGAACATCATCTTGGGCTGCAGAGGCTGCGGGAACTGATTTTGGATTAGCAACTTGCTCGCAATGTTTCGTTCCTCCGCCGGTTTACATCACAGGTGATGACGGAACAGTGTCATTCAAATCATTCAGTCCTAAGTCGAGATCATCAAAATATGATGCCTTGATTGAATACGATGATGGTGACTTGAACAAATCAATCGAAGTAAACTTCAAAAGCTCCTCTGACAGCGTTGAGATGCCTTTCATGCCAGGTCTTGATGCCTCAGTTGTTGACGCCGACAAGTCCACCCCTACCATTGATTTGAATGCAAGCGCAAACGGTACGGTCTCTATTCCGGTTAAGTTGCTTGACGAATCCGATAGTCCTTATGCTGGTTTTGTAGCTATTGCAAAGGAAGTTTGTGATGCGGCAGATACGGGTGGATTATTTAGCGCTTCAGCTGCTCTCACTGATGTATGCAGTCGGGTCGGCGCGCAGTCGCTCGCAGATGTTGAACCTCGCACAGGGGTGCGTGCATTTGCCCCATGTTCTGCTGGCAGGGCTAAGACGGATGCCAAAGGTAAGGCTGTTGTAAAAATCTGTGCGACCTCTTCTAAGAAATATCGCATCGCCGGAGTAGGCGCGTTGCCATCAAGAACTTTTTGTGTCAAAGTCAAGGGCGTGAAATGTGCTGAGCCAGTAAGTGCGGCATCACTGAAGATACAAAACACGAACCTTGCCAAGAACGCCGTCTTCCCGAAAGGCACTTTCACCCCAAATCGCAACTCAAAAGTTTGGTACGACCGCTATAAATTCACCAAAGTTTTGAGTCGAAAGTCTTCAATCAAATTGACAGAACTAGCGAGAATTTCTGACGCCGTAGAAGGGGGGGGTTTAAATAGTGTAACGCTTGTACAGACAACGACACTTACACCGACGATTTGCAAAATCCAGGGCTCTTATGTGACTGCGCTCAATAAAAAGGGAATCTGTCAACTCTCGAGCCGACCGCAATACGGTAATAAAATCGAGAAAAATCTCTTGAAGTTCTTTATTCAGGTCAGTTAGATCTCATAGTTCGCTTGACAACAGGCGAACTATGATCTGGCTGGTAGGTTCATTGGTGTCCTAAAAGGGCGTGTAGCTCAGTTGGTAGAGCGCCACTATGACATGGTGGAGGTCCCGGGTTCAAGCCCCGTCGCGCCCACTCTGTGGAGATCGTTGTCGCCTTAGCTGCTGCCTCCGTATACGGAGTGGCAGATTATTGTGGCGGACGAGCATCCAGAACAGTCTCGCCAATTACCGTGACAGCAATCGGTCAGGCAGCGGCATTTGTTGTCTTGGTTCTACTCGCACTTGGAAGTGGCGTGCCGATTGCTCCATTAAACGACTGGGTCTGGGGCGCGATGGCAGGTGTTGCTGGTGCAACGGGTTTGTTGGCTTTTTATCGTGCTATGGGCAGCGGTTTTATGACCGTAGTGGCACCAATTTCGGCAGTGATGATGGCGAGTGTGCCCGTGGTTGTTGGCTTGGCTCAAGGAGAGCGACCTTCTGTGATCGGACTTATAGCGATTCCCCTGGGCATATTTTCGGTGGCCATGATCAGCGATTTTTTTGGTCCAAATCATCGGCGCGCACCACGCAATGTCATTTTGATGGCTCTTGTTTCAGGGACAACGTTCGGGTCACTGTTCGTGATGTTGGAGCACACCTCTGATGGAAGTGGTTTGTGGCCAGTCGTGGCGATGAGAACCGCGAGCGTTCCGTATATGGCAATTGTTGTTTTGACTACCCGCCAATCAATTCGATCAAGTCGCAAACATGTCGGAATCATTATTGGATCTGGAGTGATGGACAGTATTGCAAATGTCTTGTACTTGATTGCCGTTCGTAATGGACTGATGACAGTGGTTGCCGTGATTATTGCCATGTATCCAGCGAGTACTCTGGCCTTGGCTACGGGACTGGATAAAGAACAGGTACATCCACTCCAAATTAGTGGAATTGCTCTTGCTGCAGTTTCGCTCGTAATGCTGACAATTTCTTAGACGAGATTACTTTGCTTCAAATTTTTTGACTACCGCTCGTGATTCACGCGAGGCACTCATATAAATACCTTTGCTCATCAATGAAAGTTCCGCATCACGTCTCTGTTTATAAATATCTGCGCGAATGGCATGAATTGTCACATCATCAGGCGCGGCCCAGCCTGCAAAATCAATGAGGTGGCAGGCAAGTCGGAGGTCTCCATCAACGGCTACTTTTTGGGCTCGAGTGGCAAGCACATGAGCGCCGCCGCTGAGGTCTGCTAACTCGCGAGCGACCACCTCGTCGGGTGACGGCTTGAGCCGTGATGCGGCGCCATCCCACCAGCCACCAAACTGACGCCATAGGTTGTGGACGACAAACTCAGGTTCGTCATAAAACGGACGCAGGTATGGCTTGTTGAGCAAGTCAGAAGAAATTTTAGCCGTGTGGATAATCGTATTTAGAGTTGCGCCAGCATTCATGAGATCAAGTACTTGAGTTGAAAGGGACTCAAGTGCACTTGCGATGTCACCCAAGACAAGGGCAATTCGCTCCTTGCCTTCGATGGGAAGTCCGTGGGCTGGCAAGAGAAGTTCAGGCTGACGCGTCATCATGTCGCGCAGTGCCGCTGCCCACTCAATGGGATAGCGCTGCACCTTTTGTGGGTTTCCAGCATTTGGAAAATTCCAGATCACAAAGTCACCCGATGCGAGCCACTTGCGCTCTGGCATCCATGCCCACAGATGATCGTCTGTTTCGCCACGGGCATGATTCAGTTCAATCGTGTCGTTGGCAATTTGCAATGTGTGTTGTGCCCGAAATGCCTGCGTCACTTCAAGCGTGTCGGGAGGAATAAAAGTTGTTCCGACACCACCGATGCCCAGACCAGCGTCTTGAGAAATACCTCCAAATTGACGATGATTAATCGCCAAGTTCCAGTCGTTGGTCTGGCGATAACGAGCAAAACGAGCGGCAATGTTTTCGTGTCCAACCACGCGGGGAAGTGGTTGTTGATGATGTTTGGCGTGGGCGCCAAATGCAGGACTTCCACCTACATGGTCGGCATGTCCGTGGGTGTAAATGAGTGAATGAAATCGAACGGGGCGCCAGGATTGAAGCGCGGACACAACAGCAGGACCCGTGTTTACTCCACTTGTATCAAAACACACCAGACCATCACCGGAGTCCCACGCAACACAGTGGCTAAACGATTCAACGATTGCCAAATCTGGCGCTATTTCAGACAATTCATTCGTAACCCTGTTGGTTGGCTCATTGAGAATCGCATCGTCAATGATGTGGGCGCTGAGTGCAAGTAAGTCTGTCATTTTTTTGCCTGAGACTATTTTGCAAGTCCCAATACTCGCTCACCAAGGATGTTGCGCATCACATTTGAGGTGCCGCCCATAATCGTGTAGCCAGGCGCATATAACAAACTAGGCGTAAAATCATTCCATAACATTGCATTCGCCCCCATAGTGCGCGCCACAAAATCTGCAACACGCTGTTCGTGTTCGGTGCAAAAGCACTTCGTCGCCGCAGAAAAGCCGGCAGGTGCCTGCCTGAGCGCTTCACGCAAGACCAAGATGCGACCGATGCGATAGGTCGTTTCAAGGGATGCAATTTCCTGACGGATCTTTGGGTTGCTTGTATCGGCAATTGAGCGCGCATGGGCAAACAGGGCATGGTTGGACACCAAACGGTCGATGCCGCCACGTTCGTGTTCTAGTTGACGCATTGTCTGCCCGAATGCCCCGCCGAGCGTGCCAACAAGATTGTCTTTGGGTACTCGTGCGTCGGTGTAGAAGACCTCACAAAAATGACGGTTGGTTGTCATGTCCGTGATTCGCCTTATTTCGACACCGGCAATATTCATCGGCACAATAATCTCGCTTATTCCTGAATGCGGTGGTCCGTCTGTGCTGGTGCGGCAGATGAGATAGCAATAATCAGCCTGAGCAGCAAAACTTGTCCAAATTTTTTGTCCGTTGATGATCCATTCATCGCCGTCAAGAACTGCCGACGTCGCCAAGGATGCCAAATCTGAACCTGAATTGGGCTCGCTCATGCCGATGCACCACGTGGTCTCGCCAGAAAGAATTCCTGGAAGATAATCGCGTTGTTGCTGAACTGTTCCGTACTGAATCAGCGCAGGACCCATCTGTCGGTCTCCAAACCAACTCGCTGCGATCGGCGCACCAGCAGAAATAAGTTCTTCACCGACTATCAGGCGATCAATAGGATCACGACCACCGCCACCAAATTCAACCGGCCATGTCATACCGAGCCAGCCGCGAGCACCGAGTTCGCGTGAAAACTCACGCGAGTAGCCGTTCATCCAGGAGTCGTTATGACGCCCGTAGGTAGCCACTGCTTCGCTGGCCACCTGGCGAGCAACTTGACGGAGGCACAATTGTTCGGGAGTCCAAGCAAAGTCCATCAGTGTGATGGTAGGGCAGGATTGGGAACTCTGCGCTATCGTGTACAAGTACCATACAAGTGCTTGAAAGGCCGTTTCATGACAAAGATCAAAGTTGCAAAGCCAGTTGTTGAGCTCGACGGCGACGAAATGACTCGCATCATTTGGCAGTTCATCAAAGAGCGACTGATTTTGCCATATCTCGACATCACCCTTGATTATTACGATCTCGGAATGGAATACCGTGATGAGACCAACGATCAGGTAACTATCGATTCAGCGCAAGCAATTCTAAAGCATGGTGTCGGCGTGAAATGCGCCACAATTACTCCTGACGAAGCGCGTGTAGAAGAATTCAAACTCAAAAAAATGTGGAAGTCACCAAACGGCACGATCCGCAATATTCTTGGGGGCGTTGTCTTTCGCGAACCAATCATTTGCAAAAACATTCCACGACTGGTGCCGGGCTGGACAAAACCAATCGTGATAGGGCGTCATGCACACGGCGATCAATACAAGGCGACTGATTTCCGCGTACCGGGTGCAGGTACTGTGACGATGTCATGGATCCCTGATGGCGAGGGTGAACCGATTCAGCTTGAAGTAGCCAAATTCACTGGCTCCGGAGTGGCAATGGGAATGTATAACTTCGATGACTCGATTCGCGACTTTGCGCGTGCATCACTGCGCTACGGTCTGCAGCGCAATTATCCCGTCTACATGAGCACTAAGAACACAATCCTTAAGGCCTATGACGGTCGCTTCAAAGATTTGTTCGAAGAAGTTTTTGAGCGAGAGTTCAAGGCAGACTTTGAAAAGGCTGGACTGACCTATGAGCACCGATTAATAGACGACATGGTGGCATGCGCCATGAAATGGGAAGGTGGCTACCTGTGGGCCTGCAAAAACTATGACGGTGATGTGCAATCCGATACCGTCGCCCAGGGATTCGGCTCACTCGGATTAATGACCTCGGTGTTGTTGACCCCAGACGGCAAGACAGTCGAGGCAGAAGCTGCGCACGGCACCGTTACGCGCCACTATCGCGAACACCAAAAAGGAAATAAGACCTCTACAAATCCGGTTGCGTCAATTTATGCTTGGACGCGTGGATTAATGCACCGCGGAAAACTTGACGACAATGCAGCGTTAATTGACTTTGCTGAAAAACTTGAGATGGTATGCGTTGAGGCGATAGAAGATGGTGAAATGACAAAAGACCTAGCCATCTTGATTTCCAAAGAGCAGTCTTGGCTGACAACAGAAGATTTCCTTGCCGCACTTGATCGTCGCTTGCAAGCAAAGATGGCGTAAACCAATGCGCGCGGTTGTTTTGCGCTCATACGGAGGTCCAGAGGTTCTAGAAATTCAAGATGTCGTTGCCCCAACGCCAGGCAATGATGAAATTTCCGTGGATGTTGTTGCGACTGCTCTCAATCGCGCAGACCTCTTGCAGCGAATGGGTTTGTATCCCAATCCATTCCCAGGTGATGTTGAGATTCCCGGTCTTGAATTTTCAGGAACTGTTCGGGCTGTTGGTGCCCATGTTCGTCGCTGGAGCACGGGAGACCCAGTGATGGGCATCGTGTCAGGAGGTGCGTATGCCCAACAACTCGTGCTGCCTGAGCGGCAAGCATTGAGAATTCCAAATGGTGTGAGTGTCGCCGATGCATCTGCGATTCCCGAGGTGTTTATCACCGCCTGGGATGCGCTCGTAGTGCAGGGCGGTTTGACGTCTGGCCGATGGGCTCTTGTGCATGCCGGAGCATCTGGCGTTGGCACAGCCGCGATTCAAATTTGCAAAGCAATCGGGGCGCGTGTTGCGGTCACTTGCTCGGCGGGCAAAGTTGATGCGTGTCGTTCGCTTGGTGCAGATCTTGTTGTGGATTACAGCACACAGGACTTTGTGGCACAGGTTGCACAGGCAACGTTGGGTGTTGGCGTTGATGTCGTGCTGGATGTGATTGGCGGGGATTATCTAGATCGCAATATTGCTGCTCTTGCTTTGAAGGGACGCATTATTCAAGTTGGTGTAATGGCAGGGAAGCCCACCCTTTTCAATGTAGGTGTGCTGTTAGGGAAGCGGGCATCAATCATTGGCACGGTTCTGCGAGCCAGACCAGTAGAAGAGAAAATCACGATCTCTCAACGCTTTGCGACTGAAGTTCTGCCTCTTTTCGACTCTGGCATCTTGAGACCGATAATTGACTCGCGTTTTCAGCTTAAAGACATAGCAGCCGCTCAAGAGTTCATGGCAACAAATCGCAATATCGGGAAAATTGTTATTGATGTGACGGGCTAGCGCTTGGCAATCGCTATGTATTCACGCTCGCCCAAGCCTGTGTACCACTGCCGTGGGCGACTAATTTTTTGCTCTTTGTCAGCCAAAAGTTCTTGCATGTGAGCGAGCCAGCCGACCGTGCGCGGGATGGCAAATAACACCGTAAACATGTCAACCGGAAAACCCAAGGCCTCGTATATCAACCCAGAGTAAAAGTCGACATTTGGATACAACTTGCGAGAAACAAAGTAGTCATCACTCAATGCCACTCTTTCGAGTTCAAGGGCTACTTCAAGAAGTGGATTCATGCCAGTAACTGCAAAGACTTCGTAAGCGGTGTTCTTGATAATTGTGGCACGAGGATCAAAGTTTTTATAAACGCGATGTCCAAATCCCATCAGGCGACCATGTCCTGTTTTTACCTCTTCGATGAAAGCGGGCACATTGCTGACGTCTCCGATTTCGCTCAACATGCGCACAACGGCTTCGTTGGCGCCGCCATGCAATGGCCCATAGAGCGCTGCTGCTGCTGCTGCAGTAGCCGTATATGGGTCGGAGTTGGCAGAACTGACCACACGCATCGTGGTCGTACCACAGTTTTGTTCGTGGTCTGCGTGCAAGATAAACAAGACATCCATCGCCCGTGCGAGCACTGGGTTGACTTTGTAGTCGTCCCCAATGCGAAACATCATGTTCAAGAAATTTTCGCCATATGAAAGGGAATTATTGGGCGATACGAAGGGCAGTCCCTGGCTGAACCGATAGCACATTGCAGCGATAGTGGGAACTTTGGCGACAAGTCGCAGGATTTGCTTGTCAAATGATTCTTTTTCAAAAATATCCTTGGCGTCCTCATAGAAAGTTCCGAGTGCGGCAATCGCCGAAATGAACATTCCCATCGGATGGGCGTCGTAGTGGAAACCATCAACAAACCGCTTGCGCATGTTTTCATGAATCATGGTGTGATGCGTTACGTCAAATTGCCACGTTTTGAGCTCTGAGGCAGTCGGCAGTTGTCCGTTGATTAAGAGATATGCGACCTCTAGAAAAGTTGAATTTTTGGCAAGTTGTTCGATTGGGTAGCCGCGATAGCGCAGAATTCCAGCATCACCATCGAGATAGGTGATGGAAGATGCGCATGATGCGGTGGATAAATACGCCGGATCATACATAAACAGGTTGGGGTCTAAATCCCGCAGTGCGGAGGAACTGAAAACTCCACCAGTGATAGGCACTGTCACTTTTTTTCCGGTTCGATCGTCGATAATTGTGATGGTGTCAGCCATTGGGATCTCCTCTACTGACTAAATTGGATGGGGCTTCCTCCCCATTCTTTATGATAGAGCACGGCGCTACTACGACAAGAGTTGACCGCTTACAGCGGAGAGTTGTCATGCTTGCGTCGTGTCAATTTTTCCCGCTTGTCACGCAACATATGCAGAGTGGCGCATATTTCCGACCGAGTGTCTGCAGGATCAATGACAGCGTCCACGTATCCACGTTCGGCCGCAATATACGGATTTAAAAGTCGTTCCGAGTAGTCAGTTTCAAAGGCTGCTTTTTCTTGGGGTGTGGCACGCCTCTGCAAAATGGCGGCTGCCTGCCCCGCTCCCATAACGGCGAGTTCGGCCCACGGCCAGGCCAAACATAAATCATTTCCCATTTTTTTTGAGTCCATGACTATGTATGCGCCACCATAGGACTTACGCAAGATAACGCAGATGCGGGGCACTGTGGCGCGACCATAGGCAAACACAAGTTGAGCACCATGGCGAATCATGCCCCGCCATTCCAAGTCTTTGCCAGGATAAAAACCAGGAGTGTCAACCAGCGTAATTATCGGGATATTGAAGGCGTCACAGAACCCAACAAAGCGTGCTGCTTTTTGTGATGCCGCGATGTCGAGAGTTCCGGCCAAAGACATTGGCTGATTTGCAACAACTCCCACTGGGTAACCAGCCATCGTCGTAAATCCGGTGACGACATTGGTCGCCCACAAGGGGCGCAGTTCAAAAAAATGAGCATCATCGCTCAGAGCCGTGATTACTGTGCGTATGTCGTAACTGCCAGTAGAGGTGGGGGGTATCACGGCGCCAGCCTCTGGCGTGAGTCGATCATCAGGATCGTCGGTGTACATGACAACAGGTAGTTTGTGCACACTATCTGGCAAGTATGAAAGCAATGACTCCACCCACTGCACGGCGGATGCGACGTCAGGTACTACTGCAGTCGTCGCACCACTTTGACGCGCATGTGTATCTGAGCCACCAAGCTCTTCATTGGACACTGCGATGCCAGTGAAGTCTGCGACCATCGCTGGTCCCGACACAAAGGCGTAGGAATCTTCTGTCATGACAACAAAATCTGCAAGACCAATCAACAACGCTGGTCCTGAAACTGCAGGTCCCGAAACAATGCAAACTGTGGGCACGATACCTGAGCAGTTGGCAAGGGCTTTGGCTGCCAAACCCCAACCGTGCAACGCGGCAACTCCTTCTTCAATGTCTGCGCCTGATGACGCTATTACTGCGATAAACGGGAGCCCTTTTGACAATGCGGTTTGAGCTGCCAATGCAATCACGCTTGAAGCAGCAGCGGACAAGGCGCCACGATGAATAGAGCCGTCAACATCTAGCCAGACAACCTGACGCCCCGTACTCAATTGCCGAACAGATGCGTGTGCGGCTCCAGGAATCAGGCGCTGAAGCGGCAACTCAAAAGGATCAGCGTCTGTTGTCATGACCACTCCCACACACTATGTCCTTGACCAGGGAAGTCCGTTGTGGCGCTATAGATAAACACCAGGTTGGCGATTGGCGCGTTGCTTGACGACGGCGGCGGTTACTTGACCAACAGCCAGGGTAGGCGCGCTTGGTCGAGGGCGAATGCGTTGAACCCAGCCAACGGTTCGTCGCGGGAGTTCTGGAATTGAAATTCGAGTGAAGTCACCTTGGATCCAGCCGGGAATTGCCGTGGCTGGGACAATTGCAGGGCCAAAGTTTTCAAAGGCCAGTGATGTCATCAGCCTCACACCGTCGATTTCTGCCAATGGGGACAATTCAACTTGTTTATTCGCCGCTGCTCTGTCAATAATCCTGCGCAATGCCGAGCCGCGTGGTGGTAACAAAATGTTATGTCGGCTGAGTTCCTTAATTGTGATTGTTGTGCGGTCGGCAAGTTCGTGAGAAGTGTGGGCCAGCAGAACCAGATCTTCAGCAAAGAGATGAGTTGTTTCTACCTCGGATGACTCCGCTGGAAGGTGAACAATGGCGGCATCAAGATGACCTTCAAGCAGTCGGGGAATTAGCGTGCTCGTGCCACCCTCAAAAATTGTGATCTTGACGTTTGGATGTGAACGCGAGAGTGCCCCGAGCATTTTGGGCATCAACCAGCGAGCGGTTGTGCCGATGCTTCCCAAGCGACAGGCACCGGCGACATTGTCGCCAAGAGAGGACATGTCAGCGCCAATGTCTTCAATTTCATGCAGGATTCTGCGGGCCCGTTCGGCCACTAACTCGCCTTCGTCCGTGAGACCTCCATGGTGACGATCAACAAGTACAACATCAAGTTCTGCCTCGAGGCGAGCAATATGGGCTGAAATGTTTGACTGCACCGTCATTAGAGACCGCGCAGCAGCCGAGAAGGTTTTATGTTCGTCAATCGCCAAAAGGCTTTGAAGTTGCTTGATTTCCATTGCTGAGCCTGTCTTTTATGAATTTAGCCCGCCAAAGGGCTATCTCTAAAAACGATAGCAACTATCATGTCATTCGGCTTGAGTGTTGTCGCAATTTCAACCATAATTTAGTTATAAATCCGATGGGTTATCCCCATTTCCCATCGGCAAGAACCCCAGATGGGACCCCCCTCCCATTGGGTTTAGGTTGAGAAGCCCCGCGCCCCCATGCGGGGTTTCTCCCGTTTTAGGGGCTGGTTTATCCTTGACGGGCCACTTTGGCCCGAACGATATTGAGTGCCGATCCAGAGATAAACCAGGCCACTTGTTCGCTGCTAAATGTGTGTTTGGCATCAAACTCAACGCTGGTGCCGTCGGACTTATTGATTACACATTTGACATCGACATCTGGAACTGGCGGAAGGTCGAGAATGCTGATCGTGTCAGATTCGTTGATGGAATCATATATCGCGGGGTCGGCAAATGTCAGCGGAATCAGACCTTGTTTTTTTAGATTCGTATCGTGAATGCGGGCAAATGATCGCGCAAAGATAACAACACCACCGCGAAGTCGTGGCTCCATTGCAGCGTGCTCTCTTGATGAACCTTCTCCGTAATTCTGATCACCAACTGCACACCATTTCATGCCTGCCTCGCTGTATCTTTTGGCAATCTCCGGAAAACTACGTGTCTTTCCGTCAGTAATGTCGAGTCCTTCACCCACTGCATTTGTAAAAGCATTGACGACGCCGATGAACAAGTTGCCGGAAATGTTTTCAAGGTGCCCCCGATATTTGAGCCATTTACCAGCGGCTGAAATATGGTCAGTAGTACATTTACCTTGAGCTTTCATAAGAATCGGCAAATTAAGGTAATCTTTGCGATCCCAAGGGGCAAATGGTTGCAGCAGTTGCAGTCGATCGCTTGTCGGACTTACTTCAATGACAATCGAACTGCCGTCTTTCGGTGGCGCAATAAACGTGTCAACACCGGCTTCATATCCGTGTGCCGGCAACACTTCTCCGATTGGGGGATCAAGTTTTATTTCTGTTCCGTCTGGGGCGGTGAGTGTGTCAGTGATCGGATTGAAATCGAGTCGACCTGCAAGTGCAAGGGCTACTACCGTGTCGGGGCTCGTGACAAAAGACAATGTGTGTGATGATCCATCATTGCGTTTAGGAAAATTGCGATTGAAAGAGTTGACGATGGTGTTGGCACTAGCGTTCACATCTGCAGAGCGTTCCCATTGACCAATGCATGGTCCGCAGGCGTTAGCCAAAACCGTCGCTCCGATTGCTTCGAGATCCGCCAACAAACCATCCCGCTCAATAGTGGCGCGAATCTGTTCGCTCCCGGGGGTAATCAACAACTCTGTCTTTGACCGTAAGCCTTTTGCTGCTGCTTGTCTGGCAATTGATGCCGCTCGTGTGATGTCTTCATATGACGAGTTGGTACATGAACCAACAAGGGCAGAAGATATTTTAAGTGGCCAATCGTTTTTGCGTGCAGCATCTGCGATACCTGAACCCAACGAATGAGCACGGTCAGGGGAGTGGGGACCGTTGATGAGTGGTTTTAGCGTCGAGAGGTCAATCTCAATCATGCGGTCATAAGTTGCGCCATCATCTGCGCGCAGATCACGAGCAACGACATCTGCTGCAGCTGCAATGGAGGCACGGCCTGTTGCTCGCAAATACGCCGACATATTGGAGTCGTACCCAAACACCGAACAAGTTGCGCCAATCTCTGCGCCCATGTTGCAAATCGTGGCCTTGCCCGTGGCCGATATCGTGTCAGCACCTGGTCCGCAATATTCGACAATGGCGCCAGTGCCACCTTCTACGGTGAGTTGACGCGCAACTTCTAAAATGACATCTTTGGGACTTGACCAACCCGATAATGAGCCAGTCAGGTGCACACCAATTACTTTTGGCCAACGAACATTAAATGCAAAGCCGGTCATTACGTCAACTGCATCGGCTCCACCAACACCGATGGCCACCATTGCGAGTCCACCTGCATTTGGAGTGTGGCTGTCGGTGCCAATCATCATCCCACCAGGAAATGCATAGTGTTCGAGCACCACTTGATGAATGATGCCGCTTCCAGGACCCCAAAACCCCAAGCCATATTTGGCGCAAACAGTGCGCAAGAAGTCATAGACCTCTCGGTTTGTGTTGTTGGCAACTTGCAAATCCAATTTGGCACCAACTTTTGCCAAAATCAAATGGTCGCAATGAACGGTGCTTGGAACAGACGTGGTGGTTAGACCCGCCGTCATGAATTGGAGCAGTGCCATTTGTGCCGTGGCGTCCTGCATTGCAACTCGATCAGGTGTGAAGTCCGCGTAACTGCGACCGCGTTCCATTTCTTGTGTTGACGGCTCGACAAGGTGATTGATTAAAATTTTTTCGGTGAGGGTAAGCGCTCGACCGAGGCGCGAGCGACCGAGTTCAGAGTTAGCCGCAAGAGACGCATAGACCTGGTCAACAAGTTCTTGCGGAGTCTGGGCAGCAACGGTCATCAGGGCTCGATTCTGTGTTGATTGTAATCAATGTATACAACTATAATACAAGTGTGGTTAGAATGCAAGCGTGAGAACAATTCGATATCACGGAATCGCCGATGAACTGCGCTTGCGGGTGTCGTCTGGGGTTTATGCGGCAGGACGACTGTTGCCTAGTGAATCTGTCATGTCAGTGGAGTTTTCCGTCAGTCGCGTCACGATTCGCAAGGCGCTTGAAATCCTGCGTGACGAAGGCCTCGTCAAGGCTCGTCAAGGATTTGGCTGGTTTGTCGCTGGCAAGCCAGTACAACAACCCTTGGGGCGACTCGCCACGATTGAGGATCAAATGCGTGACAGCGGGATGCAGCCAGAGCGACGCATTCTTGAATTTGTTTTTGAAAAAGCCCCACGTGATGTCGCAACAATACTTGGCACCCAGCAAGTCTTGCGCGTGACGCGCCTCAATACCGCTGACAACGAACCATTTGCCCTGGTCACTGTTTGGTGTTCTGCTGATCTCGGACAACACTTGTCGCGTGCAGATGTGGAACGGTCTCCGTTTTATGAACTACTTGAAGTTCCCCTTAGTGGAGCGTCACAAACAATCGGCGCCGATGCCGCTCGTGCGCCAGAGGCAGAACTCCTCAACATTCCGATTGGTTCGCCCGTTTTGCGGTGTGAACGCATTACATCTGGAACTAGTGGGCAAGTAGTTTTGGTTTCCAGACACGTGTTTCCGGCCCACCGCACAGAATTTGTGGTTGAACTTCCGTTTGCCGAGCCTTCAATTGCCCCATCGGGGCTTCGTCTAGTTGACTAGGTTGCGACGGAAACGAATTGTTTTTGCCAACCAGCTGAGTCAATTTTTAGTCCAGCACGAATAGCCTCAAGAACTTGACCACGGACCCGCTTTTTGCTGGCGAAATGTGCAGAAGCATTGAGACCTTTCGTGGACTGCGCAAAATTCATGGCGGATTCCATCAAGTCAGATTCATCGACGACGAGATCAAGAAACCCCGTCTCAACTGCATTATCTGGCGTGAACACTTCAGCGAGCATGACCGAGCGGTTCAGAGCAGATGGCGTCAAGCGATTGCGCATTATTTCAATTGTTGAGTACGGCATGGTCATGCCAATAGCCACTTCGTTCGCTGTGTAGCGAAAATTGCCTTTGACGCCAATGCGATAGTCTCCCGAAAGAAGAAGAAACACTCCCATCGCAATTGCGTGACCACCGCACGCAACGACCACTGGACTCGGAAAACTCAACAACCGAACCGCTAGTTCAATGCCACCATCAAGCATTGCCGCGGCATCTGCTCCGCCAGCACTAAGAGTCTTGAGATCGAATCCTGCAGAGAGGATTCCAGGACGCCCCGCTAGAACCACGGTGGCTTTGTCCTTTTCTGCTTGGTCTAGTGCTTTGTTGAGGCCACTCTGCATCGCAATTGAGAGGGCATTTGCTTTGCCGTCATCCATCGTGATGACAGCGACACCGTCTGTCATCACGCATGTAACAGAATCGTTTGTCACCATTTGTCCCAATGCAGCACGGACGAAACAGGCAAGCGCTTGGCTGGTTTGAAATCGGTTCCGACGGTGTAGGCAATCGGGAACAATCCGCCTTGGCTAATTTTTGCGTGCGGTATTCCGAGCAAGTTGGCGGCTTCTTCTTCGCCACCGTTCATCATGTGAATCGTTGTCCAGGCTGACCCCATCCCACGCTCACGTAGCGCCAACATGAAACTCCAGACAGCTGGCAGAAGCGAGCCCCATGCCGATGCCGTTGCAAACGATGGCAAATTGTCAAGACGACCCTCAATGCAAGGAATCAGCATCAGTGGTGATTTATGGAAATTGTCCGACAAGTACATCGCGGAGTTGCGCACTGCTCCTATTTGTGCCGCCCGCATGTCGCCTTCTTCATAGACGCGACCTGGCGTATTGATGTACATATCAAAATTTTTCTTATAAATATCGGCGAGGGCCTTTTTCTTGGCAGCATCTTCGATGACTACCCAGTGCCAACCCTGACTGTTAGATCCCGTTGGTGCCTGCAATGCCAATTCGAGACATTCTTCAACGATTTTTCTCTCAACAGGCTTGTCAAAGTCAAGGCGTTTTCGCACGCTACGGGTAGTGGTGAGTACTTGTTCGGCTGAAAGGTTTAAATGCATTGGGATATTCTGCCATGTGCAAAGTGTTGGGCTCGCAGTGGGCTTCAGGGGTATGCATTGAGGCGCCATGTGCTGTCATAATGGGTGAATGGGCAACAGGGTGACAATCAATATTTCAGACGGTATTGCAGACGTTCGGTTTAATCGTGCGGAAAAACGCAATGCGCTTGATGGCGAGCAATTTGGCGCGATTGTTGAGGCAGGTGAATCACTCAAGACCAACAAAAAAATCCGTGTTGTAGTTTTGTCGGGTGAGGGGGCCTCGTTTTGTGCTGGACTCGACCTTTCATCAATGGGCGCAATGGCAAGTGGCGAACAGTCCTCGTCGCAAGATCGCCAGCCTCAGGCATCTGACATGCAAGAGGGTCGCATCACCCACTTAGGACAGCAAGCAGCTTGGGTGTGGCAGGAAGTGCCAGTCCCCGTCATTGCCGCGGTGCACGGACACGCTCTCGGCGCTGGGTGTCAGATTGCATTGGGCGCCGATATTCGCATTGCTCATCCAGACACCAAATTCAGCGTGCGCGAGACCTACTGGGGTTTGGTTCCTGATTGTGCCGGCACGGTTTTGTTGCAAGGGCTGGTTCGTGCCGATGTCATGAAAGACATCGTTTTCACGGCGCGCATTTTTGATGGCCGTGAGGCCCACGAAATTGGGGTGGTGACACGGCTTTCCCAGACCCCTCGCGAGGATGCTTTTGCCTATGCGACTGAGATTTGTCAACGCAGTCCCGACGCAGTGCGTGGAGCCAAAGAACTTCTCAATCGCATGACGCTTGAGTATGCAGCCGCCCAATTTGCTGCCGAGAGGCACATTATCGGTGGCATCATCGGTGGTCATAATCAGCGTGAAGCCGTGATGAGTGACTTCGAGAAGCGCCCCCCTTCTTACTCCGACGCCAAATAGTAATTCTTGCTATTTAATAGTGCACCTGTGTGCTGGTCTCTGTAATGTAGAAGTTGCTCGAGCCAGCGTTGTCTCGTGAGAACACCCTCTGTCTGTGGCTGTGCCCCAGATTTGAGTTCCGCAGTTAATAAGGACAACGCATGAACCACGATCTTCCCCCTAAATACGGGCTCTACGACCCGCGATTTGAGCACGACGCTTGTGGTGTGTCGTTCGTGGTCAACATCAAAGGAGTACAAAGTCGTAGTTTGGTGTCTCTGGGACTCGGGGCTCTGTGCAACATGGAGCATCGGGGTGCCACCGGAGCAGAGGCAGCCACTGGAGATGGTGCCGGAGTTTTGTTCCAGATTCCAGACAAGTTCTTTCGGGCTGTCGTAGATTTCAACTTGCCTGCACTCGGGGCATACGCGGCAGGCTTGGCATTTTTGCCGTCTGCTGTTGATGATGCACGCACGGCAATTGCAACCGTTGAACGAATCAGTCATGAAGAAGGATTACGACCACTTGGTTGGCGCAGTGTTCCAGTAGAGCCTGCATGTTTGGGAGCAAGCGCCTTGGCTGTCATGCCATCATTTCATCAGTATTTTATTGATGACCCCAATGGAGCGACAGGCCTCGACCTTGATCGCAAGTTGTTTATTGTACGCAAGCGAATTGAGCACGAACTGACTGGTTCGATGCGAACCTATTTTGCTTCTCTATCGGCTCGTACATTTGTTTACAAGGGAATGCTTACAACACCAGAGTTGCAGGAATTCTTTCCAGACCTGTTGGATGAGCGCATCGAATCGGCACTTGTTCTGGTGCACAGTAGGTTCAGCACCAATACGTTTCCGTCATGGCCTCTTGCCCATCCATATCGCTACATTGCCCATAACGGAGAAATCAATACCGTGCAGGGGAACCGCAATTGGATGGCGACGCGGGAGGCATTGCTTGAGAGCGAACTAATTCCTGGTCTTGACAGAGCGTTTCCGATCTGCTCGCCGGGCATGAGCGACAGTGCAAGTTTTGACGAGGTGTTGGAACTGTTGCACTTAGGCGGTCGGTCTTTGCCACATGCCTTGCTGATGATGATTCCAGAAGCGTGGGAAAACAACGATCGAATGGAGCCCAACAAACGGGCTTTTTATAGGTTTCATTCGTCACTAATGGAGCCTTGGGACGGACCAGCTGATATTGCCTTTACAGACGGAACTTTGATTGGTGCCGTGTTGGATCGCAACGGACTGCGCCCCGGTCGATATTGGGTGACGTCAGATGATTTGGTTGTGCTGGCAAGTGAAACGGGTGTCTTGGACATTGAGCCGTCTCGAGTTATCAAAAAAGGTCGCTTGCAGCCTGGGCGGATGCTTTTGATTGATACGGCACAAGGTCGAATTGTTGACGATGAAGAAATTAAGCAAGAGTTGTCTGCCCGACATCCGTATCAAAAATGGTTGCAAGAGGGACTCACCGAGCTAGACGATTTGCCGACGCGAGAACATGTTGTGCACAGCAGAGAGAGCGTGATTAGGCGTCAGCAGATGTTTGGCTATACGCATGAAGAACTCAAAGTGATTCTTGCCCCAACTGCTCGAACCGGAACCGAACCAATCGGCTCGATGGGAACGGATACTCCAATCGCAGTTCTCTCTGAGCGACCACGCCTGCTCTTTGACTACTTTTCGCAGTTGTTTGCCCAGGTGACAAACCCGCCCCTTGATGCAATTCGCGAAGCAGTGGTTACTGCTATCGGCACGAGTGTCGGTCCCGAAGGCAACTTGTTGGCACCTGGGCCACAGAGCTGTCGACAATTATCGCTGCCATTCCCGATTTTGGATAATGATGACTTGGCGAAAATAATTCACATCAATGACGACAACACGCATCCGCACCTGCGATCAATCGTTGTCAGTGGCTTGTATCGCGTTGCCGACGGCGGTGAAGGCTTGCGTGAGGCACTAAATCGCGTCAAAGACGAAGTCTCAGAGGCGATTATTGACGGAATTCGCATTGTGGTGTTGTCTGATCGCAATAGTGATGAAGTTTTTGCCCCTATCCCGTCATTGCTGTTGGCAAGTGCTGTGCATCATCATTTGATTCGAGAAAAAACTCGCACCCAAGTTGGTTTAGTCGTAGAAACAGGTGATGCCCGAGAAGTGCACCATATGGCTTTGCTCGTTGGATACGGCGCGGGAGCAATCAACCCCTACCTTGCGTTTGAATCAATTGAGGCAATGGTCGCTGCCGATGACGGTCGGGGATTGCACTCCCTCGGTGAAATGGATCCACAAAAAGCGATCAAAAACTACATCAAAGCCTCCGGCAAGGGCGTGTTGAAGGTGATGTCAAAGATGGGTGTGTCAACTGTTGCTTCCTACACGGGCGCACAAATCTTTGAAGCGATTGGTTTGTCCACCGAACTAGTTGATGAGTTCTTCGTCGGCACAGTTTCAAGATTGGGTGGCATTGGTCTTGATGAAATCGCTCGTGAGGTTGCTTCTCGGCACGCAATGGCGCACCCACAACGTCCAGAGTTGCGAGCACATCGCCAACTAGATCTAGGTGGCGAATATCAGTGGCGTCGCGAGGGTGAACATCACCTATTTAATCCCGAGACGGTTTATCGTCTGCAGCACTCAACGCAAGCCAAGCGGTATGACATTTTTAAGGAATATACCGCCTTGGTTGATGACCAGGCCAAGACGCTCTCGACATTGCGCGGGTTGTTTAACTTGCGTACCGACGCTCAGCCATCAATTTCTATTGACGAAGTTGAACCGATTGAAGAAATCGTCAAGCGTTTCTCTACAGGCGCAATGAGTTATGGATCGATTTCGGCGGAAGCCCATGAGACTCTCGCCATTGCGATGAATCGGATTGGCGGTAAAAGCAACACTGGGGAGGGTGGTGAAGACGCAGAGCGACTTGTGCCGATGCCAAACGGAGACTCCAAGCGCAGTGCAATCAAACAAGTCGCGTCCGGTCGTTTTGGGGTGACGAGTGAATATCTTGCCAACGCCGATGACTTGCAAATAAAAATGGCCCAAGGAGCCAAGCCGGGTGAAGGTGGTCAATTACCCGGTTACAAGGTGTATCCCTGGATTGCCAAGACCCGCTACAGCACGCCAGGAGTCGGCCTGATCAGTCCGCCGCCACATCACGATATTTATTCAATTGAAGATCTCAAGCAGTTGATTCATGATTTGAAAAACTCAAACCCTGATGCCCGTATTCATGTCAAATTAGTTGCTGAAGTAGGAGTCGGAACAGTTGCTGCTGGTGTGAGTAAGGCCAAAGCAGATGTGGTTTTGATCTCTGGGCATGATGGCGGAACGGGTGCATCCCCCTTGACATCACTCAAACACGCGGGAGCACCCTGGGAACTAGGCCTTGCCGAGACACAGCAGACACTGCTGCTCAATGGTTTGCGTGACCGGATTGTGGTTCAGACCGATGGACAAATGAAGACTGGTCGCGACGTGGTGATTGCTGCGTTGTTGGGTGCTGAAGAATTTGGTTTTGCAACAGCGCCACTCGTAGTTAGTGGCTGCATCATGATGCGTGTCTGCCATCTTGATACTTGTCCAGTCGGTATTGCCACGCAAAACCCAGAGTTGCGGGCACGCTTCAGTGGTAAACCTGAATTTGTTGTGAACTTTTTCGAATTCATTGCCCAAGAAGTCAGAGAGAACTTGGCCGCCCTTGGATTTCGCAGTATTGCCGAAGCAGTTGGTCATGTCGAGATGATCGATGCACGTCAGGCAATCGACCACTGGAAAGTGCGGGGTCTTGATATTTCGGCACTCTTGGCTATTCCAAAAAATCCTTACAACCAGACTTTGCTGCAATCAGTTGCGCAAGATCACGGTCTTGAACTTGCCCTTGACAACCAACTGATAGCTCTTTCTGAGGCGGCGATCAACGATGCAAGCAAGGTGTTCATTGAGATGCCAATCCGCAATACCAATCGCACGGTCGGAACGATGCTCGGAAACGTCGTCACCAAGAAATGGGGTGGGGCAGGACTGCCAGACTCAACGATCTCGATTCATTTCACGGGTTCTGCTGGCCAAAGTTTCGGTGCGTTTGTTCCCAACGGTATCGAGATGCAATTAGAAGGTGACTCCAATGATTATTTGGGCAAAGGATTATCGGGTGGTCGCTTGATCGTGTATCCGCATCGAGATTCAACCTTTGTCGCCCAAGACAATGTGATCGCAGGCAATGTGATCGGGTACGGCGCAACGAGCGGAGAAATATTTCTGCGCGGAACAGTTGGCGAACGCTTCTGTGTGCGCAACTCTGGGGCGACGGCAGTTGTCGAAGGCATCGGCGATCACGGTTGTGAATACATGACTGGTGGCAATGTTGTGGTCTTGGGTTCGACAGGAAGAAATTTTGCGGCTGGAATGTCGGGTGGTGTTGCCTTTGTCTACGACCCAGACGGGGTCTTCCCCGACAACGTAAATTATGAAATGGTCGAATTAGAAACAGTTCAAGGTCAAGACGAATTGTGGTTGCACGACACCATCAAACGTCATCAGCAGTACACGGGCTCAGAGATTGGGGCTTTCATCTTGGGTGCATGGGCTGATGAGATCGTGCACTTTCATAAAGTGATGCCCGGAGATTACAAGCGTGTTCTGACCGTGCTTGAGTCGGCCAAGGTTGAAGGTTGGTCGGAAGATGTGACGGCAGTTCGAGTAATGGAGGTCGCCCGTGGGTGAAGCAACGGGCTTTTTGAAGTGGGATCGCTCTGGAGCAATCCGCCGTCCCGTGCAGGTCAGATTGCGTGACTGGCGCGAGGTTTATGAGCCATTCCCCGAAGATGACTTGCGAGAGCAGGCGGGTCGTTGCATGGACTGTGGAATTCCATTTTGCAATAATGGTTGTCCACTTGGAAACTTAATTCCTGACTGGAACGACTTGGTCTATCGTCGGCATTGGCGCGAAGCGATTGATCGTCTCCACGCAACAAATAATTTCCCAGAATTCACTGGTCGTCTCTGCCCTGCACCGTGCGAGTCGGCGTGTGTTTTGGGGATAAATCAAAATCCAGTGTCAATCAAACAAGTCGAGGTCTCAATAGTTGACAAGGCTTGGGAAAACGGCTGGATCGAACCACAGATTTGTCTCACAAAAACCGGTAAACGCGTCGCTGTAGTTGGAAGTGGCCCTGCAGGACTTGCAGTTGCACAGCAACTGACTCGTGCTGGTCATGATGTTGTTGTGTTGGAGCGCGCTGACAGGATCGGTGGTTTGTTGCGCTACGGAATCCCTGAGTTCAAGATGCAAAAGCACCAGATTGAGCGTCGGATTGATCAGATGAAAGCAGAAGGTACCGAGTTTCGAACGAACGCTGACGTTGGTGGTTTACTGGATATGGATATCTTGCGCGCTGGACATGATGCCGTGGTGTTGGCCTGTGGCGCAACAGCATGGCGTGATCTGCCGGTGCCAGGTCGTGAGCTACGGGGTATCCATCAGGCCATGGAGTATTTGCCCATCGCCAACAAAGTGCAAGAAGGAGACTTCAGTGAGCCCGCAATTACTGCTGAGGGAAAGCATGTCATCATCATCGGCGGCGGTGACACGGGTTCGGACTGTTTGGGTACGGCACATCGTCAGGGTGCCGCGAGTACGACACAACTTGAGATTATGGCCCAGCCGCCAGAAGTTCGCTCTGATGATAATCCATGGCCACAGTGGAGTTTGATCTACCGCACATCATCAGCGCATGAAGAAGGTGGCGAGCGTATTTTTAGTGTGAACACCGAAAAGTTCATCGACGACGGCCAAGGCAATGTCAAGGCTCTGTTGTTGCATGAAGTGGAGATGCGTGAAGGAAAGTTTGAAAAACTTGCCGGAACCGAAAAGGAACTTCCAGCCGACCTGGTGTTGTTGGCGCTTGGTTTTGTGGGACCAGAAAAAGGTTCGTGGTTAGGCGAGCTGGGAGTGAACCTTGACCAGCGGGGCAATGTGGCTCGTGCCGAGAACTACATGACAAATGTTCCCGGCGTGTTTGTGGCAGGCGACATGGGTCGCGGACAAAGCCTGATTGTCTGGGCTATTGCCGAGGGGCGCTCTTGCGCACGGGGAGTTGACGAGTTCCTGATGGGGGCATCGGATCTGCCGTCGCCAGTATTGCCGACTGCTCGTCCGTTGATGTAGGACGCTTTATTTCGCGCAACTGCTACATGCGCCACGATTATTGAGCCCCAAGCACCTACTGTTGGGGGTTGTGGGAATACTTCAGCGAAATCGAATTCCAGGTCATGTAATCGTGACCACAGCAGTCATGGTGGCACTCTCGTTTGCAATTTCTGCATGTGGTACTGACACGCTCGGCGTTGCTACCACAGTTGTTCCCGTGCAGCCCACGGACTTTGCGACGATTCCACCTGTGTCGAGCACACTGCCCGGAACAACAACCACTTATCCGCTCAATGCCGTGGGCTCGGAGCAGTCCTACACGGTGGTCGCAAATGATTCACCTATCGCTGTGGCTGATCGTTACGGGATTTCGGTTACAGCGTTGCTGGCATACAACGGGTGGGTAAGTCCTGCCCAGTTTCCGTATCCCGGACAGGTGGTCAAGATTCCACCACAAGCGATCGCTCCAGTAGATAATGGCAATTCTGTCGATCCGGGAACTGCAGTAACAACACCCGGTGTTCCAACAGATCCTGTCCTGGCGAAGTGTGGAATTCGACCAGCAGGAACATATGTGGTGGCCAAAGGTGACTCCGTCTTTACTATTCGCCGCAAGTTTTGTGTATCAACAGTGGCGCTATTGGCGGCCAATAATTGGTCAGACACTGGTGCGCTGTTACTGGTGGGAGACACGATAAATATCCCGGTTGCCGGTTTGTAAATTCCTAGTGCTGCGTGTTTCGCTTGCGACGTGCGTGGCGCTGTTGTGCGAGCAAAATTAGTTCATCGATCAGTGCCGCGTATTCGAGTCCAGAGGCCTGCCAGAGTTTTGGATACATTGAGATGGGGGTGAATCCCGGAATCGTATTCACTTCATTGCACAAAAACCCGCGACCATTTTCTTCGAAAAAGAAATCAACTCGCGCCATGCCTTCACACCTGAGCACTCCGAATATTTTTAGGGCAAGTTGCTGGACAACGGTTGTCTGAGCAGCCGTCAAGGGTGCAGGGATGAGAAGTTGTGCCCCTTCGTCGATGTATTTATCTTTGTAGTCGTAGAATTCATTTCCGGGAATGATTTCACCCGGTACCGACGCTCGAGGTGAATGATTACCAAGAATTGATACTTCAATT
>SXGQ01376697.1_pt1 | contig 103163 bp, 159 predicted proteins | sample 3178371 | NCBI WGS metagenome assembly SXGQ01 (sample SAMN11356859, study PRJNA531348) | freshwater metagenome | isolation source: freshwater sample F1-20 | place: China: Fuxian Lake, Yuxi | collected 2017-12-25 | reverse complement strand
CATGGCCGCACTTTTGAATGTTTCATCGTATGCGGCGCAATCAGAATATCTACTCAATATCACAAAAGATGATGTAATCATTCACAATCAAAACGACTGGCACTTTGTAACCAAGTCCGACAAACATGATATATACATTGAACGGGGTATGGTGGGAACAAAACAAGAAATAGTCACTTTTCATGCTTTTGTTTCATATGAGGAACCTCAAGATTTTTATGGTATAGACAAACCTATAAGTGCATTATATGTATATGGGTCATTGCATTGCGGTAGGCAGCAGTTGATGATGCTTATGGATTTATATGTTGATGCAAACAACAAAATAGCATCCCGTAGACCATATGAACCAAATTCATTTATAGTCAGTTTGAATGTTCCACATACCACACGTTTCGATATTCTCAATCTAGTTTGTAAGGAATCAATATGAAAAAACTGTTATTTGCATTTTTAATGGTGCCTATGTTAGCATTGGCACAAAAAACGCCACAAGGTGTGACATATGATGCACAAATTGTCCGTGTAAACGATGGTGATACTGTAGTCATTGCAGCACCATTTTTACCTGCACCACTGAAGCCTGAACTTGCTGTTCGTGTTTTTGGAGTTGACACACCAGAAAAAGGGTTTCGTGCTCAGTGTCCGCAGGAAGATGAGCGAGGAAAAGCCGCTACTAAATTTACAACCAACGCCGTGGCTAAATCATCTAAGCGTCAAGTCATTCTCTACGGCTGGGATAAATTTGGTGGTCGTGTATTGGGTGATATCGTTTTAGATGGCCAAAGTCTCCGCTCAATGTTAATTCAAAACGGCTTCGCTCGTGAATACTATGGTGAAGCAAAGCAATCATGGTGTAACTAATGGCTACGATACATCATTCGTGTGAAGAATGTGGATCAGAGTTTACGATCAAATACAATGAAAACGAATGTGAAAGTGATCCACTACATTGTCCGTTTTGCAGCGCCTACATATTAGAATCCGAAGAATATGATGATGAAGATGATTAAATATGACATGGTATTATGATGGTGTGCCGTTTCAAGAGAGCGGCACACATTTTGGTTTTGTTTATTTGATAGAAAACCTAATTACAGGTAAAAAATATATTGGACGCAAATACTTTAGTAAAGCTGGCACAAAGCAAGTCAACGGCAAGAAAAGAAAAATACGAAAAGTTTCTGACTGGGAAACCTATTGGGGTTCCAACGAAACACTCAAAAGAGAAGTTGCCGAACTAGGCGAGCATAACTTCCGCAGAACAATTTTACACCTTTGTAGTTCCAAATCTGAATGTTCTTACTTTGAGTTGAGAGAGCAAATGGATAGAAGGGTGTTAGAATCCGATGAATGGTATAATGATTGGGTCACGGCGAAGATACGTAAAGATCACCTAAAATCTGTTGTGCAACGCAATAAAAATACTATATAATAGGACAGTGCCTAATGGGGCTGTTTCATTTAAAGGAGAAAATTATGTGGCAAGACATGTACAAAACCTACGTTTTAACCCCTGATGCTTATATCGAGACTTTTCAGAATACCAAGAAAAATATCACCAATGAAATCATTACTGACAAAACCCTAAACAAGGCAGCCAATGATTTTATTGATGCTCAGACTGCATTTGCTAAGAGTATGGTCCACATCAGCACTTCAATCGCAAAGCATACTCTCGAAAGCTTCGCACCTAAAACTAAGTAAACATACATATGCCTTGGAGGGATTCAAGGCATATGAAAAAAACACCATCAAAACCACAGTCTGAAAAGTTTTTGGACATTGCATCAAAAGTACAATCATGGAATCCAATCGAAAGAAATGGATGGGTGATTAAGTTTTCTATTTTTGATGATAAACACATTCTACTATTTTTTGTTTCAACATACACTGGCCAAACCATCATACGTGAATTTGAATCTGAACTAGATGCCATCAGATTTATTAATCGAGTGATAGAAATGGATCCACAATATGGCCAAAAAATATAATCCGTTCCAACCGATTATAGATAAGGTGAGAGATAAACCCTATAATGTTACAAATAAATTTATCTTGAGCAATTTGTTTCATGGCAATATAAAAAAAGATTTTGTTCAAGGTATTTTGAATCATGAAATATATAAACTAAAAGACTGAGGAGTTTGTTATGCGAGTTGGATTTACTTGTTCAAGTTTTGATTTACTTCATGCCGGCCATGTGTTAATGCTTAAAGAAGCAAAAGACCAATGTGATTACCTCATAGTCGGACTTCAAACTGATCCTACATTTGATAGGCCAACCAAAAATAAACCTATTCAAGGTGTTACCGAAAGATACATTCAATTATCTGCCGTAAAATATGTGGATGAAATTGTGGTCTATGCCACCGAAGATGATTTAATACAAATTCTAAAGGCATATAATATTGATGTGAGAATCATTGGCGAAGAATATAAAGATAAGCCTTTTACGGGTAATGATTTGCCAATGGAAATATACTTCAATAAAAGAACCCATAAATTTTCATCTACTGAATTGAGAAATAGGATTGTGAGTGCTTATGAAACCGAAATTTACAAAAAATGAGTTAATAGATGCCCGTACATTAGCCGAAGATTTATCGACATACGGCCACCCAGAAACTCTTTGTGAAAAGGCATCTTACCTGATGCTAAGAATGATAGAGGAACTGGAAAGGGAAAAAGAAGATCATGAGCAAGTTTGATTGGTTTATATGCGGCTTCATTGCCGCATATTTGGCTTTAGCTATAGTAAAATTAGACATTATTGGAAACATATATCGTATGTTCAAGGAATGGTAATGCAAAAGTTTGATACCAAAAAACTCATTGAAAGAATAAGGGACATGGAGTATTTTACCGTATCTTTACAATTAGATGAAAAACCAGATTTTCCTATAGGCAAAGTGCCATTTGATTTGAAGATAAACAAAAATGATGTAATCACGGCAACCATTTTGGCTGAGAGTGAGGAAGATGCCAAAAATAAATTATGGGAATATTTAAACAAATGAGCACAAATATTTTGTCAAGAACTTCAGGCGTAATACCAGATAAATTTTGGATAAAAGACGATACTAGTATATCCGCAATCAGTGGTAGCTACGATACCATTATGAAAAACATGTTATCGACACCAACAATTGATACGATTCAAGGTAAAATGCTAACAGCCTCACTTGAATTTTCGAGTTATGAAGCGGAAGTCACTCATGATCTTGAAATGAAAACCAAGTTACTTCAATTGTTATTACGTGAAATTTTGGACAATAAATGTGTAGAATTTACCAAGCAAAAAAATTATGCTGAAGATACAGTCACTATTCGAGCAAGAATTTTTGTGACACCAGACTGTGAAGTTAAAATAATTAGGCAAATACAAAAATGAATGATGATGATATAGCGATGATGGTACATGAAATTGATGAAACACTGGCCTCGATAGCTTTAAAGTATGAGTTACTTCCCTTGACCATGTCGGCCTATGTACTAGCTCGCCTTGTCGTTGCTAATGAATTTGTTGGAAGCCAAAAAGAATTTTCTTTGGTTCTCGATAAAGCGAAAGAAACCATCGAAAAGCACCAACAGCCTTTGCACTAAACGGTTAAATAATAGGTATGAACAACCTATTAAAATTTTTACCTCAGATACTTGAAGCTCTACCAGGAGTTGTCAAGTATCTGAAATACCTTCCAATACTAATGGTACTGGCGATTGTAGGTTACCTTGCATATATCTTTGCTAGTTCGTATCGTGACCCATATAAGTGTGTTAATAATGAAATCTATGAGCAAATAAGAATTGATTCGGGAGTATATGTTTTCAAGGGTGGATATTGTGTGGAGGACGGATCAACCCAGAGGAAATAATGTCCGAAGAAAAAGATATAAAGAAGGAACTCAGTAAGTTTAAACCAAAGAAAAAGAAAATGACGGTGCCAAAAGAATTCCTCGAAGGCGCCAATAATTATGATGATAAACTAGATTTGGTAAAAATTCTAACCGAGCGTGAAAAAAACAGAGTGATACTAATTGTCAAGTCAATGCTAAAAGATGCGGTAAGTAAAAAGGATAAAGTATGATGCTCGCTAACTTTCTTGCCTGGTGGGTACTAACAACCCTTGCCATATCAAGAGGCGATTTATTTGGTATTTGCCTCTGTTGCTTTGGTTTTTTGTATATGATGGTCACAATTGAGGAGTACGAGCATGATCGAGATGCGTTGGCGGGTAAACCTAGATGGTGAAAAAGAATTACAGTACCGTTTTAAATATGATCCCGATCCGGTAAACAATGGTTTTTATCATAAAATCTTGATTTGGTCGGATTGGAAAACTGTCGAGGAATATCATGATATTTGAAATACTCATGTGGGGATTTTTTTCTGCATGGGGGTGGTTTGGTGCTAATTATGTTAAAGACCAAATTTGGCCACCCAATCCACCACCTATTGAAGCGAGGAAAGAATAATGTGGCTACTTGTTGTAATTATGGTTTCATCGATACCTGGAATACCACCGCACAAAGGCAGTTTACAGGTAACCTTTGCCTCTAGAGAAGAATGTCTGGAGGCCAAAGAACAATTTACTCGGAATGTACATGTAAAAGATTATCGAGTCTCAGCCGGTTGTATGGCGAAAAAATGAAAATCGTTTATGTTTTGACCGTTTGGTATTTGTCGCTCTCGAACCCACCGAAGTTATGGCTCAAGAAAGAATATGAAACGCTCGAAGAATGTCAACGATGGGCTCAATTTTATAATGAGTATCCCTTTGCGCCAATGTGCAACAAAATGAAAATCCTATGAGGTACTGGACTATAGTTTATCCCGATGTAACAGAAACGGGCCACGAATATGACCATTGGGAAACACTCTCAGAAAAAGAAATATTGGATCAGTATTACCATTATTGGGCAACAAAAATGATATCAAATGATCGGCATGATATATCTGAAGAAAAATGTATCGAGGACTGGTGTATCGTACATTGGGCTGAACGAAACCATTGGCGTGAAATGAAGGATTGTATAGCATAATGAAATTTGACCATTTTTGGTACATTGGTTTTATATTGACAGTTTGTATATGCCTTTATCTTGGAATGAATAGATTATGAATAAAACCACTCAAAGATTATGTAATCAAGCAGGTATCGATATAAACTATTTGACCGATACAAAGCAAATTGTATTGATTGAAAAATTGATTGGACTGGTGGCCGAACAATGTGCCTCACTCTGTGGATCCCAGGCCGACAAGAAAATCATACGGTCGGCATTTGATTTGCCTGTAGAGCCCGATGTAAAATATCCATCACCTCCGATCCACGGTTCTGTAACGAGCCAATATACTCGACAATATAATTTACCAAGAAATGAATCATGAATAAAAGAATTCAGAATTTTGCTGACCAATGTTGGAGCCATTATATCAATGGCGTCCTAATCGATGGTCACTTACACTTCGATTATGAAAAATTCGCCAAGATGATTATAAATGAGTGTGCTAATATAGCCGGAAATCCAGCGCCAGGTGCTCATACTAGCCTAGGTCGTCAAATTAAAGAACATTTCGGAGTTAAAGAATGAACGAAAACGACCTAGTATACCGACTGCGAAAACGAGCCGAAATCCGCCGCCAGATACCAACAAGAAAATCAGTCCAAGAGAATCAACCCGACCGGATTGCCGACCTGCTTGAAGAGGCCGCAAATGAGATAGAACGGCTACGAGATAAACCCTATGACCACACCCAATGGTCAATTGATAATTTTGGCTCACCCAACGGAGCATAATATGGACACCAATACCGAGATTCTCACGATACTACAGGAAGAAGCCGCCGAGGTAATACAGATAATCTCCAAAATCCACCGATTCGGGTTCAACACCGATGCATATAGTCCCGATGGGGTTTTTACCACCAATGCTCGTCGCCTCGAACAGGAACTAGGCGACCTACAATGTATGATTGACCTGTGTATCGAACACCATTTGGTTGATGAGACAATGCTACAAATCCGCACCAAAGAAAAAAGAGAAAAACTCAAGACCTGGAGTAATATACCAGTATGATGGACCTTTTTTACCTTTGCTTCGGCGTTGTTATCGGTTTGATAATTCGTTATATTATACTCAAAATGACAACAAAATAGTCCTTGACATTTGTACCAATCTGTGTATAATCCAACCTGTAGAGAAAAATACAGGAGTTGTCAAAATGAACAAAGTATTCATAGTTGTCGAAGTGATACCATACGAGGGTGATACCGTCCTCCGTGTATTTGCCAAGTATGATGATGCTATTGCCTATGGTGAGCAACTATATGCCGATGGCACTATAGAGGAATTCGATGTATATGAGCGTGAGGTATACTAATGAACGGTCAAATTCTAAAACTTGCCGCTTCATTTTTTCCCAGAGATAGTGAAGGAAACATTTACACCACACCCGAAATCATTACAGAATTCGCCGAGTTTATTGTGCGAGAATGTATTGACACTGCTTACCAAGAAGGTGACAATGTAGCGTATCTAGCATTACATTTTGGAGTTAAAGAATGAGAATAGAATTCCTTGAACGAGCACAAAAATATACCGAAAACCGTAATGATGAAGATTTGTTCCAAAACCTTTATACAGGATTCCGGGAGTATAATAACATAGAGGATTCCGTGTGGAAAACTTTAAGCTATATGTACAATAACGATACTGCCGACCTACTGAGATACCAGTATTGGGGACCAGTATTATAAAAAGTGTTAAATAGTGGTAGGAAGTGGTAAAAAGTGGTAGTAAATAGCTTGTGGAAAAAGGACAGAATTTCCTGCTGATATGCCGGGTGTATATAGAGAAAAAAACTGCAAACGCTGCGGAAAACCCTTCCGAAAAAAGGGAATTTACTGTAGCCAATCGTGCTCATCCAGTAATAGAGAACCCACTGAGCATATGCGAAACCATATGCGGCAGGTGGCCAAAGAATACAATCAAACTCCCGAGGCCCTGGCAAAACAGAAGCAATTCAATACACCCCTAATGGGAATGAATGGCGAAGATTACGCCGTAGAGATACCCGATATGCCTCCTGACTTATACGATTTTAATCATTATGACAAGGCCGAAGATTGGTGATCCACCCACCCGCTTCCGCCCTCCATTATACCACCTCCAAAGAATTTTGTCTGTAGTTTAAATACAACACCAGTGGCCCTGGGGCCTTGACAATTGCCGTGGTTTGTGTATAATGGACTCCATGATGATTCGGGAGAACACAATGTTTTCTAAAGAACAACTAGCGGAAGCTTATCAGAAATTTAATGGTACTGTGACCGTTATCAAAGCCGCAAAGGCTCGCAAGGCCGAGAAAACTTTCAATCTTGATAAGGCCCTGTATAACCGACCAGAACGGCGTGGTGATTCGAGGCGGAGAGCCTATGTTGCACCAATTGAAAGGGTATAGCCCCTTGACAAATACCCTGGTTTGTGTATAATCCAACTTGTGATGATTAATTAGGAGTTTACATTATGAAAACAGTATTAGAATTGAAACGTGAAATTGCTGCTACTCGGACTGCTCTGAAAGACCTGAAGGAGGCCCTGGCGGTGGCTCGATTCGAAGTGAAGGCTTCGAAAATGATTACCAAAGAAGCCAAGGTCAAAATGAAGGCCGAGAAAGCCCTTGCTCGTGAGGCCAAGAAAGCCGACCGAATCGCCAAGATGGAAGCCAAGCTTGCGGCTCTGAAGGCTCCGAAGGTTGGTCTGGCGGCCAAGAAAGCCGCTCGCAAGGCAGGCCCTGTTACGGTAATTGCAATGGCAGCCTAAAAACTGCTTGACAAAGCCTCGGAATTCTGCCATAATCCAACCGTGATGATTTGATTGGAGATTGAGATGATTGCGGTTTTGATAATGTTTGCAGGTTTGATAATCTGGGGCTTCCTCGCCCATGGCACTGTAACTACTTTAGGGTAAATAAATTATGGATACAGCAGCTTTTATCTTTGTGTGCTTGGCCCCCTTTGTGGCCGCCTATGTACTGTATGATGCCCTAGTGGATCGAGGTGAAATATAATGTACAAAAACCTATTGAATGAAGCCAAGTATATACAGGAGGCATGGGGCTACGGTCTACTAGAGGCCCTGACCTATATTCGGGACAATGAGACCCAGTACCCCTCCGAAATCCGTCGTGAGCTTCGCCAGTTTTTTATCGATGGGGCTGCTATGTTTGCCTCACCTAGCGCTTGACAGGAGATACAATGGTGGTGTCCGGTTTCAATGAGATTAACCAGGTACTCCAAGAGCTAGCTCAGGAAAGCTATGATGAGCAAGCCGAGATAATGTATGATGAGATGATGGATGAGATATATGGCTCCGATCCACGATGGTTTGGGCCAGACACCGATGATGAAGGACCATGGTACTGGGAGCTAAAATGAGTAAGATAAAAGACCTGCTAACTACAATTGAAGAGCTTATCTACAATGGCTATAGTGTAGATGAGGTGGTGGCCTTCACTGGTGCACCATATGACTGGGTGCTGAGTGAGTATGAGCGCCAACTAGGGCCTGTTGAAGTGGGTAGCTAAAAAACCTCCAGGAACAGTTGGTGGGAGTCCTCTAAAGTAGGTCTACTTTGTTCTAAGGATTGTTTTCGTGTTTTATTTAAAGACCTTTCCGAAATTTTTTTCCGGCCAGGAATTCCTCCAGGAGTCTCTGTCCGCTCCACTGTCCATCCTCTGTCCGCCTCTATAGGAGATTCTATGTCAAAAAAGTTTCAGTATACCATTGAGCTTTACAAGGCCGACAAGCGTATCAAAAAGGATGATCCTTACAGTAAAAACAAAGTGGGTCTCCGTTTTGAACGGTCGGTTGATTTTACATGCACTCCCAAGGAAATCGAGAATACCGCCTGGAGCTACCGAACCAGGGGGTTTGTCACTCAGGTATTCGAGACTTTTGTAAATCGTAAAAATTTTCTTACTGGTAAGGAGTTTCGGGAGCGTTATGATACTCCTTATTACTGTTCTCCTTCCTCTGAAACTTACTGGAGCACCTAATGGAAAATATAGAGCAAAAGATAAAAGGCCTCAAAGCAGAAGCAAAGGCTATACAGGATCAAATGGCATTTTGGAAAGATATGCAGGATGGAAGTTATGAAATGGCCTTGGATAATTCTGGGTACTATGTTATAATGGATCAGATAAAGAAATTACAGGGAGTTTCTTGATGGTGGAATATATTATTTTGATTTTAACGATTGGCAATGGTCTTTCGGTAGAAGTGACCGATAAGACTTTTAATTCTGTGAGGCCTTGTGTAAAATACGCTTACTACTATAATTCTGTAATGCCCGAGGATCATCCTCAGGTCTATATGTGTGTAGAGAAAAGGAAAAAGGTTAAAGTGTGAGCCTCAAAAGAGAGGACATAACGGTTCAGGAAGGACTGAAAATATTTGATGCCCCTGGTCGGGAATTGGCCAAGAAGGTATTACCGAAGGTCCTCTCGGAAATTGAGGAGGTACGGGATCATCCAAATGAATACAGTATCGACCTCATTGGATTTTCGAAAGAAGGAGAATCGGTGGCCTATATCGAGGTCGAGGCATCCCATTCGTGGAAAACTGGATTGTTTCCATGGAAAAAGCTCTCTTACCTGGAGGAGCGTAAGGGTCGGTATTTGTATGAGGCTCGGTACCAGGATTTAAATATGTACTTTGTAATGTTTAATCGGGACTTTTCGGCATTTGCTCTGACTGATCGGAAATCTATTCTGGAATCTCCGGTGGAAACCCATACGAGGACTTGGAAAGGAAAAGAAAAGTTTCGTATGATTGAAAAGGATCGTTTTAGTGTTTTCTGGGTCGAGGAATGTTTATGAAAAAGGTTTTGGTGATGGTGGTACTGTGTCTCCCTGGCTGTGCCTCGGTATCGGAGGCTCGGGCGGAGTTTGATCGTGAGATTCATGGGTTCAAGGTGGAATTTGCTCGGGTATTTCTAAAAAAGGAAATCGAATGAATTATCAATTTGTCGTAAAATGTCGTGAATGTGGCGATGAGCATTTGACAAGCGAAGTGAAGTTTGTGAATGTTGAAGAAAATTCTTACGGAGAAGATGTGGCCTATTTCGTTTGTAACGAAACAGGAGGCATCACGGACAGTCGAGTGTTTCGACTATGACCTGGATACTGGTATTCTGGTTATCGGTACCCGAAAACTATACAATCTATGAGCGATATGATTCTGAGGTTCGGTGCAAGAATGCCGCACAGGCATGGAATAATCGATTACAATCCGTGAAGTCGAAATTAATTAGTGAGTGCCGAATTCAATGACCGAATACAAGTGGGAACGATATGGTGAGAAATACTATTATCACAATGTAAATACAGGTAAAATTGTTGGCACTGTAAATAAGATAGCACTCCAAGAAGTCTGGATTGGTCTGGTCTACGTTGGTGAATATACATTTACTGTACAGGATGAAAAACACCTGGGTCAGTATATCAATATGGACTTTGCAAAGCGGGCAGTGGAGTTTTTCTGGCAGCGTGAAAGCCGTACATTATTGGAGTAATGGTGAGTCCTGAACTTGATGCAAAACTCTGTGAGAAATATCCTCTGATACTGGCCGATAGAAATATTGAACCCATGTGCTGGGGCTTTGAGCATTCCGATGGATGGTATAATATACTTGATTCGGCAATGAGGCAGATTCAGTCTCATATTAACAGTCAAAAACACTTTGGAATTGAAATCGAACAGGTGGTCTTTGAACAGGTCAAAGAGAAATATGGCTCACTGAGAATCTATGCTCGAGGCGGTAATTCATATACGAATGGTATTATCAGTATGGCCGAAGAAATAAGCAAACACACCTGTGAGGTCTGTGGTGATGCTGGATATCCAACAAGCAGTGGTTGGATCCGCACACTTTGTTCAAAACATCATGTGGAGTAATTATGTTTCTTTATGTTGGTGAGTATTGGGTCGAGTTTCCTTCTTCAGAGTATGGAGGCCTGTGGGTCGTCATGGCTGAAAATGACGAGCAGTGTGTTGAACTACTTCGTGATGCAAAGAACTATTTTGGTCGTGAGTATGATGACGAGATTCCCGAGGCAGTGCAAAAAGCCAAGCGTTTTCAGTTAGATGAAAATGTGGAATCAAACAAAACTCCACGGATCGTGGATGCCTTCTTTACTTGATATGATTATTTTTAATGCTATCTGTGCCCTGATTCTTTGGAATATGTCGAAATCATATTTTGAAGAAGAAATGAATTTTTTGGGATGGACCTCTTTATTCTTTTCGGCCATGAATGCTGCAGCCTTCTTTGCAAAAGTGCTATGACTAACATTATTCCTTTTCCACCTAAAGCAAATACTGAACCCGTTATTGATGCAGATTATTGGGGCTCAGAAAAATTTTGTTTTGATGATTTATTTAAGATACTTGAGGAAATTAACAATGCTAAAAATTCTGATGTTCAAACCTAGATTTAATTATTTCGATGTACTGGCTTTTGCTCTGGTTTCCTATATTTCTTTGGAATTAATGTCGATTTGGCCACTACTACTTTTTATACCATTATCAGTAATTTCCGTTATAAATGAAAAAATGATAGATGGATAAGATCCATATGTATTTGACAAGGTACAGATTGTACTACTGGATGGTTGCAAAATTTACACTTGTCGAATGGATAACAATTGTTTCTCTTTTTGCAACATTCCTTTACTTCCTGACAACCCTTGACATCCATGCCCATTTGTGTATAATGGAGACATGGTTAAGAGAAAAGTTAAATTAAATGTAAGTGAGGCCTGCGGGTGGTTGGGCATGGTACTTATTCATGCTGCAACACTTCCCACGAGCCTTGGTGTGATACTAGGGTATAACGACAAGTTGCCTCCCTTGAGTATGGTTCTGATGGTCTGGAGCGGATTGTTCTTGTTCCTGATCCGTGCTCTTGGTCGGAATGACAAGTTATACATTATCAGCAATGCTGTTGGTTTCTTTTTCAACAGCATACTGCTCGCTCTGATTGTTTTGAAATAATGGAGAATGTAATGAAACATTATGGTATGTTTACAGAAGCTGGCAATCGTGCTGTAGATGGTCTGGTTCTATTTGTAAAAACTTATGAATTGGATTTTTCAGCAGCAAATAAGTTGCTTGGTGAATTATCTAAACTTGATGGTTTCGGTGAAGCAACCGATACTGCGGTTCGTGAATATGTTTATGAAGCCTTGGAGGGTGTGTGATGAATGAAGCAGAAAAGCGTATGTATGGAATGCCAAAGGAAGCCATCGAAGAGCAGTATATGAATGGCCTGACGGCTAAACTATCTGGTTTGGAAATGGTTGTAGCCAGTATACTGAGTGATTGTCAGGAAATGATAGCCATGAAAAACTCCTCAATTCCTGCTCCAAATACTGATGAGTTGATTCGCAAGCAATTGAATATTGCTAAATATATCCTGTTTAGTATGATGGACTCAAAAGAGCGAGCATAATGAGAAAGAAGCGAAATGACCGCAATTATGTACTGTATCAAATTGTTTGGCCTGATTCTGGCGACCGTTATGTTGGTCTTACTGTTGCTACCGGCCGTGCTTTTTTACGGTCTGTCAAGGTTCGTGTTCAGAAACACCTATCCAGAGCTCGAGTTGAAAATAAGAACTGGACCCTTTACGAATTTTTACGTAAGAACCAGGGATTAGAATTGGATTATGAAGTAATTGAAGTCGTTCGTGGTCGTAAACCTGCCTATCAGCGAGAGCGTCAATTGATTGCTGAATACCTACCAACCTTAAATACATTTTAAATTATGGAAATTGTCTTTGATATGCGAAAAAGCGACCGCCAAGAACTTATCGAGGCGTGTATTCACCTGTTTGCTCAAGAATTGAAGATTGATAACAAAAAATTCAATCTTTTGGTCTTTGCAAATAAAGAAATCCGTAATGTCCACAACGCTCATGGCATGGCGATACCGCTTGTCAAGGGTTGCTTTGCGCTTGGACTTGATCCGAGAATGAAATTTGAGCGCTTGGTCGAGACATTGGCACACGAAATGGTACACATTAAGCAGTTTGTGACTGGTCAGATTGAGCAAAAAGGTCGTTCGACATACTGGAAAGGCAAAAAAATCATTAAAAGTAAGGTGAGTTACTATGATTTGCCTTGGGAAATCGATGCTTGGTCAAAGGAAAAAGTCCTAGCAGCGAAAGTTTTTAAATTTATTGAGCAAGAATATGAAAAAGTCAACAAAAAATCTAAAAAAAGTAGCAGCAAATCGGATTCTGTTGAAGGACTTGTTGAGTCCTAAATACAGAAGCAGAATTGTTGAGACTAAAAAGCGTTATGATCGTAATTCCAACAAAAAAATAATTATAAGGGAGTTTACGAATGAACAAAATAAACTTTGATGGCTTCTTTTTTACTCCCGGAGAGTATGAAGATGAGTTACAGCTGTCATTTTTTGAGTTTCAAAAGAAAAAAGACCGAGGTGAAAAGATAGAACACACACAAATGGGCGACAAATATCATATAGCTTTCTTTAAAATGAATGAAAAAGGTGTCCTTGAGTTTGATGAATCGTTCGAGGCGATATTTGCCGACCCTTTGGTGTACGTAAAGAACCTTGTAGGCGGTAGACTAGGTGGTTGTGTGTTAAGAAAGACAACAAAATCGACCAAATGGTTTAAGAATTACCTGAAAAAGACAAAAGAAGATGTTATGATGAACAAAGACAGTGACATTAAAACTAAACGGGAGTAATTTATGCCTAATTGGTGCAATAATACCATTACTATCAATGCTGAAGATGATCTTTTAGATTCGTTTGAAGAATACTTAGATAAAAACAACGGCAAAGATTGGTTTTCTTTCTTCAAACCTATTCCTCAAGAAATTTTAGAGAATGACGAGTGGTATGGATGGTCAGTCCAAAATTGGGGATGTAAATGGAATTGTGATGCACAAGATTGGTCTAGAGATGAAGAAGGGATTCATTTTTGGTTCGATTCTCCTTGGGGCCCTCCAATTGCCTTATATGATTCTTTGACCGAAGATAATGTTTCTGTCGATGCCTACTACTTGGAAGAAGGAATTGGCTTCGTCGGTTCGTTTATCGATGGGAAAAATGAAGAATATGAATATGAATACGGAAATCCAGATTCTTTAGAAGATATTCCTGATTATTTGGTTGAACATTGGAATCTCCAAGACTTTGTTGAAGATTCCGAACTTGATTTGGATGAAGATGAGTAAATTTTTTAACTTTCAACAGGAATTTGTGTAAATGAATGTAGAAGCAGCAGTTATTTTTTTAGCTGGATCGATTTTATTCAGTGTTTCGATGATTATTCTCGGTCTATCTGTACTTTTTTTGAATAATGTGTTTTGCCGTTATTGGAAACCTTTCAAAGTAGCCGTTTTTCACAATGTTGTTGCGGAAAAAGTTGATTCCAATTCGGAAAAAAAGAAAAATGATGAAAAAAACGCTTGACAAAGCATATATAATGAAGTATACTCTAAAAACTATGAAAAATTCACTACACATATCAACCATGAATTGTTCCGACAGACCAAACTCGATTTGGCCTGATGCCTATCGCCTCCAGAAAGCGTCAACAGAAAGCTTTAATGAAACAATGGGGGAGTTTGTGTAAACAGTATTAGTTACAGACCCAATACACAAACCCCCGACCTAAAAAATCGGGGGTTTTTGTTTTTGGTTTGTTTAGTTGGGGCATGGTGAAATGGTATCACACAGGATTTTGATTCCCGTGTCCTAGGTTCGATTCCTAGTGCCCCTGCCAATGCAATCTTAGCTGATGTGGTCATAGCAACGGTCTGAAGAACCGAAGAAAGTCGTTCGATTCGACTAGATTGCACCAAAAGTTATGGAAGTGTGGCAGAGTTTGGTTTATTGCACCGGTCTTGAAAACCGACGGCTTAGAAATGGGTCCGTGAGTTCGAATCTCACCGCTTCCACCAAATAGGAGAAGAAATGATCGTAGCAACTATTATACTGACGATTTTAGGTTATTGGATAGCGATGGGATTGTCTGTAGCTGCTATGATGTTTTTGTTTTACAAATTTGCAGTATTAATCGGAGATATGGCTGAGTGGTCGAAAGCGGCTTCCTGCTAAGAAGTTGATTGGGCAAAACCTGATCCGTTGGTTCGAATCCAACTATCTCCACCAAAAATGAAAGGAGTAATTATGATGGCTGCGATATTGATAGTTGTCATATTTTCTCTTTTTTATTGGGTTTGTATTAAAGACATTCGGTAATTTTATGTGCAACGGTGGCTGAGTGGCCCAAAGCAACAGTCTGCAAAACTGTAAAACCGCCAGTTCGAATCTGGCCCGTTGCTCCAGTTGTAATTTTGATAATGTTGTATATAAACAACATCGCTTGACAAGGCGATCAAGCAATGATAGAATGTTGTTTCTGTAGTCGAGTTTCTTTAACAATTTGATAATACAATGCACCGTTCGTCTATCGGTTAGGACGGCGCCCTTTCAAGGCGCAAAGACCAGTTCGATTCTGGTACGGTGTACCAATTATATTATGGGTGTGTAACTCAGCTGGTTAGAGTATCAGACTTTTAATCTGAGAGTCGTGGGTTCGAATCCCACCGCACCTACCATATTGAAGCACATTGGTTCTAAGGGTTGTTCCGAAGATAATTCACTCCAATGGAGTCCCAGTGTGTTTCAATATGGCATGTTAGCATAGTTGGCCTAATGCGCCGCCCTGTCACGGCGGAGACCACGGGTTCAAATCCCGTACATGTCGCCAAGTTTGATGCTCAGTAGATCAGTGGTAGATCAGCGGACTGTTAATCCGTGTGTCGTAGGTTCGATCCCTACCTGAGCAGCCATATTAGAATTGCGGATTAGGGAAGAGGTCATCCCGTTAGGCTCATAACCTGAAGATCGTTGGTTCGAATCCAACATCCGCTACCAATTTTGGGTTGGAAGCATCAATGGTGATGCCGTGGACTGTAAATCCACCGCCTTATGGCATGACTGGTTCGATTCCAGTACAACCCACCAATGAAAGCGTGTGAGGCGAGTGGAAGCGTAGCATAATGGTAGTGCAACACCTTCATACGGTGCAAAGTGTGGGTTCAACTCCCTCCGCTTCTACCAAATTTTTTGCCCTTGTCGGTTAGTGGTAAACCAACGGTTTTGTAATCCGTGACTGTCTGTTCGATTCAGACCAAGGGCACCAGTTTTATCTCGGTATGGTGAAATGGTATCATGCGTGGTTTGGGACCATGTGGCGGAAGTTCGATTCTTCCTACCGAGACCATTTAGAAAGGGGAATGGGACTGCCTGGGGTGGTCGCCGCACTTGCAATGCGGATATTCAGATCGGTTCGAGTCCGATATTCTCCACCACCCTTTCTTAGCTCAAAGGTAGAGCATTCGGCTGATAACCGAAAGACACTGGATCGTTACCAGTAGAAAGGACCAAGTTTTGCCCCGGTGACGGAACTGGCATACGTGTTGGTCTTAGAAACCAAATTTTAGGAGTTCAAATCTCCTCTGGGGCACCAATTTCGGTCTTTAGTAAAATGGATGATTACGGCGGGCTACGGACCCGCAGGTGGGAGTTCGATTCTCTCAGGACCGGCCAAAAAATCTCGGTGTGGTGTAATGGCAGCACAGCGGTCTCCAAAACCGTTAGTTGCGGTTCGAGTCCGTACATCGAGGCCAATAAAAAGAAAGCGAGTTTAGAATGTATAATAAACCAATTGATGTAAACATGGTCAAACAATTTGTGGATTCTTGTAGCCCGCAGACTAAAATTTATCTTGGTTGCGATTCGGAAAGAGTCCGTGTAAATGGCTTATGGTTTGCTGATTACATCATTGCAATTGTAGTTCACATCAATGGTAACAACGGATGCAAAATTTTTGGTGAAGTTATTCGTGAACGAGATTACGACCAAGTAAAAAACAAACCAAGAATGAGGTTAATGAACGAAGTGTACAAAGTTGCCGAAATGTACTTGAAATTATCGGAAGTAATTGACAACGACATTGAAGTTCACCTTGACATTAATCCAAATCAAATGTATAATTCAAGTATTGTAATTAACGAAGCGATTGGTTACATTAAAGGTATGTGTAATGTTGTGCCTATGATTAAACCAAAAGCTTTTGCAGCAAGTTATGCAGCTGACCGATACAAAAGTTTAGCTGCTTGATTTTAAGCGGGTATTCTCCTGGGAGAGGACTTAGCCTTCCAAGCTAATGAAGCCGGTTCGAATCCGACTACCCGCTCCATTTTTAAAGAGAGTGATTATGAATGTTTTCTCTGGTGATAGTAAAGATGCTGAAATTGGCCGTAAATGGTTGAAATCGGCTTTAGAAAAAGAAGTTGTTGAAATAGTCTTTACGAAGAAAGACGGAAGTGAGCGTGTAATGAAATGCACACTCAAAGAAGATGTTTTACCAATGATTCAGTCTGATGACGGCACTTCAATTAGAGCTAAATCCAAAGAAACTTTGGCTGTATGGGATATTGAAGCAGAAGGTTGGCGGTCGTTTAGATGGGATTCAATTAAATCTGTCACCTTCTCGATGAGTTAAAATAATGCAGTTATGGTGTTTAATGGTTAGCACAAGACCTTGCCAAGGTTTGAGTTCCAGTTCGAATCTGGATAACTGCTCCATGGTGTCATTAGTGTAGTGGCCTGCACATTGCTCTGTGAAAGCGATAGTACCGGATCGATACCGGTATGACACCCCAATATAAAAGCCTCGGTAGTTTAATGGTAGAACTCCGCTCTTACAAAGCGGATACGGCAGTTCGATTCTGTCCCGAGGCACCATTATTACAAAGATACATATTTTTATAAATAGACACACCAGATAAACTTTCAGGAGTGTCTATGAGTAGAAAAATTAAAGTCACCGATAAACAAATAATTGAAGTTTCTAAGAATTCGAATTCAGCATCACATGCTGCTTCAATTCTTGGTATAAAATACGAGACATATAAAGTTCATGCTCAAAGGTTGAATTGTTTTATAACAAATCAATCGGGTAAAGGCATGAAAAAAAATAAAATTGATGGACAAGGAAAAATACCATTACAAGAAATTTTTAATGGAAAACACCCGCAATATCAAGCGAATAAATTGAGAAAAAGATTATTTGTTGAAAAATATAAAGAACAAAAGTGTGAGGTTTGTGGAATAGAAAATTGGCTAGGCAAAAGTATTTCATTAGAACTTGACCATATTGATGGAAACAGATATAATCATTCTTTAGACAATCTAAGAATAATTTGTCCGAATTGTCATTCTCAAACACACACTTATAGAGGAAAAAATAAAAGCGGTCATGGGGAAATCGGTAGACCCAGCGGGCTTAAAACCCGCCGCTGAATAGCGTGCCAGTTCGACTCTGGCTGACCGCACCAGTTTAGGGCCGGAAGCTTAATTGGTATAAGCGTCCGACTCATAATCGGGGGATAGAGAGTTCGAATCTCTCCCGGCCCACCAAAATCTGCCTGTAGTATAATGGATAATACAGTGGCCTTCTAAGCCTCTGATCCAGGTTCGATTCCTGGCGGGCGGACCAAATATATAACGGAATCATGCGTAAATTTCTTTTTCTACTCACAATTTTATTTTCTTCAAACTGTTTCGCTTTTCAACTAACAGCCAAAAGTTGGTTAGTTGCTGATGGAGAAGGTAATATCATCGATCAACAAAACATCGAAGTAAAAAGACCAATAGCAAGCATTACTAAGTTAATGACTACTATGGTCGTTCTCGATTCAAAAATAAATCTTGACGAAAAAATAAACAAAACTAATTTAACTAGGCGAGAAATGATTCAACTTGCTATGGTTAAATCAGACAATCGCTCAGCATCTCTTTTATGTAAATCTTATCCTGGTGGTTGGAACTCTTGCATTGAAGCTATGAATCGTAAGGCTCATAAACTTGGAATGACCGATACTTATTTTGACGATTCTACAGGACTTAGCCGAAACAATATTAGTTCAGCTAAAGATTTGATACGATTAGTTAAAGAAGCAGAAAAATATCCAGAAATTGTATCAGCTAGCCAAACATCCAACTTGAAAATTAAAATGAGAAAAAAGAAATGGTTGGTTGTTCATAACACCAATCCAATTATTGGTCGCAGACACCATTTCATTGTAAGTAAAACTGGATTCACTAGTCCTGCTGGCGGCTGTATTGTGATGATGTTAGATACAGATATCGGCAGAAGAATTGTTGTTTTACTCGGAAGTAAAAACACCAAAACAAGGATACCTGAAGCTGAGTTTATTGCTCTAAAGTCGGCTTAATCTCACAATCGACCCATTTTAAATTATTGTAGTGTTGATATGGCCATGTGCCTTTTGGTATCAAACAACTACCAAGTTCTGGTTTTTCTGTGATACGTACTTGTAACACTGCCCATACAAGTAAAATGAAATAAAGAATAAAAATTACTATTACGCTATACTTGTATGCATTGCATTTAATATATTCTATTCTTTTTGCTCTTTTGATAGCAGCAATTCTATCTACTTCTCTTTTTTTAATCCAAGCTTTTGCTTGTTGTTTCTTCATTTTCTCCATCATTTTTTCGACCCTTGTGTACAGGTCACCTAATTCTGGAGGACAATTGTAAACCATGAGTTCACGAAGTTCAGCTTGCATTGCAGTAAGCCTGCTTTGCATCAAAACACGTTGCAATGCTCTTTTACCTAAACTTGTTTCACCTAGATAAACTTCATTGTCATGTTTTTCTTCTTCTTCAAAAATAGCTGAGCATTTTGCATAATTTTCAAAATAAACGCCCAGCTCTTCCCCTATCTGTGTATAGATATCGTCAGGTTGCTTTTTACTTAATTCAATGATGCGGTTTTTTTCTTCAACGTACTGGTTACGTTCAGCAACTGTTGGAGGCTTGTCTTTATGACGAGAATTGAATTGCTCTTCTAAATCGGATAAAATACCTTTTACATCACCAGCGGCACTAGCAATTTCTTTGTATAACTCACAACCTTTTTTGACAGCAGCAACCGCACCGTTTGCCAGTGCGAAAAGTGTTAGCGGATCCAATTATCGCTCCTTTAACGGAACGATACGGCACATAACAAAAAGTGGGAAAATAACCCCTTTTTGTGAAACATTATGCCCTTTATTACATGGTTGATAACAGTTACTATTTATCATAAGTATCAAAAAAACAGGCTTGACAGACTGACTGGATTGTGTTATTATTGTAATTCTTTCTTGAGGAAGGGCTATGTCAGACGGTATTTACATTTTGCAAACATTAGATGGATACAGGGTTATTTACTCCAAGAAATATTATGATTTTGTTAATCTTTTCGGAGACTTGATAGGTAAAGGTGTGGAAGATTGCTTCGCCGGCACTAAAGTGTATGATAGCATGGTTGATGCTATGGATGCCGCTAGAATTTTGTCACACAAATATGGAGAAACCGATGATGGTATTTGTTTACTGAAACAAGGCAAAAATCTTTCTTTCTTAGATATCATAGGAAACAAAAATGACTAGAATGTTGGATGCTAATACTCTTTTTGTTGGCAGTGAACCTAAATTTAACGGTGAATTAACAAATTTAGATTTGATGAAAACTTTGTCATGGTATGCTCAAAACAAAGTTACAAAAGATTCACACAAATATGCTACGGACTATTTTAAGAAAAAATTAAAGATTAATGCTGAAGATGCTTTAGATGGAAAATCTCCAACTTTTGGATTTGTTTGTAGAATCATTTTAAATGGTGGTGAACTACCTGTAAAATACAAAGATTGGTTTGAAAACGAAGTCAACAGCGTAAAAGAAAAAATAGAGAAAAACAAAAACAAAGTTGTGGTGGTTAAAGTTGATGATACAAACAAAATTACTATTCAAGACAGGATCAAAGAAAAATCTTCTGAATGTATTGGTGAGCTTGAATCACAAATTGACCAGTTGATTGAAAGCAATTTCAAAGCGAATGTTTCGCCTTATGCTGTGATGAACACGCTAGATATAAAGTCGGTTCATGTAAGGTCTATTTTGGATGCCTTTAAGAAAAAAAGAACTGAGTTTGATGAAGTTTTAAATTCTGATGATAAAGACCTAAAAGAAGGATATTCAAATTTTACCAAATCACAATTAAAGAAACTTGTTGCACATTGCGACCAAGTTATTCTAGACTGTGGTAAAATATCTGGTGAGGCAGCTAAAACTCGAAAACCTAGAAAGAGAAAAGCAAAAACTGCCGACCAGATTATTGGTAAGATGAAATACTGTGTTGAGTTTGAAGAATTGAAAATTAAGTCCGTTGATCCTAAATTGATTATTGGTGCTATGCAATTGTGGGTGTATAACACCAAAACAAGAAAACTTGGTTGTTACCATGCTGAAGATGCTGGAGGATTCACAATCAAAGGAACAACAATTTTAAATTTCAGTGAATCAAAATCTGTGCAGAAAAAACTTAGAAAACCTGAAGTGACAATTCCTGAAGTTTTAACTGGTGGAAAAGTTTTTCTTCGGAATGTTATAGATAATATCAAAGCGGTTGCTTCGCCACTCAATGGTCGAATCAGTCAAGACGTAATCTTATTGAAAGTGAGTAAATGAAAATAGCAGTATGTTCCGATCTTCACCTGGAATTTGGTGACCTCGATTTTCAGAACACCGAAAACGCCGATGTATTAATTCTCGGTGGAGATATCTTTGTTGCAGATGATCTACGTGGTTTTACCTTAGATGATTCAAGCAACATCATAGCCAAATCTCTTTCTGTTACAGCAAGAGCCAGTCGATATAACGATTTCATTGTTCGTTGCAGTGAAAGGTTTCCTCATGTGATTTTGATTATGGGTAACCATGAACACTACCATGGTGATTTTTCTCAAACGGCAAAAACAATTCGTAGCACATTTGGTGATTTGAAAAATGTACATTTCTTAGATAAGGAATGGCGAATCATCAATGGTGTTTTGTTCTTCGGTGGTACGCTATGGACTGACATGAATCGTGAAGATCCTAATACCATGCATCAAATTCGTTTTATGATGAATGATTATAATGGTGTTAGAAATACTACAGGTGATGGTAAGACAGTGTTTATGCCAGAAGATTCTGTGGAAGATCATAAAGAGTTCTTAAAGGCTCTAGATGACACATTAACATTACATGCAGATTTACCTGTAGTTGTGGTTGGCCATCATGCACCGAGTAAAGCAAGCACACATCCACGATATAAAGAAGAAATTCTTATGAATGGTGCATACAGTTCCAACTTAGATGAATTTATTCTTGATCGTAGGCGAATCAAGTTGTGGACACATGGTCATACGCATGAGGACTTTGATTATATGATTGGAACTACCCGTGTTGTTTGTAATCCACGTGGCTATGATGGATATGAAGCTCGTGCTGATAGATTTAATTTAAAATATGTGGAGATTTAAATGATTTATTTGGATGATGATCGGGATTATTCAGAAGTTATAGAAACTTGGATTCGTGATTTCATTGATACCATGGATGATGGAGTATTAACATCAGGTGATGATTCTGGTACTGCTCCATTTGGTGTCAAAATCATTTTTGATGGCTACGGGTATGATGAAGAAAATGATTTAGAAAATAACGATACGAACACAATGTCATTTGCTGTGTTCGTACATAAAAACTCTTTGACGGAGGAATTTCCACCTCATGAATTAACACCGTGGGCTCTGATTCATAGGCCAAAGGAAGAAGTTTGTATTTGGGCATGGTATGATGTAAATGCCGATTTAGTTGACATTATACCTTTCGAAGATAACAACTCTACCGAATTGGATCATGATTTTGTGAAGCAACTAATTTTTGACATACATAAGAGGACATACGGTTAATATTGCCTCTACATTATAAAAACTATGATATGATCCTAACATGATAATCTTTGACTTCAACCAAGTTGCAATTTCCAATCTCATGGAGCAAATTGGTTCCTCTAAAATGAAGGTAGAGGAAAACCTAGTTCGCCACATGATTCTTAACACAATTCGTACCTATGTTAAGAAATTTAAAGAATCTCATGGCCCAGAAGTAGTTATCGCCTGTGATAACAAAAAATACTGGCGCCGTGAGATTTTTCCTAATTACAAAGCTAGTAGAAAAAAAATTCGTGAATCTTCTGGTCACGATTGGGTAGCAATCTTTGACTGTCTTGCTAAAATCAAACAAGAACTAAAAGATTATTCTCCCTATAAAGTAATTGATGTTGATACATGTGAAGCGGATGACATTGTTGCTGTGCTGACGATGAAATATTCTTCAACACAGAAAATTATGATTCTTTCCTCTGATAAAGATTTTGCTCAGTTGCAAAAGTTTCCTAATGTTGAACAGTTTTCACCAATACTCAAAAAATACATCAAAGAACCTTTTCCCGCTGCACAACTGAAACAATTGATTATCCGTGGCGATAAAGGTGATGGTATTCCAAACATTCTTTCGAATGATGATGTTTTCGTATCTGGAGGTCGTCAGCGTCCAATTACCGAAGAAAAGATCATTAAGTGGATGAATCAGGCTCCGGCAGAGTTTTGTAATGAAGAAATGATGAGAAACTTTTCACGTAATGAAACTCTCATCGACTTGACAAAAATACCTACAAGTTTGACTGAATCAATACTAGATACCTATGAAAACTGTAAAGGTAATTCTAAGCAAGTATTCATGAACTATATGATTGAAAACCGTTTAAAAAATCTAATCGAGGTCATTGACGAATTCTAATGCTAAACAATAAACTATACTCCGAAATTCTAAAAGAATTTGATGAAGCAAAAACAAGGTCAGATAAAATTGAGGTACTAAGAAAATACAATAACGAAAGGTTTCGTGAATTTCTTAAATATTCGTTCGATCCACAAATTGAATTTGATGTTGTTTTGCCAGAAAAATACAGGCCGGCTGTAGAACCAGCTGGTCTTAATTATTCTTATCTTCACATAGAAGTTCCAAGACTTTATCGATTTATCAAAAATCATCCTAAAAGACCAATTGCATATCAAGGTAAAAAACCAACACAAGATATTCTTGTGTTATTGGAATCATTACACAAAGATGAGGCTATCCTTTTGGTCAAGATGATTCAAAAGAATTTAGGTGTCAAATATTTGACTGATAAAATTATCGAAGAAGCATACGGAAAATAAAATGAAAATTGTTATCGTTTCTGGTGGATTTGATCCTATACATTCGGGCCACATTTCACTCTTTCGTGAAGCGGCTGGTCTTGGTGACAAACTAATCGTTGGTATAAACTCTGATGCCTGGCTAACAAGAAAAAAAGGCAAGCCTTTTATGCCATTGAAAGAGCGTTTAGCCGTTTTAGAATCTATCAAATGGATTGATGAAGTTTGGCAATTTGATGATTCAGATGACACTGCTCGTGAACTGATAGAAAGAGTTTCTAATCACTACAGAAAAGTCATGCCTGTTTACATACCTTTAGAAATTCTCTTTGCAAACGGCGGTGATAGAACGGAAGAAAATAATGCCGAGAAATCCGTTCAAGGAGTTAAATTTGTTTATGGTATTGGAGGAAACGATAAAAAGAATTCTTCATCTTGGTTATTAAGGAGCTGGAATGAAAGTAGCAGTAGTGACACCAACAATCGGAGCAACAACACTCAGTGATTGTATTCAATCTGTTGATGAACAAACATATGATGATTTGACACATTATCTTTTTCTTGATGGTAAAGAACATGAGAGTAAAATCTGGTATCAACTTGAAGGTGCAACCAGAATTAAAACAGTCCGTTTGGAAGAAAATGTTGGAAAAGGTTGGTATGGCCACCGTGTATATGCTGCATGTAGTTTTCTTGTCAATGCTGATGTTATATGTTATCTCGATGAAGATAATTGGATCGAGCCTAATCATGTTGAGAGCCTTGTACAGAAAATTCAGCAAGGCAACGATTGGGCATATTCTTTAAGAAAAATTTATGATAGAGAAGGTAATTACATCTGTGAGGACAATTGTGAATCGCTTGGTAAATGGCCTGTATATTTTAATGATTCGGTATTCCATATTGATACCTCAAGTTTTGCTATTAAGCGTGATATTGCTGTTAGGATTGGGCATGCTTGGTACGGCCAATGGGGTGCCGATAGGCAATTCTTTCAAGCACTAAAAACCCATTTTACTCGATACGATTGCACCAATAAACATTCATTATGCTATCGTTTGGATGGAAATCCAAATTCTGTAGATAAAGCTTTTTTTGATAAAGGCAATTCTGTCATGGAACAAAAATATGGTGAGGACTTTCCTTGGAAAAAAGAGAACAATTACGCTAAAATAGAAATAGCTCCAGGGTTAAGGATTTTAACGTGATAATCGAAAATACCGACCTTGAAGGCGTCAAACTAATTAAGCCTACGGTGTATGAGGATTTTCGTGGTACAAACTTCGAGTCTTTCAATAGAAATACATATCAAGAGGCTGGGATATATCCAATGCCTTATTTTGTTATAGACAGTATTTCTACTTCACGACAACATGTACTTCGTGGAATTCATGGTGACAATCGTACAACAAAACTAATTTCATGTTTGTATGGCACAATTTACTTTGTTGTTTTAGATTGTAGAGAAGGTTCTGAAACTTATCATCAATGGCAATCTTTCACTTTGTCTGACCGAAACAAGCATCAAGTGTTAGTGCCACCGGGTTTTGGTAATGCACACTTAGTTATGTCTGAGCATTGTGTATTCAGTTATAAGCTGGATCAGTCTTATGATCGTGATTCGCAATTTACACTTCGTTGGAATGATGATCGCTTTAACATTTATTGGCCAATAAAAAATCCTATTTTGTCAGAACGTGACTGCTAACGCTAAATCTGCTTTTGTGACCGGAGGTTTTGGTTACCTTGGTTCACATCTTTGTAAGATGCTCATTGAAAATGGATGGACTGTTTCTGTTTTCGATATCAAAAAACCCTCACATCCATATTACACACACTTTTTTCCTGGTGATGTTTGTGATAAAAAAGAACTGAACCATGCCTTCTGGTTAGCTCCAAATATAGATGTTGTTTTTCATTTGGCTGGTCTGATTGACATTTCAGAGTCCGTTGCTTTTCCTTCAAAATACTTTAAAAATAATACAGGAGGAACTTGCTTTGTTTTAGATATGATGGAAAAGTATAAGGTTAAAAATATAGTTTATTCATCGACTGCTGGCCTCTATAAATCGAGTGAAGAACCTCTAACCGAGAATTCAATACTAAACCCATATAACAATCCTTATGCAACTAGTAAGTATTGTTCCGAAGTTGCTATTCGTGCCTCAAACTGTAACCATGTTATATTCAGATATTTCAATTTAGCTGGTGCCGATGAATCTGGTTTAATTGGTGAAGATCATGAGCCAGAAACTCATTTAATTCCAAGGATACTAGAAAATCTAAATAATGTTGAAATATATGGAAATGATTACGATACTCCAGATGGTACATGTATTCGAGATTACGTGCATGTAAATGATGTTGCAAAAGCTCACTTGAAGGCCGCTGAATATCTTTTTGAAGGAAACAAATCAATCACTATGAATTTGGGAACAGGCAAAGGTCAGTCTGTCTTAGATGTGGTAAACAAAGTAAAAGAACTTGTTCAGGAAAACATACAAATCAAAATTCACTCACGCCGATCTGGCGATCCTTCTAGATTAGTAGCTGATATATCATTAGCTCAACAAACTATTCAATATCAACCAGAAAACGATTTGACAGATATCATACGAACAGCGAGAATTTGGCATAAAAATGAAAAAAGATGATGACTTCATAAGTGTTTCTGAAAAGATTCAAAACTCACTTTTAAAAAATAACATACACTGTCTTTTTGGTGAAATCGACGAGACTACCGTTTCTGAAGCTATAAAATGGATCATATATGAGAATTTTTCTAGTACAGAAAAAGAACTTCAATTGATTATTAACTCAGACGGAGGTAGTTTGCAAGACGCTTTCGCTTTAATCGAAGTTATGAAAAAATCTAAAAATCCTATTTCAACTATTGGAATAGGTTCTGTTTGTTCTTCAGCATTTTTGATTTTTGCAGCAGGCCAAAAAGGTAAAAGACACATTGGAAAGACTACTAGCATTTTAAGTCACCAATTTAGCAACGATCATTCTGGAAAATATCATGATTTGAAAGCTTCAATTCGTGAAAATGAATTGGTGAACAAAAGAATGATTGCAGTCTTGGAAGAATGTACAGATTTAGATGCAAAGACCATCAAAAGTAAGCTTTTATCGCCAACAGATGTTTGGCTTACAGCTGATGAGCTTGTAGAACTAGGAGTTGCTGATAATATCTTTTAAAAGGGAGAATATGTTCACCGGCGGTAAAAAAATACAAAAGACTCAAAAAACGAAATTTAGAAAAAATCAAGATCGTGAAAACCAGGAATCGAAAAAACAAAAACATCACGACAAATCTTTTTATCGTTTAATGAGAGAGGAGAAAGATCATGTCATATAGAGAAATTTTACAAAAAAATATTTCAGAGTTGGAAAAAAGAATCGCTGAATTTCAGGGCGATAAAAAAATTCTAGAGGATGAATTGCGACGATTAAAATTGGCTGAATTTGAAGAAGCCGAAAGGGAATCTGGTCAACAATTATTAAAGGGGTAGTGTTGTAAAAATACAACAGTCCCCTTGACATTGCCATTGGTTCATGTAGGATAGTGGCATGTTTAAAATTCTCAAAGAAACAACGGACTGGTCTGGCTGCGATTATCAAGTTTGCAACCATACTTATTTGATAAGTCCTAAAAATAAAGTTATCGCTTTTGCAAATAGCGAAACTGGTGAAGTTGTCAAATTGAAAAATGGTTGGGATTTTGATAAGCGTTATCGAAAGTTTATCGAAGTTGTCAATAAAGAACTTTCCGACTTGATACCAAAAGATTATCAAGAAGAAAAGAAGTTGCAAAAACCGCAACTTATCAAATCCGCAAATATACGTAATTTCAAAGTGTTGTCAAAAGGTAAAGAATATTACGTTTCTTATAACATATCAGGAAATTTCTATAATTGTAATTGTACTGGATTCGGATACCGTAGGACTTGTTCACATGTCAAGGCTGTTGCAGAAAAACAACAGCCTTGACAATTCTGCCAAAATCTGTATAATTGGCTATGTTGAGTTGATTAGGACACATTATGTGGAATCTAGAAGGCATGGAAGTGACTGGTAAGTACATGGGTGAATTCCCTGTGACCGGTGTTGTGCGAGAATCGAGGGTCAAGTTTGGTGGTAAAATTTGTCATCATTTAATTTTATCGTCGCCCGTTCTCATTTATGGTGAAAATCGGGAGCGAGTTATTCTGGAACACGAATTTATTGAAAGTGTGGGGGGTTAATCATGGCTTATGTTTCTCAAGAATTGAAGTCTAAACTGGCACCTAAAATCAAAGCGATTTGCAAAAAGTATGGTGTAAAAGCCAGCCTTGCAGTTCGTAATCATTCAACCTTGGTGCTAAATGTAAAGTCTGGTAAAATTGATTTTATCAGCGATTATGGTAATTCTGATGATGCTAGCAAATTTGGTATTCAGGTGAATCCTTACTGGTACAAGGATCATTTTGTTGGCAAATCAAAAGCCTTTTTGTCCGAAGTGATTCCTGCTATGAATGATGGTAACTGGGATAAATCTGATATTCAAACCGATTATTTCAATGTTGGATGGTACATTGATGTAAATATCGGTAAGTGGAATAAACCTTATCAAACCCTATGATAATCTACACCAATCAACGGTCGAAAAAGAAAAATAAGACCAAAAAGGAAATCGACGATTATCAAAGGTGGCTCGATAGTGTGAGTTCCCAGAAAACTAGTTTTTCTATTCAAAAACTTGGAGGATTCAAAAAGTCCTCCAAGTTTCCTAAGTATGCGATACCTGAAGGTCGAGACCCTAAGCAATATCCTAGCATTGACAGTGGTAAAGGATCGGCCACAAAACCTGTGTATGGCAAAGTTTACACTGGTACGAAAATGAAGGGTATCGGAACCTTGCATAAAAGTAATGCTGTGCCTGTTTTCACGGATGAAGAAGCCCGAGACCAGGCAGCCATGCGAAGATGACAACTTTTGTTGTCAAAAAGAAAACTGTTGTATTTTGGCAACAGCCCTTGACATTCGCCTTGGATTCTGTATAATAGGACCTGTGATTGATAAGGCGTTATAAATTATGAAACTACTTTCTACTGGTAATCCCAAAGTTTTGAAGGGTATGTCCCAAGGGTACAATACTTACATTTTACACCTTGCACCATACAATGTATCAGGTTATCAAACTTGTCCTAAGGCAACACCCGGCTGTGCTGCCGCTTGTTTGAATACCGCAGGTCGTGGCGGTATGTTCAAAAAAGGCGAATCGACCAATGTAATTCAAGAAGCCCGTAAGCGCAAAACCCGAATGTTTTTTGAAAATCGTGCTGAGTTTATGCGCTTACTTGTCGCTGACATTGAGTTAGCAATTAAACAGAGCAAGCGCCTTGGTTTGATACCTGTGTTCCGTTTGAACGGCACTTCCGATATCGCATGGGAAAAGTATGAGGTTCCTGGCGCACGGAATATTTTCGATTTGTTTCCCACTGTAACTTTTTATGATTACACCAAGATTCTTGGTCGCAAGGTAAAAAATATTCCTAATTACCACTTGACATTCTCGGCTGCCGATGGCAATGACCTGGATGTTCTCCGTGCTATCAAGGAAGGTTACAATGTAGCGACAGTGTTCGGTATCAAGAAAACCGAACCGATGCCTGAAACATATAACGGCATTCCTGTGTTTAATGGTGATGATTCTGATTTGCGATTCCTTGATCCTACTGGTGTTGTTGTTGGTTTGTATGCAAAAGGCAAAGCGAAAAAAGATACCACTGGTTTTGTGAAGTTTCCTACTATTATGATGAGGGCTGCTTAAAATGAATATTGTTAATTTAATTGAAGAAGAACTTTCTTTTGGTGAACTGACTTGGGCTCAAATCGCTGAAAAGTACAATGTACCTGTAGGTGATGTTGAACTCATTTATGAGGAAATGATGAATCAGGAACTCCAAGATTCCATGGACGGCGATTTTGATTCTGCCATGTCATCTGCTGGCTTTGGTACTGATGAAGATTATGGTTATTATGGAGAAGAATGAAATGCTTGCAGAATGGAAAAATATACGGGATACATTCGATACCCGCCACGGCGGTCCCTTTGATCGTGGTTCTGCTGATAGTTACTATGGTCGGCCACGTAACCCGCACTATTTTGTAGGAGATACCTACAATTCAGAAGAAGTGAAGTCCGATAAAATGAGTTTTGCAGAAATCATAGCCTACAATGCAGGCTATGATTATAATGAAAACCATGGTGATAAAAAAGATTGGGGTTGATATGACGATTGTGAAGAAAAAATTAGTTACTGGTAAGTTTGTAATTGACTTGACTGGCCCGCAGGGAAATTCTTTTGCTCTTTTGAGTTATGCAGCGACTTTTGCTAAACAGTTAGGCCTCGATTCGGAAAAAATTACCGAGGAGATGCGTTCTGGTAATTATGAGAACCTGGTGAATGTGTTTGATAATTATTTTGGTGAGTATGTTATTTTAGAAAAGGACTAGTGGAGGATGAGTATGCAATGGACAGAAACTACAAAAAAAGAATGGCGATTACCTGGATCCGAAGAAACGAAATATGTTGATACCATGGAAGATAACATCTTCGAGTTTTATTTGGATGCCTGGTTTTATTGCAAAAGAAATAGAATTCCGTTTGAGAAAATTAAACGGAAAACCTTTAAGCTTTGGAAAATAGAAGCTTGATTCTCTTTTTTAAAGCTTGTTGTACCCAAACAACAAAAGTTTGGGCAATTAAGGCAGGTCACCTTGACAAGTTGACCTATCTGTGTTACACTGACTTTCCTTTTAATGATAGGAGTTTTTATTATGGCTCGTGGTAAATCTACTAAACTAAAACCGTTTCAAAAAATTCTTACCCTAATGATTAGCGGTAAGCCTGTGACGATTCAGGAAATTGATGATGCCTTTGGCTCAGAGATTCAAATGTATCGTTTGTCCACTTATATGTGGCACATTAAGACCAATGCTGAAGGCGTCATCAAGCCCATCAAAGATGGTCGTAAAGTGACGGCATATCAGCTCGTCAATGTTGTTGTTGTGAAGAAGTATATGGATCGGGCTGGTGTTACTCAGGCTGCATCCTCGACCAATGTTTCTAAACCAAAGACACAAAAGGTTTCGAAACTGAAAGACCTAGCGGCGAAGCCAGTTGAAGCGCCTGTGGTTGAAGAAGTTGTTGTTACCGAAGTTGTTGATGCTTAAGCTCAAAATCTCCGCCAGTTTACCTGGCGGAGCTAAGGAGAAACTATGAATAAATCTTACACTGTTAAAGTTGAAGAAGGTGAAAACGGTGATCTTTTACTTCCATTGCCTGATGAAATGCTTGATGAATTGGGTTGGAAAGAAGGCGACCAATTAGATTTTAAAGACAATGAAAATGGAAGTTTTTCTATCTTTCGTATAGAAGAAGAAAAAGAGTGGGTGTTGGTTGAAACTGTGCAAACATTCCGACACCGTTATTGTGTGCAAGTTCCAAAAGGTAAAAAAGAATGGGCTCTTGACACCGTTGTTTGTGAAGAAGCTAAAGAATTCTCACAGCTCCATATTGGAGAAGATATCATTTCTCACCGTGTTGTGACTGAAGAAGAAGCTCTCCGACTTTGTGATGAAGATAATGATTATCTCAAATCTTGGACAAGTGAACAAAAGATGAAAAGTTTTTTCACTAAGATTGATGAAAAAGTAAATCGTAACTAAGGAAAATGAAATGAAACTTAAATTTCTGGTTGTTTCTTTTGCTGTTTTGCTCTCGGCCTGCTCGACATTCTCTAGCAAAAAAGATGAACCGAAAGTGAACACCGAGTTTATGGGTGGTAATATCAAAGTGAGTTACAATTTTTCTGGCGACCTTGATTCTCTAACATCAAGTGGTGTGGCTAAAGTGACTAGCACTTTACCTTCAGCTGCTGATGAAGCTTACCTTGTTGCTACACTTCAAGCTCGAAAGCAAATCGTTGAGTTTATGAAAGTTGAAGTTGAGAATAGTAGCTTTGTAAATGCCGTTTCAAAGACTTTGCAAGATTCTGAAAATGATTCTGGTCGAACGGTAAATACTAATGTTACAGCCAAAATTGCTTCAGAGGTTCAAGATAACATTCGACAAAATAGCAAAGCCTTACTAAAAGGCACTTATGTCGATAGTAAGTCATATGATCCATCAACGCATACCGTAAAAGTTGTGGTTAAAACCAGTTTACGTGATTTGGATACTTCAAAACAGTTGTCTCGCTTAATGGGTAATTGATGCGTAAGTTACTTTTAGGTTTGATACTAGTATCAAACCAAAGTTTTGGAATAAACTTAACCCCTCTAGACTATATCAGTATAGTTTATCAAGGGGTTAAGTTTTTTGCTTCTGATCCTGTTCCTAAAGAAATTCTTGTGACTGCTAAAGGCACTGGAAAAACTAGAGAACAGGCTGTTGAAAATGCCTTGAACGAAGCAGTTCAGAAAGGTGTAGGTGTTTTGGTTGTGTCAGATCAAACTGTATCGAATGATAAAGTTATTCGAAACCTATCTGCTCAATATGCTTCTGGTGTTGTAAATAGTTATAATGTTATCTCATGTAACAATTTTGAACCCATCACTTGCGAAATAAAAGCTAAAGTTTCTCCATGGAAGTTTATGCGAAAACTTGAAGGCGATTCTAAATCCGTCAAAGTGAACGGAAATGATCTTTATGCTCAAGATGCAACAGCTAGAAATGTCTTGTATCAAAGGCGAAAAATAATGGAGTATTACCTTTTTCAAGTCAGGCAATCTGGACTAGAAGCAAAAATTAAAGGAGTACAAGTCATACCGACAACTGAAAAGTTTGCTACATTACTGATTAATTATGAGATAAAATGGAATGAAGAATTTAAAAAAGACCTTGTGCAGTTCTTAAAGAAGATGGAAAAAGATACACAGGTAGATGCTCCTCACCAAATACATGTGCAGTGGGCACCAACAGGTCTTTTCGAAAATAAAGTAACAATTAACACACATGATGAAGGATTTTATAAAATGGTACACAGTGGAATGTATCAACCAACTTATGTTAAGTTTAACGAATTTAAAATCTGTGATAATCTAAATTTGGATTTTGATATTTTTTCTATTGACATTTATGGAGTTTCAAGACAAAAGATTGTCAAAGTTGATCGTGAATCTTTGAAATCGATACAAACAGTTTCTATGGTTTTAAGCCCGGAGTGTAATTAACTATGAACATTTTTTACCTTGATCGTGATCCAAAAATTTGTGCTGAGATGCACCTCGATAAGCATGTGGTAAAAATGATTATCGAATATGCCCAGCTTATGTCAACGGCTCACCGTGTTATTGATGGTGATGAATATTATGATTTGACGGCTAATGGTCGAAAAATCAAACGATGGCGATTGAATGATAATCGTGAACAAGTTTTGATGAAAGCATCACACATTAGCCACCCGTCTGGCATATGGACTCGAGCTTCAGATCTGAACTATATTTGGCTTTATCAAATGTGGAGTTATCTTTTAGATGAGTACACTTATCGTTACGGTAAAATTCATGCCTGCGCTCGACTTAGAGATGTATTGATTCGATTACCAAATAATATTGAAGAAGGATTTTTTACTGAGCCCACACCTGCTATGCCAGATGATAGAAAAATTCCTGGTGATTCTTTGAAATCTTATCATCAATACTATATACATAATAAGAGACACTTTGCAAAGTGGACAAAACGTGAAATACCTTTATGGTATTCTGAAGGACTAAACAATGCCGATTTACACTCTACGTAATAAAGAAACTGGTGAAGTATTTGAAGAAACTATGAGAATATCCGCTTATGACCAATACATGGCGGACAATCCACATATCGAAAGATATCACACTCCAACTGGAATTGTTTCTATGCACGGTAGCCTAGATTCAAAAACAGATAATACCTGGAAAGAAGTCCTTTCTAAAGTAGCTGAAGCTCATCCTGCTAGTCCTGTTGGTGAGAGATATGGCAAAAAAACAATCAACCAAGTAAAGACAAAGGAGCTAGTTAAAAAACATATAGGATAATTGTGAGAAAAGTTTTGTCATGATAACTTGCTGTAAAGGAGAATATATGGCGAAAACTAAAGATGTTACCAAACGAATTGCACTTATTCAAAGATATTTTGGTAAATCAACAGCAACAGCAAAAAAAATTATGAAAAAAGAATTGAATGATCTATATCACAACCAAGAATTAACAGGAGAAAAATTGGGATCGCCACCAAGAATAACATAGAATGAATTTTAATCATGTAAAACTTGATTCGTTGAATTTTGAACTAGAATCAGAAACCACAGAGAAGGGTAGGACATATAAAACGAAGGAGGGTAGGTCCTACCCATCAATCACCACAGTCCTATCCGAATATAACAGAAAAGCCATTTTCGAATGGCGTAAAAGAGTTGGTGAAGAAGAAGCCAACAAAGTCTCCAGAAAAGCATCAGGTCGAGGAACAAAGCTTCATAACGTCTGTGAAAAGTATCTGTTAAATGAAATGACAGATATGAAAATCAGTATGGTGATGCCTGATACAAAAGAACTTTTCTTAAAAATAAGGCCTTTGCTTGACCAGAATATTGGTGATGTTTATGGAATCGAACAACCACTTTATAGCGACAGATTAAGAATCGCTGGTCGTTGTGACTGTATTGCAGAATGGAATGGAGTTCTATCTATCGTTGACTGGAAAACGGCAACATACAAAAAAGAAAAAGAATATATTGAAAACTATTTTATGCAAGCAGCCGGGTATTCCGAAATGTTTGAAGAAAGAACGAGTATTCAAATCAACCAAATTGTAATTGCCATAGCGGTTGAAAACGAAGATCCTCAAGTTTTTATCGAACACAAAGATAGTTATTTGCCTGGGTTGCACAAATATATTGATAAATACTTCTTGACAAAATAAAAAAACTTTGATATAATTGTATACTATGAATTTCTCAGATTCAAAAAATGTTATACGCTCTTATAGTAACGGTAATTATTTCCGGTTCTATTACAGAATCGCAGTGGAAAACATTTGAGAATTATGAACAATGTCATGAAGTGGCATCAATAATTATGAGGCACAGAGATTATATCGTGGCACGTTGTGTGTTGACTGAAAAATAAAATATTGTTGTATGAAGTTGAATGAAAGGTGTTCTGGACCCCGGTTCGACCCCGGGCAGGTCCACCAAAAGTATACTATAAAAACGCATGAGCAGGTTTTTAACTACCGCTGGTTACGACAATCGTAAGTGAGTGTAGATAGTATGCTTTTGATGGGCCTGAATTTGGTTTCGACAGGGCAATGAGTAAAGAGATGGACAACACGGTAGGCGATGACCGTAAATCAAGCAAATAAAGTAAACGCAAACGATGAGCGTTACGCTCTAGCAGCTTAAATTGCTAGATGGGGTTTTAGCAAAGTGTACCTTATAATCAAAACACCTTGCACCATTTTTTGGAATTAAATTATGAGACTTGAAGGTAAAGTACCCAAAGGTTGGGGTAGTGAAGAAATTTGGGCCACAAATGATAAGTATTGTGGCAAGATGATGCACTTTAATGAGGACGCTAAGTTCAGTATGCACTTTCATTCAGAAAAAGATGAAACTTGGTATGTTTTATCTGGAGAATTTCAAGTGAATTGGATCGATACCAAAGATGCTAAAATTAAAAACACCAGATTAACACCTGGTATGGTTTGGCATAATCCTCCTTTACTTCCACATCAACTTGTTTGTTTCGTAGAAGGAACAGTAATCGAAGTTTCTACTCCTGATTCTGTTGAAGATAATTATCGTGTTCTTCCGGGTGATTCACAAAAATGAAAGTTTATATTGGTCCTTATACAAATTGGTTTGGTTCATAAAAATTATAATGTATAGATGGCATTTTGATAATTGTAAGGAGAACTTAAAGTGAAAGTGTATTTGGGACCGTACCGTTCATGGATAGGCCCCTATCAACTGGCAGAACTACTTTGCTTTTGGGTAAAAAAAGTACCTGATGAGTATGGATTCAAACGACATCCAGATTGGGTTCACGACTTTGGTACATGGTTGGCTGAAGATAAGAATGGTAAAGATTCTTGGCTAACTAAGTTTTGTCAGTGGATAGAAAGTCACAAAGAACGCAAAATCAAAGTGCGTATTGACAAGTACGATACTTGGTCAATGGATCACACATTAGCAAATATTATTTTGCCGATGCTCAAACAACTGCGTGATACAAAACATGGCTCACCTATGGTTGACATTGAAGATGTGCCAGAAGAACTTCGTATAATTGGTTATGATGATGGCTCATCACAATTCAGATTGAAGTTTGAAGATGATGAGCAATTCCAAAAAGAATCTTGGGATATCACACATCGTCGTTGGGAATGGGTATTGAATGAAATGATTTTCGCCTTTGAACACCTGCTTGATGATTCATGGGAAGAAGCATATCGTTCAGGCCATATTGATATGCAGTTTGTGCCGTGTGAAGATAACCCAAAACTATCACGTATGATAGATGGCCCTAATCATACGTATCAGTGCGACTACGATGGTATGCAAAAGATTTATGATCGTATGGATAACGGTTTTCGTTTGTTTGGCAAATACTACCGTGGACTCTGGGATTAAAATTACTAAATAAGTATACTGGCATCACACACAATCCGCCAGCAAACTACACACACAGGAGAAACACATGAGTAATCTAACACCGTTCGAAATTCGCCTCGAACTTTTAAAAATGGCAAGAGATATGCTTACCGAAGAATATTACGGTAAGAGAGATCAACTTAGCCACGACTGGCAAGTAAAGGTAGAGTCCGCTAAACTAAACGGACAAGCAATACCTGAACATCCTACACTTCCACCATATCCCACAGAAAATGAAATCATCACCAAGGCACAAGCCTTGAACGGATTCGTTTCAAATATTTCAGCAGAAAAATCACAGAGCAAAAAATCTGCCTGACGGGAACAGAGATGCTTCGGCATCTCTCTAACTAAAAAGGAGAACTATGCGTTACATCACACTATTAATTTGTAGTATCTTTGCAGCATTTGTTGTTTATGTTGGACATGCAGCAGCACAAATAAACATACCAATTGATCCAAAAGTTCAACTAGAAGATTTGTCACCTGACGCCAGAGCGGAAGTTGAATGTCTAGCACAGAATATGTATTTTGAAGCAGGCCTAGAACCAAGATTAGGCCAAATCGCTGTTGCATTTGTTACACACAATCGGATGCAATCAGGAGTATTTCCTGATACGTATTGTGGCGTAGTCAAACAAAAAGTTGGCAGTGTTTGCCAATTTTCATGGGTATGTGAAAATCGCCCTAAGGATATGATGCGAAAAGGCCTCTTGACATTAGAGAGTAATTCATTGTATAATAGTGTTACTGAGTTAGCGTTGGTGTTTTATCTCTATACTGAGAAGTTTAAAGATCCAACAAGAGGTGCCTTGTTCTTCCATGCTGACTATGTAAAACCCGGTTGGAATAACATGAAGTACACTGCACAAATAGGTAGACACATGTTTTACAATAAGGTAAAAAAGCGTTCATGAGTATTTTATCAAGTAGAAAGGAGAAAGTGATTATGGAAAAAGGATTGGGTAGTATAACCACAGTATCAGTTATTTCTGTTTCTATTACTTTGGTTTTACTTTCAATCATTGCTGCGATTTGTATGTATGGTCTAAATGATCGCAAACTGATGGCATCAAATATTGAAAACGCTATCGCAAAGGGTATTGATCCACTGGCTGTTCGTTGTTCGTATGCCAAGAGTGATGATATTGTTTGTATTGCACACGCTTCAAATCGTAAATAAAAGGAGATTACATTATGGCAGTTCAACAGATTTCGATCAATCAGCTTTCGAATCCTGCTGACCGTGAGAAATTACTCAAAGTGATTCGTGAGTGTTCCGATTCTATGACAAGATCGCAAGCAGAAAAAGATTTTATCAAAGAATCTGTGAATGATATTAGTAAACAGCTACAACTTCCTAAAAAACTTGTAGCAAGAATGGTCAAAGTTTATTACAAACAAAATTATGATGAAGAAGTTGCTGTACATGACCAATTTGAAACTCTTTATGAAACGGTGGTAAAATAATGCCTAAATTCTATCTTGAATGTGAAAACTGGGACGGCTTTAAAAATACGGTCGAATTCGAAGCTGATTTTCTTGAAGATATCAAAGAAAACATTGACCTGTTTTTAAAAGGTGCAGGATTTACCATTGATGAGGAAGAAAAATCTTCAGATGTTTTTTCTCATATAGTAAATGATCTATCAACAAATTCAATTTCAATGGATAAAATTGAAGAAGAAAAATTTATTTTGATAGATGAGCCTTTGTGTCCGGTTTGCAAACTTCCGGCTGATATTATGAATCGGGATATCTGTTTTGATCCTGATTGTGGACTAAAAAATAATGCCAACTAGGGAAGAAATGGCTAAGTTTGCCAAAGCTATCGACTCATTGGTGGCTAGAACTGACTATAACTATATTGAAGCCATAATTGAGTATTGTAAGGAAACAGGACTTGAAATCGAAGTTGCTGCGACACTTATTAATCAAAATCTAAAAGCTAAAATTGAGAATGATGCTATGGACAACAATATGTTAAAAGAGAAAGGATCAAGATTGCCTATATGACTGGATACGAAACCTTTAGTTTATATCAGGCAATTAAACTTCATTTTTCACAAGAATCATATGACTTCTTCAAATATAATGGTAAATCAAATATCAGTTTGAATGCTTTTGATAGTCGCAAGGACAAATACCATTTTCATAAACTGTCTAGGCGATATCAAGATAAAGATGATATGATTAATTTTATTGTATCTAACTTTGTTGAAAATGAAAAAACATGGGTGGGTTCTCTTTTACAAGATGAGGCTGAAGTAAATTATTTAAAACATCAAAAAATAATACAATCACTTTCGTATATGTTTGAGAATGATTGTAAAAATGTTTTTGAAGGAGAAGATGATCCAAACTCTTTACTCAAAACAGAAGGAGATTATCCTATTCTATTAAAGAAAGCTTTAAGAAAAGAGATTCATATTGAAAGTGTTTGTTTGTTGAATAATATTTTGAATTTTGTTCCTGTTTGGACAAAGAAAATAAATGATACGATTCATTGGCCAAACTACAGAATTAAAGTTTTAAAATATTCTGCCTTTTTGCCAAAAGAAACTATGAAATACAAATTGATATTGAAAAAGGTAATTGATAAATGAAAATAACTAAGATTTATTTGGACATGGATGGAGTTCTTTGTGACTTTGAATCTAGGTTTATAGAACTGTTTGGTAAAGGCGCTTACGGAATGGGAATGAGAGATAGAAAAAATTTCTCACAAAATTGGCCGAACTTTATTCAACAGGGTGAGTTTAAAAACTTAAACTGGTTTCCTGGTGGTAAAGAATTACTGGAGTTTTTAAAAAATCATCCAGAAATTAAAGTTGAAATTCTTTCTTCTTCTGGTGGAGAAAAGCACCACGAAGAAGTGAAGAAACAAAAGAAGTATTGGTTAAAGAAACACGGCATCAACTATCAGGCAAATATTGTACCTGGTAGAAGTTTGAAAAAGAATTATGCCACTCCTACAACCATACTCATCGATGATACTGAAGATGTTATCGATGGTTTTAATCATGCCGGTGGTATAGGCATTCTTCATAAAGATGCAAAGAAAACACTGGAAAAGTTGAAGAAACTACTTGACAGTGACACTAAATAAGTTTATATTATGTTTATGTGGATAATCCGTTTTATACACCGTTAATATACCGTTATACGAAAGGAAGTAATATGTCTAGTTTTGCAAATCTCAAGCGCAATCGCAGCTCTCTCGAAAAACTCTCCAAAGCAGTTGAAGCTACACAATCTACAGGAGAAGGTTCTAAAGACGATACACGTTTTTGGCAGCCTGAAGTAGATAAAGCAGGTAATGGCATGGCAGTAATTCGTTTTCTGCCAGCACCTGGCGTTGATGGAGATGATGCGCTACCTTGGGTTCGAGTTTTCAGCCATGGTTTTCAAGGACCAGGCGGATGGTTTATTGATAACTGTCTAACGACCCTAAATGATAAATGTCCCGTTTGCGAACACAACAACACGCTATGGAATTCTGGTATCGAAGCAAACAAAGATGTTGCTCGTAAACAGAAACGTAAGTTGTCTTATGTCGCTAACATTCTCGTAATTTCTGACCCCAGCAATCCAGAAAACGAAGGACAAGTTAAATTATTCAAGTTTGGTAAAAAAATCTTTGATAAGATTACCGAAGCTATGAATCCAGAATTTGCTGATGAAACACCTGTAAACCCATTTGATTTGTGGGAAGGTGCTAACTTCAAATTAAAGATTCGTAATGTTGAGGGATATCGTAACTATGATAAATCAGAATTCGCAGACAAATCTGCTCTTTTTGATGGTGATGATTCTAAACTTGAAGAACTGTGGAAAAAAGAACATTCTCTCAAAGAATTCACAGATAAGAAAAACTTCAAGCCTTATGACCAGTTGAAGTCGAGACTAGATAAAGTTCTCGGTTTTGATGGTGGTGCAGTTCCTAAAACAAAGGCTGAAGATTTTACCACAACTTTGGCACCAGATATTGATGAGCCTATTTTCAGTTCAGCAAAATCAAGTGCTGATGATGAACTAGATTATTTTAAATCACTAGCTGATTCTGAGTAATTTGAAACCCCCGCTTCGGCGAGGTTTTTTATATGGCTTTCGCTACTAATTGAGCAAATAGATCATCATAAACAGAAGCATTAGATGTTGCTCCAGAACCAGGAGATGATTTTACATTATTGTTTGTTATGTTAGTCACATTTGGTGCTACATCTCTGCTAGTCATTTTTGCTTCAGCTACTTGAGTTGTTCCAGTAGAAATATCTCTACCTGTAGTTGGAGTAAGAGGAAAGGTCATCGAAGCTACTTGAGTTTTTCCTGTAGTGGTTTCTTTCTTACCAGGTGCAGCCGCCGCTGGAGTTGGAGGAGGAGGAGCTCCAGCCATTTGAGTAGGAACTTCAGCACCTTGAACTGAACTAGCAAATAAGGTAGATTCTTTCATTCTCCTTGTATCAAGTCCGGCTAAATATTTTCCTCCAGAAGATTTCCATCCTTTTTCATAAATTATTTTTGAAGCTGCTTGCATATCACCTTTTAGAATAGCATCTCTTAAACCATTTTTAACAAGATAATTAATTTGACCAGGACCACCATTGTATGCTAAAGATGTTAAAGCATTTTTTTGATCTTGATTGAGTTTTTGCCATGCATCCACTCCAAGACCTTTAGATGCTATAGCCTCATATTTTGGAATATCTGTGTTCAGTAAGTCTTTTGCTTCGTCTTTTGTTACAACAGTATCTTTTCCTCCAGGACCTTTGACAGTAATTTTTTTACCATCTCCTAAATTAATATAACCTTGTTTTGCTTCTGCTTCTGTGATTAGGTGTCCGTATCCAACTGAATATTGATTCTTTGTATTATTAGGAGGATCAAGATAAGCTTTTCCTGCAAATCCTTCCATAGAAGCAACAAAATCAGCACCAGTTTTTCCAACAAAACCTTTTGCTGTAGAAACCGCAGTTGCTTTTTGTTTTTCTGTTGCTGGTCCTTCTTGCCCAGCAATAGGTGTAGGAGATGTTTCTTCTCTTATTGCTAAATTTCTCTCATATTCGTCTTTAACATTTCCTACATTGAATCGATCTAAAACTCCTTGCGTATTACTTGTTCTCGATTCTTTTTCTCTGATAAAAGCTTCGTTTGCTTTAATTTTATCTTCAATATCACTTGCTCTTTGTCCAGCAGTTACATAACCCGTTACATTTCCCATCTCATCATAAGTTGCTACTTGTTTACCTTCTTTCATTGTTTTCTGTAACTCAGCTTTTAATGCTTCATTTTCTGAACGAGCTTCTTCAATAGTTTTTTCTCCAGTCATTTTGCCATAAGCTGCCATAGCTGCAGCAATCGCTAAAGAAACTGCAGCGCCCGTAAGTGTGTTAAAACCGCCTAAGGCGCCCATAGCACCAATCGCAATCATTCCAAGTATCTTACCTTTATTTTCTTGGAATAAATTTATCATAAATCCGTACATATCTTTTAAAACAGCTGTTCCTAAATCCTTGAACAAACTTATGGCTGTATCAAGACCCGCTGCGATTTTATTGACAGTGCTTTGAAACATCTTTTTTGTATCTTCAACAAATTCACTTAATTTTCCACCTGTCATTTTATCTAATTCATCATAAAGCCCAGATAAAGCATCTTTAATTGATTTTAATGAATCGCCTATTCCAGAACCTACACCGGAAAAATCAAGGCTTTTCCATAATGAATAGAGAGCAAAACCTGCTGCACCAGCAAGAATCACTCCATAAATTCCCATACCACTTAAAGCACTACCCAATATACTGAAAATTCCAGAAAAAGCCCCACCAACAAGGCCACCTATTCCTCCAAGTATTGAAGTAATTATTCCTCCAACGCTTCCTAAAATTCCGCCAGCAGCACCTGCAATTCCTCCTAAAGCGCTTCCTATTCCACCAAAAGCGCCTCCCAGTAACCCAAGTACACCTGATCCTTTTTCTTTAGAGTCTTTTGCAAAAGGAAGTTTTTTACCAACTCCATATGCTAATTCTTTTTCTTTCTTTTCTTCATATTCTTTTTCTCTTTCCGCCGATCTTTTGAAGAACATATCAGATTTTGTTGCAGCAGAGGCACCTTGGATTTTTGTTATTTTTTGAACATTTTGGCGAATTAAATTTAAATCTCTTGCCATCATAGGCATAACAAGAGAATTTTTTGCCATCATTTTAGTGTTTATTTTTACTGCTCTAGATTCTTCAACTAATAAATCGACTTTACCCTCCAATGAAGGAGAAAAAGAAGATTCTCTTTCAATCATAGGACTTGGCTTTTTAGCCATGGCTCTCGTTGGAGACTTATAAGCTTTAAAAACAGAAGGCAACATAGCGGCTAAAAGGCCACTTTGGCTGAATGTTTGTCTTGGATCAAATCTTTCTTTTGCTCTTTCAACCAAAGCAGATCCAAGTCCACCACCTTTAGCTCTTTGTGCTAGATATATTTCTGTAAGTCTTGAAGTTTGTTTTTTTGCCATTTGTTATGCCTTCTTTTGATTCTTCAATCTTTCTCTTTCTTCTTCTAAAAATCTAATTAACATGTCCACATAAATTTGTCTTTCCCACGGAATCATTTCATCTAATTCTGTTAAACTATATTTGTGGTGTTGCATTAAAGCAAAATTAGTTTGATAGTAATTACCTAAGTTGTCATGAGAAAGACTTATTCGAAAAAATTTTGTATGCCCTCCAGTTTTATTTCTTCATGATAACCACATTTAGGGCAATTAAAGTCCATCATCTTTTCAAGTTTTGGCATTGTTAAGAAAAAATCTTGAACTTTTTGAATATCAGACTGTTGGAGGTTATCGATAAATTCTATTAATTCTTCTTCAGAAACATCCTTAGCATAGTAGACTTGATCCTCATCATATATGCTATGAATACATCCAACTAAGAGTTTTAATAAATCAGATTCAGATTCAATTTTTAAATCTTCCAAAATTGAAAAATTTGGATACCGCATTGTCATTCCTAGTTTTTCACTCAGTTTAATAACATTTGTGTGGTTTTCGTTTTTGATTGGTTGAATATCCAACAGATTCAGATCCAACTTAACAACACCACCACATTTTTTTTCTTCATTTTCTTCACCTTTAACAATGTTGTTGCAAGTGTATCTTAAACTACTGACTTCACCAACAGACCTAGCTCTTAATTGTAAAAAAAGGTATTCGAGGTCAAATAAAGGCAATGAGTCAATGTCAACTTCATCTAAGACACAATTTTTTAAAACTTGTTTTATAGATTTAACAGTATCTTGTAAATCTTCAGATTGTGCTGCCATTAAAAAGAGTTTTTGCTCTTTAACTAAAAAAGGCCTAAATCTTACTTTTTTGTTTAGCGAAATAAGACTTGCTTCATATATTGGTAAATCAATTTTTGGTAATGCCATAGTATCCTCACTTTAATTTAAAATATTGCTCTCAACACAGAGTTGGTTGCTCCTCCGACTGTGCTGTCAAATAATCTCGATCCTGCTGTGCCAAATAGAGCTGTAGCTGCTGCGGCCAAATCATAACGACCAGCATAAATTACACGGTATCTTTGATAAGAAAATTGAATTGATAAACGGTGAAATCCTTCTTCTGACCAACTTAATGGCTGTGCTGCAATTCCAACTGGAAAAGCATCAATTAGTTCGACAGCATAAATTTGTTTTATAAATTCATCATACTGAATTATTTTTATGTTTGTTAGATATCTGGTTCCTTGACCACGTGGGAATCTTAAATTATTTGTATCGGTAGGCATTATAGCCTCCATCCACCTTTCAAATAATTTCCTTTCATAAAATTCGTTCGTGCAAAGAAAGTTTAAAGTTGTCTCAGCATATTGAGTTTGATATGGGACTTTAAATGTTGGGCCATAGATTTTTACATCTGCCGTTTGTAGGGTTTTTCCAGGAAGCTCAGCACTCTCACATTGTAGGGCCAAATATCTGGTAATCGATGCATTTGTTGTTTTTGATTGTTCGTCTTGAGGATTATTTCCTGTACTACCAAAAGCTTTTCCAATGAAACTCGAAACGTCACTAAAGAAGGAGTTTGGAGCATTTAAAATCTTTTCTAACAAGGAAGATTCAATGAAACTATTAATGTAAGCAGGTATAGGAAGAATGACCTCAAATCGGTTATTCTTTGCCAACCCGTCTTTGGCTTTGATGTTTGATAAAAATAACTGTGGTGAAAAAGACATTAGAATTTGTTCCTTGAATCGGCGTATACTTTACTTGTTGTTGCTCCAACAAAAGATTCCATTGGCAATAGTGCTGCAATGTCCCATTCGTCAGCATCAATCTCCAAAAATCTCGATTGAACATGTGAGTAAAGATATCTTTTTAAACAGGCCTGCGCTTCGAAAATTCGAGAAGCTGCTCTGAGAGCATCATATGAAAGCCTTAGCCTGGTTGAAGCATCATATTTTTTATTATTTGCAAATTCACTAAGTTTGTCTAACAAAATAATTCGTTGCTTTGGGTGAATGTAGTGTAAATTCAGCCCTAAAAATCCATCGGCGTATTGTTCTATTGGTAAAACCAAAGGGAACCTGTCGTAATATGGCAACGAATCTTTTGTCTTGGGATCATAGAAGTAAAAATACATTCTCCCAATTATGGTTTTTCCTTTAAGACGAGATCGATCCAACATTAATGCCTGTCTTGTTGGCTTCAAGTTTTTAATCTTGGCCTGAAGCCACGAGCGGGCTTTTTTGGTTCTAGGAACCAAACCTTCTTTTCTGAGTGATTGATTTATTCTGTCTAAAAGATACGCCATTACGATATTTATGTTAAGCCTAATTCTTTTTCTGTCAGTAACATGAATTCCCATCCATGTTCTTTACAAAATAGGTCAGCTGCTCGCCACTTCTCTTGATTTATGGCATATGTTGCCACCTCTTGAATCATTCTTTTTGTTCTTTTTCTCTGTTTTGGCATTTTGGTTTGGGCTTCAGGCTTAACCTCCAACATGTAAGTTTTCTCTTTTCCATCTTTTGTTTTTATTTTGGCCACAAAGTCTGGAAAATACCTGTGTACTCTATTGTCCACGGGAGACTTATAAGGTATGGAAAGTTCTTCCGAAGCCCACCAAATCACATTTGGATTGTTGTCGAAATATTTCATAACCCTCAGTTCCCAGTTCGAACGATAGATTATGTTAGAGGGATCGCCATTATATTTTGATGGGTTCTTAGGCGAAAATGTTCCAGAATAAGACATAAATAGTATCTAGTCAACACAAAAGGCGAAAAATGGCTCTTTTCTCACTCACAGATATTAAATTTAACCAAAAAGTAAGAACTGGTGGTTCAGCTGATAATCTGGTCAACTCTCAATATAATTATAATACTTTCCGTTATCCTCTTGACCTAGGAAATTTTGATAAAGGCCATTACATGGTCATTCATATTAATGAGCAGAGAGAAACGCAATTTAAAGGCAAAACAGTATCAGATACTCCCACCGTAATACAAAATAGAAACGCTCAAAGTGCCATCAGAGGATCAACAAATCTAGGTGGCAATATAAAAACTGTGTCGGAGGTTTCATCCGACGTGGTGAAAAGAATATCAGAGAATGAAACAGTTAAATCTTTAGGCAGCTTAGCTTCCGAGGGAGTTTCAAGTGTAAAAAACATTTTTGGCCAAAGTTCAGGTGGCCAGACTCTCTCAAATATATTAGGAGGAGCTTCAGAAGGTGCCAGTGAATCTATACAGTCTGCAATTTCTGGTATAACAAACAGTGCTTTCACTAGAACAATTCGTAGAACAACCGATACTATTGCTCTTTATATGCCGGACACTTTAGTGTTCCAATATAATCAACAGTATTCGACACCTTCAATAGCTGGTGGTCTGACTGGAGGACTTGCGGCTGGAACAGCTGCAGCGGAGACATATAAGAATATGTCAGCTTCAGGAAAGAGTGGTGAAGAAATCAGTAAAGAGATGACTAAGAACCTAGCACCTTTTGCTTTTGCCGCTTTAGCTAAAACTCAAGGTGATTTGGGAAATGTATTGTTTGCGGCAGGCACTGGTCTAGCAATGAACCCAATGTTGGAAATGATTTACTCATCTCCACAATTTAGACAATTTAGATTCGATTTTGTATTTTATCCAAGAGATGAAAAAGAAGCTTTAGAGGTACAAAACATTTTAGAGAGACTTAGGTTTCACCAGGCACCAGAAATAAAATCAAACACTGGTGGATTTTTCTTAGTTCCTCCTTCAGAATTTGATATAAAATTCTATTACAACGGATTTGAAAATCCAAACATACCAAAGATATCAACTTGCGTTTTAAAAGGTATTGATATTAACTATGCACCAAATGGTTGGGCTGCATATGAAACACTTGAAGCTAAACCTAGTTTAGGTAGAACTGGTATGCCTGTTGGTATAACTCTATCTCTTGATTTTGAAGAAACAGAAATTCTCACAAAAGATTCGTTTACAAGAACTTTTGGTACACAAAGAGGTTAATCTTGGCTAGATACTTTAAATATTTTCCAAAAACATATTACTTCTCCCATCTAGATCCTTCTAGCCTAGATGTTGTTACTAACATCTTAACCAGATTTAAATTTGAAGAAGGATTCAAAGAAAATTCGGTTTTCTACTATGAGTATGATATTCAAGATGGAGACACACCTGAAGTTATTGCTGCAAAAATTTATGATTCTCCAGAAAAACATTGGGCAGTTTTGATGATTAATGATATAGTTGATCCTTTATGGGATTGGCCACTCGATCAAAGAACTCTTATCAAATTCATCGACGAAAAATATTCTGCTAATGCCACAGGAACACAAACTGGAACACAGTGGGCTAAATTAAACACGAAGCAACACTTAATTGTGGAAACTAAAACAATAGCAGGTGAAGATCCTGTTATCGTTAAATACGAAACAGATTCTTCCACATATTCAAACACTTCAACTTATACAATCACAAAAACTTTGAGTGATGGTAAATCACTGACTATAAATTTGTCAAAAGAAACTAAAAATTATTATGACTATGAAATAGAAGAAAACGAAAAGAAAAGAACGATTAAACTCCTGAGACCAGAGTTTGTAGCTCCTTTAGATCGAGAAATAAAAAGGTTAAGTTCAGGAAACTAATATGTCTTTATCGTTATCTCAAACAACACAGTTTCAAATTAATGAGTTGGCTATTGTCACAAAAGGTGGCAAATTAGACATACAAAATGTATTTGACGAGTTAAACATCTTTGATTCTATTTTGCAACCTTGCATATCGGGCAATATTTTAATTACCGATGCTATTGGTCTATCAAGTAAATTATTATTAGACGGTAGTGAATTCATCGTGATGGACATAGGAAAAGATTCTGACGACCTTAGAATAAGAAAGTCTTTTAGAATATACAAGCAATCAAACAGAAAAAACATAAATCAAACAAGTGAAATGTATCTCTTACATTTCGTTTCTGATGAATATGTTTTTTCGCAGCAACAATTAATTAACTCAGGATTTCAAGGTACTTATTTTGAGATTGCTGTTAAAATATTGACTGAGAAGCTAAAAGCTCCATATGAATCTTGGATAAAAGGAGTTTTTACCAAGTCTCATGGTATAAAATACTTTGTTGTGCCAAATCTGAGACCCATAGAAGCTATACAATGGATGGCGAAGCGAGCTGTAAACGAAAATATGATTCCAGATTTTCTATTTTTTCAAAACAAATCGGGATATAACTTTGTTTCCGTTTCTTCACTCTTAGATTGGCCAGAAATATTTCAAGTCAATTTTGATCCCAAAAACGTCGAAGATTCAACGGCAAATGAATTGACTGGTGCCAGAGATATAAGAGTTATAAGTCAATATGATTTAATCGATTACACTAATTCTGGAGTTGCCGCCGGACAATTTATTGGTTATGATCCAATTACCAAAAATTTCTCGACCAAAAATATGTCGTTTCTGGATGTTCAAGGAAAAATGAAAAACTCCAATGAAACTCCAAACTTGCTTTATTTTAAAAATAGAAATGATGTGGATAACTTTGAAGCTTATGATTCGAGAAAATCGGTTTATAATTTTACTGAAGCACAAAAATACAGTTCATATATAAAAACAAAAGATCCAAAATCCATCACCACTTTGGATGATACACATAATTATGTATTCCAAAGAAAAACAATATTTTCAAATTTGTTCCAACAAAGAGTTAGAATAACTTTACCAGGAAATTTTGCTGTTAGTTCGGGTTACAATTTGTTCTTAAAAATACCATCGAGGTCGATACATGATGATGGTGGATACTGTGAAGGTGGAGATAACTTTGATCGAACACTTTATGGAAAATATCTTATTGTCGGAACAAGACATATTATTCGATACGACAAACACGAAACAATAATAGAAGTGTGTAAGAATTCTAATTCTAAATCTTATGCTGCAGTTGATAACACAGAGTTTAGAGATGCTGCTCTGAATTATGGAGGAGCGGTAGCTTAATGACTAAAGACTTTGCCGGTTTAAATGGTTTTGTTTGGTGGACAGGAATCATTGAAGATAGAAATGATCCAATCAAACTTGGCCGTTGTAGGGTAAGAATTATTGGATGGCATTCACCAAATAAAGCTCAATTACCTACAGCAAGCTTACCTTGGGCTCAACCAATTTATCCACCAAATAATACTAATACGTATGCACCAAAAGAGGGCGAGATGGTTTTTGGTTTCTTTTTGGATGCAGACAATGCTCAAGCGCCAGTTATCGTCGGTGTCTTTCCTTCGATACCAATCGCTGCTGCTAATCCTCAAGAAGCCTTTGGTGATCCAAGAACGGGAGAAGAATTATCTTCAGCGCCGGTAAAGCCTTATGAATCTGCTACAAATTATCCACGTAAATTGGATGAACCAACCACATCAAGACTTGCAAGAAATGATTCTGAATATTCATCTGAGATATTAGCAGCAAAGAAAGAAAAGAAAGCAAGCAAAGTTGAACAGGATTCATTTTACAAGGCTAAGTACCCATATAATAATGTTTATGAATCTGAATCAGGACATGCATTAGAATTTGATGATACAAAAGGTGCAGAAAGAGTTCACCTTTACCACCGTTCCGGTTCTTACATAGAATGGGGACCAGAAGGTGATAAAGTAGAAAGGATACAAAAAAATAAATTTGAAGTCATTATTGGAGATGAACAAGTATATGTCAAAGGAGATGTTACTGTTTTTGTGGATGGAAACGCAAAGATGGAAGTTGGAGGAAACTTTGAATTGACCGTTGGTGGAACATGCGATGTTACATCCGAAGGCAATATGACATTTAATGCGCCTAGAATAGATTTCAACTAACATGAATGTAACTATTGAAGTAACACAAACAAATCCTGTTGGATTTAAAACCATACCGGATGATGATAGAGAAGATATTTTAGATGCGGCATTAAAAAACAAAACAGTTTATTCTGTTTATGAAGGAGATTCTTTTTCTGTAGACGTTGTTTTTTCGGCCTATTACTTGCAGCCTTTGGATCTGAAAAAAGTTCCAATAGATGTTTTATCGGCCAGATCAACATATGATTTTGAAGGAATTGGACTAACGGCAACTTCAGTTGGAAATAACACCATTCAAATTAGTGGAACAACATCAAATGTTTTTCCTGGAACATACTTTCAATTTACGATGCCGACATTTAATACAGAAACAAAAGAATACGATCAAAAAATACTGCCGCCAGACACTAAAGAAGATTTTTACGGTTTAAATTTATATGTGATGCCACAACCCACTGAGATAGAATTAACTTATCCTGTGGTCATAAGAGTAGCTTCTTCTTTAGCTGGCCCAGAGCAGGATGTGGATGATGAATTATATCAATGGCATTATTGGCAGTACGATCCAACGAGAGATAAAATCATAGAAGTTGTAGCTAGAGGAAAAAATTAATGCCAGCTGTATCAAGATCAGGCGACAGTGTTATGTCAAAAGATGGCTCTGGGAGAAAATGTAAATCTCCAATGAGGACCTCTGTAGGTCAAGTTAATGATAAAAATGTTTATGCAAACGGCAAATTAATTGTCGTTGCTGGAAATACAATCGCTCCTCATCCAAAACGAGGATGTACGACAGACACATCAACATTATCTTCTTATTCCAGTTCTGTTAGAATTGGAGGAAAAGGTATGGGAAGAATTGGAGATGAATACGGACCAAATATAATCACACAGGGATCACCTGATGTATTTGTTGGAGGTTGAATAAATAAGAGATGGCAACTGTAGACAGCAATATTTCTAGAACTTATAAAGACCTAGACCTATTTTTTAATGTGCATCCCGTTAAAAAGGATGTGAATAAGCACGTTGGTGAATATGCCGTTATTAATTCGGTTAAAAATTTAATATCAACTAATCATTATGAAAAGCCTTTTCAGCCGGACATAGGCAGCAACATCCAAAAACTTCTTTTCGAACCTCTTGATATCATCACTGCAGCTGGTATCGAAAGAGAAATAGAATCTGTGATTGGAAGTTATGAACCTAGAGCCAGAATAAAAACAGTAAATCTAGTACCAGATTACGATAATAACGGATATAAAGTTGAATTGGAATTTTTTATTGTGAATAGAACAGAACCAATATCAATAAATTTTTTCCTTGAACGGGTAAGATAATGGCGACAAATCGATTAGTGTTGTCCGAATTAGATTTTGATTCAATCAAACAAAATCTAAAAGACTATTTAAAACAACAATCTGAATTTACAGACTACGATTTTGAAGGATCGGGTTTAAGTGTTTTATTAGATGTTTTGGCATATAATACTCATTACAATGCCTACTACTTAAACATGGTAGCAAATGAATCTTTTTTAGACACCGCTGTTTTAAGAGAATCGGTTATATCTCATGCTAAAACATTAGGTTATACTCCACACTCTGTAAGATCGGCTCGAGCTGTTTGTAATGTTACTGTAGCTAGTGGTTCTACATCACCAGGAACTTTAACTATTCCCAGAGGATTTACTTTTCTATCCGAGTCCTTAAATAACACTTCTTATAATTTTATTGTATTAGATGATGTAACCGTTACTAAATCAAACACTAGTTATAACTTCGAAGATTTAGAAATTTTTGAAGGTCAATACGCTTCTTTACAATTTACTCAAGACAATTCTTCAAATCCAAAACAAGTTTTTGTTTTACCTGATGCAAACATTGACACCACGACTTTAAAAGTTTCTGTTCGACCATCTTCTTCTAATACGGATACATCCGTTTATAATAAAGTTACTGATATTTTGGATGTTGGTTCTTCTTCTGAAGTTTATTTTTTACAAGAAACTCGAAACGGAAAATTCCAGATATATTTTGGAGATGATGTAGTTGGTAAAAAGTTGGGAGATGGTTCTGTTATTTCCATTTCATATGTAATTTCAAGTGGCTCTGATCCAAACGGAGCTGCTGGTTTTATTCCTGCTACTTCATTAACTGGATTAACAGACATTACCGTTTCTGTTGTTAGCAGTGCCGCTGGTGGTTCTGAAAGAGAGAGTGTTGATTCGGTTAAATCATCAGCGATTTCTCAATTTGCTACACAAAACAGATTGGTAACTTTTAAAGATTATGAGAGTTACATAAAACAAAATTACCCAGCTCTTGATTCAATTTCTGTTTGGGGTGGAGAAGAACAAACACCTCCAGTTTATGGTAAAGTTTTTGTTTCAATTAAGCCAAAGGCAAATTATTACGTTTCAGAATCAGAAAAACAAAGAATCATTGATGATATCATCAAACCAAAATCAATAGTGGCGGTTCAAACAGAAATCGTTGACCCAGAGTACCTATATCTTTTGATAAATTCTTACGTCAAATATGATTCGAGAAAAACTGTTTTAGCTGAAGATGCTCTAAAAACAGCAATTAGAAATGCTGTGCTTGGTTACCGTGATGTTAATTTAAATAAATTTGGAGCAACATTCGTTTTATCAAAATTACAAGATGATGTTGATGCTACCAGTTTAAATTCAATCATTGGTTCGGAAGTAACAGTCAGATTACAAAAAAGATTTTTACCAACTTTAAATACTAATAAGAGTTATACAGTATACTTTAATTCTGCGTTGCATCGAGGAACAATTAGTAACAGATTAAACTCCACCTCATTCAATGTTTTGGATTCTGATGGTGTCGAGAGAACGGTTTCTTTTGAAGAAGTTGCACAAGCATACTCCGGAATTTCTTCAATAAGTGTTACAAATTCAGGTTCAGGTTATACACAGGCACCAACCGTAACAATAACGGGTGATGGCACTGGCGCTACAGCCGAAGCTGTAATCGTAAATGGGAAAATTGAAAGAATTAATGTACTGAAACGAGGCATAAATTACACTAGAGCAATCGTCAGTATAACTGGTGGAAACGGCTCTGGTGGCGCTGCTATTGCGGTCATTGATGCTAGAACAGGACAGTTAAGCACAGTGTATTACGATAGCAATGCAGAAAAACAAATAGTAAATGAAAATGCCGGAACGATAGATTACGATAACGGTATTTTAAATATTTCTGATATTAGAATAAGATCCGTTTCTTCAACCGATGGGTATATAAGAATAGATATAGAGTCTGAAAGAGGCATAGTTGAATCTATTCGAAACACAATTATAACTATTGATGAAAACGATGTGTCATCAATTACAACAGACTTAGTTAAAGTTTAATGACAGATTTAAAAACATCTTTACTTGTAAATAAACAAGTTCCTGAATTTGTTCGGGCTGAATATCCATTATTCATCACCTTCTTAGAGGCTTATTATGAGTATTTGGAAAATGCTCAAGGAACAGACAAAAATGATGTAATTGCCAAGAGTAAAGACCTTAGATACGTTTCTGACGTAGATTCTTCTATATCTCAGTTTGAAGAAAACTTCTTCAATATGTACGCTTCTCTTTTTCCAAGAGATGTTGAGGTAAGCAAAGAAACATTAATTAAAAATGTATTACCTCTGTGTTTAGCCAGAGGCAATGAAAAATCGTTTAAACTTCTTTTCAGAATGTTGTTTAACGATGAAGTTGAAGTCCTTTTACCTAAGAATAATATTCTTCGAGCCTCCGATGGTAAATGGGTAATTGACAATATCTTAAAACTAGAAACAGATATACGTAGTGTCTACACAGCCAACGGGTCAAACACCACATTTTATTTGGCTCAGCAAGTTGACAATGACGATGTAGAAGTTTATGTAAATGATGTTTTAAAAATAGCAGGCACCGATTACTTCATTCGTAAAGAATCTAGAAAATTAATATTCAATTCAGCACCATCTTCTAATGCTCAAGTTAAAGTTGTTTATTCGGATTTTGATATTGAGTTATTAAACAATAGAAAAGTAACTGGTTTAAAATCTGGTGCCACGGCTATCGTAGAGAGTTCAACTAAAAAAATCATTACCGATAGATTGAACCTTGGTTTGCCTTTTGAGTTGTTTATTAATTCAAAAACATTAAGTGGTAACTTTTCTAATGGTGAAGAAGTAACCACTGATATTATAGATTCAAATGGAACAAAAATCACTCTTACAGCTGATACTTTTTCCATTTTAACTTCAATTACTGTTATTAATGGAGGTTCGAGTTATAATGTCGGTGATCCAGTTTTAGTTCTTGGTGGCGGCGCTGAAACGCCTGCAATTGCTGAAGTAGAAACCATTTCTTCTGGATTTACAAATAGAATAAGAGTTGATTATGGAGGTGCTGGTTTTAAAACAGCCAGCGAATTCGAAAGTGAGATACCATTAACACTTATTCGTGGTGCTCTTGATGGCATCGACACAACTGGCATTTATACAAATAATTTTTATGTCGTTACTGACGAATTAATTGAGAACTATGCTAGTGTTTTAATTTCTTCTTCAGATTATGGATTTCCATCTTCTATCATACCAACTGGAGAAAATGTCAACTCTAGAATATATGATAGTTTAACATCCACAGTTGTTACTGATTTAGGTCCCATAACAAACGCTAAAATATTATTCTCGAATACTTCAATAAACACATCCGCAATAAATTCTGAAGGTGCTAAATTCCAATTAGGTAACACCTTTCAGGATATAAAAACTTTTAGATCAATTGGAAGAATCGATGTTTATTCTGGAGGAACTGGATATAAAGTTGGTGATGAAATAATATTTGGATCCAATCCTGTAGGAACTAGTGGTTATGGTGCCGCTGCAGCCGTTTTACAAGTCGCAGCTAACGGTGCAGTCGAAAGAGTTCAAGTTCAACCACAAAGAATTGGTGGAACAGCTAACATATTAAATAACACCATTACTATAACCGGAACAAACACAAATTTTGGCGTCGATGTAGCTGTTGGAGATAAAATCGTAATACGTAGTCAAGAAAGATTTATTAATGCTATAACTTCAGCGACCAGTGCTACAGTCAATGTTCCGTTTAGTTTTACAGATACAACCACATGGGCGAATAACTATCCAATAGGATCTTACTCAAGAGGATTTGTTGGTGGAGTAAACTATACTCAAGGTAATTTTCCTACTGCAAATGTTTCAAATATGAGCGGAGGTTCTGGAGCCAATGTTGCTATCACCTCTCTCATGGGAGATGGTGAAATACTTACGGCGTTGACAGATTCAATTGTTGGCCAAATACAGTCGATTAAAGTATTGTCTGGTGGAACAGGATACGAATACATACCGCAAATTGATTTAACGAATCGTGGAGATGGATCAGCTGTAGCTAATGCCGTTATCGGTTCTTCATATCAAACTTTCCCAGGAAGATGGAAAACATCTGATTCCATTCTTTCAAGTGATGAAAGAAGATTACAGGGCAGTAACTACTATGTCGATTATTCTTATGTAACATCTTCACTGACTGAATTTACAAAGTACAAGACCATACTCCGTGAACTGTTACACCCAGCAGGATTTGTAAATTATGCTGATTACAATAAAACAACAATAATAAAACCAGATGCCATAACGGTTTCTTCTTTGACCGAAAATGTCATCTCAGGTAAAGTTTCTGTTACCAATGGTTCTATCTACGTAACAGGCACTAATACGTCATTTAACATCTCCAATTCCCGTGGAACATTAACGATTGGAACAAGCATTGCGGTAAATGGAGAATTGAGAATAGTTAATAGTATTATTAGTAACACAAATATTTCCGTATCGTCAGCGTTTACTACAAATGCTTCTGCACAAACACTAATTATAGTGACATAAATAAGACTTATGACAAAGTTAATCACTAAAAAACTTGCTTTCAACACTGCTGAGCAATTTAAAGAATCGTTTTCTGAAAATGATCCTACGATAGCCTATGTCTTTTTAGGAAATCATGTTCCCTATGCCAACGAATCATCTCCAGATTCCATCGTTGATACGAGTTATTCAGAGAAAGAAGTGTGGGACAATATTTTTGCAGCAAAAAGAGTCACTGGCAATGATGTTCATTTGGTTGTTCCTAGAGTTAATTGGACTTCAAATACAAAATACAGGCAGTACGATGATACAATTGACATAGAAACTTTGTTGGCTTCAAACACAACACAAAACTTGAAGCCCATGTATGTCATCACAACAGACAGGAATGTTTATCTGTGTGTATCTAATAATGCTTCAGCAAACTCCACAGTTGAACCAACTGGTGATTATACTACTTCAAATGGCAATATTGGTACAGCCGATGGGTATGTTTGGAAGTACATGTTCAATGTTAAACCTTCAAACAAGTTTTTAAATTCTTCTTGGATTCCTGCACCAGTTTCTTCTTCGGCCTTAGACTATGGAATGAACTCCACGGGCATCGTTGAAGGCGAATTAACAAGTATTGTTGTTACAAATAAAGGACAAAACTATCGCCAATCGTCTACGATTCGGATTGATGGATTTAATTCTTCACAATCTACGGTTAGACTGTCAAATACAGCTAATGTTTTAGCTATCTTCAATATTCCAAGTTTAGCTAACTTGGCTAATATGTCTATTTCTGGGACAGGAATAGCAGCAGGATCTTATATAAGTTCTGTGTCGAATGTAACTGGCGTAATTACTCTTTCTGAAGTTACAAACGGATCTGGTGGAAATGCTAATAATATCACAATTTCTACTAGAGTTTATGTGGCTGGAGATGGGATTGGAGTTGCAGCAAATGCCACAATCTCTAATACACTAGTTGGCGTAGATTCTTCTTTGGCTAACATATCAAAAATTACAGTCGATACAATTGGAACAGGTTATTCTAGAGCAAATGCATTTATCTTTGGCTCTGGGTCTGGAGCTACGGCAAGGGTAATTCTTCCTCCTAAGTTTGGACATGCCTTCAATCCAGCAAAAGAACTTGGTGCTAACAATGTTATGGTTTCTGTGAGAATAGGTGAGATAGATTCCACAGAGGGTGGAAAAATATCTATTGACACTTCATTTAGGCAATATGGACTTCTAACAGGCCCGTATAAATACGGTTCAGCAAACATAGCAAATACATCTACAGCTAATTCTATAGTATCACAAACAACAGATTTGGATGTAGTCGCTGGATTTCCTTACACTTTAAACGAATATGTTTATCAGAGTTCTTTGGATAATCCAACTGCTTATGGGTTTGTACACGCTCAAACGAGTAATAAAGTAAGAATAACCAAGGTAAAAGGTTCATTTACGACTGGTTTACCTTTAATAGGATTGACCTCAGGACGTTCCAGAACTGTCACTGGTGTTGCAAATCCAGAGCTTCAACCATATAGTGGCGACATACTATATGTGGAAAATACAACAAAAGTTGACCGGGCAGATGGTCAAGCTGAAAATATTAGATTAATTATAAGTTTCTAAGGACTGTGCATGGCACTTGATACAAACTTTAACGTAAATCCATACTATGACGATTTCGATGAAGATAAAAAATATCTTCGCCTATTGTTCAAGCCAGGTTATGCTGTTCAGGCTCGTGAACTAACTCAATTACAAACTCTCCTACAAAAACAAGTAGAAAGATTTGGTAACCATATTTTTCAAAATGGTTCGATTGTTACTGGCGGCCAGTCTTTTTTCCAAAATGCCAAATTTTTAAAGCTTGAATCATCTTTTGGTGGAGTTGCTGTAGACATTGATGATTTTGTTGGTAAAACTATTGTTGATAATATTTCAATTCCAACAAAAAGAGCTGAAGTTATTAAAGTTTATGATGCCGATGCAGGAACAGGTGATCCTAAGACTTTACTGATTAAAGAAATATATGGAACTTTTAGTTCTGGTGAAACAATCAAAACACTAGATACGGCAGAAAACACTGTTTCGGCTACGATTGCTGGTTCTGGAACAGGCACAGGTCAGTTATTTTCGGTAGATGATGGTGTATATTTCTATGATGGATTTTTCATCAAGACTTCACCACAAACTGTTGCTACATCAAAATATACAACTACAAGTAATGTAAGAGTTGGCTTTGAAATTACAGAAACAATTGTATCTTCATCGTCAGACACATCTTTATTAGATCCTGCATTAGATGCTTCTAACTATCAAGCACCAGGTTCAGATCGTTATAAAATAGATTTAGTTTTAGCAACTAGATCATTACAATCTACCGACGATACTCAATTCATTGAAATTTCCAGAATAGAAAATGGTGAAGTAATTACACTAGCGCAGTATCCAAAATACTCCGTTCTTGAAGATACTTTAGCACGTAGAACATATGATGAGTCAGGAAACTATACTGTAAGACCGTTTAGAGTAGTCATAGAAGAATCTACATCAAACTCAGCAAACATGAGTGCTGTGATTTCTCCAGGTAAAGCTTATGTTTATGGTTATGAGTTTGAGACAATTTCTCCAACTACTTTAAATATTCCAAAACCAAGAACAACTACAGCCGTAACAAACAAAAGAATTACCACTGATTACGGATACTATGTTTTTGCCAACACAGTATATGGTACATTCCCAATTAATAGTCTAGGCACCGTAGATTTACATTGTGTTTCTAACTCTTTAATCAATGTACAAAGTACCGCTACAGTTTCAAATACAAAAGTTGGAACAGCGAGAGTTAAATCGATTGCTTTTGATTCCGCTTCAAACACATCAAATTCCTCAACATATGAATATAAATTATTCTTATTTGATGTTAATGTAGGATCAATAACTGGAACGGTAAATTCGGCAATTAATATTTCAACCGTTCAAATTGCAAATACTCTTGTTGCCACGAATTACAGGGCTTCATCCGACAACGCTTACACCGGTGCCAAATTTAGAATTACTTCTGGACCTGGTGTTGGCGAAACTCCTAAAACTATTACTAATTACAATTGGTTAAATCAAACAATCGAGTTATCAGAACCATTTAATGCGACGATTACTAATTCATCTGCTTGGGCGATTGATTTTGAATTCAATGACGTAAAATCATTATCAGTAATAAACAGCACGACTAGAGTTGCTGCAGCTGATATCGATGATCGATCAAAAGATTATGCTACACCTTATGGTGACACTTTTATTTCTGATACCTCTTTTGAGCCTCTATTGTTCAAAATTGGTGAAAACTTTATAGCAAATAGCACAATTGCTGATGTTACCATGTCTCATAGAAGATTGTATGAGTCACAAACATTCGCTACGAATCAATCACCTGCTTTGTCTGTAGGGACTGGAGAGTCTTTAGCCACAGGAGCATCAACTTCTTCAAGACAAGATAACTATGTGGTTGTTGTTACCGCAGCTGGAACATCTCCATATAGAGTTGGTCAAATCATTCCTGCTGATTTATTTACAGTTGATACTGCTACTCGCAAGATTACTGTGACTAATGGTGGCAACATGACAGCCAACATTATTGCTACAACAGATGCTGGAACACCAACACAAAAGACAAAGACATATCAAGCAGGTAATACTCAGCTACAAATCACTGGCGGCGTTGATCTATTTGGCAATGGTTCTGTTCAACTGTTTTCGTCAAACGGACAGATTCACATTTCCGCCAATTCGGTCGTTAAAACGCCAGCAACAGCACAATCATTGTTTGTACCCGACGTTGTTAGTTTAATTTCTGTTTTAGACTTTAACGGTAATCAAATTAATGTTGCTAACGCTAGTTCTGCGACAGACATTACTTCAAGATATGTTCTTGATAATGGACAAAGAGATTCTTTCTATGACCATGCCTCAATCAAATTAAAAGCAGGAGTGCCATCACCAAAAGGTCCTCTTGTTGTTAAATTCAATAGATTTAGTTCGTCAGGCGCTGGTTACTTTACTGTAGATTCTTATAATGGTTATGATTATGCTAAAATACCATCGTACATTTCTCCTTCAGGAACAAAATACGAACTAAGAGATGTTTTTGATTTCAGACCAATTAGAAGTGCAGCTACCTCGGCTACAGCAAACTCTGTTGTATTCGATGTTGATTCTTCTACAACTGGACCTAAGATTCCAGAAAATGGTTCTGACATTATTTTAGATTACTCATATTATTTGCCAAGAAACGATAAAATCGTTTTAAATAAAAATAGAAATTTTGAAGTAATACAAGGTGTTCCTTCTTTGACACCAGAAGTTCCAAAGAACAAAGATGGTGCAATGACTCTGTTTACTTTGAGAAGTCCTGCTTATGTGGTAAATGTTTCGAATGTTTCTATTCAAACAGAAAATCACAAACGCTATACAATGAGAGACATTGGTAGAATTGAAAAACGAGTTGAAAGTTTAGAATACTACACATCCTTAACTTTAGCTGAAACACAAGCTCTGAATCGCCAAGATTTAACAATTCTAGATTCGCAAAATGTACCCAGAGCTAAAAACGGTATTTTGGTAGATTCATTTGTTGGTCATTCAGTTGCCGATGTTTTCAAACTGGATTACAGAGCTTCTATTGACAGAATCGATAATGAATTGAGACCTTCATTTAATATTGCATCTTACTCTTTAGAGTTTGATTCGCAGAATTCTTCTGGCATTTCTCAGAACGGTAATTTTATTACCACAACCACTTCTTTGGCTACATTAATCAATCAACCAAGAACGTCTGAGGTTGTAAACATTAACCCATTCAACGTGGTCAATTTCTTAGGTAAAATTGATCTATCTCCATCAAGTGATGTTTGGGTAGATACTCTTAGAAATCCGACCGTCATTATTAACAATGAAAACAATAATGATGTTTGGGAACAAATTAATAATACTCCATGGGAGTTCGAATGGGGTGCTTGGGAAACCGTTTGGTCGGATACAGAAACAGAAACAACTAGACGTAGACGTAGAAGAACCACAACTACAACAACTACGACACAACAAGAAAGAACAGGTATTGTTACTACAGTTGTGCCTGAAACTGTTTTACAATCTTTAGGTGATCGAGTATTAGACCTCTCAATTATTCCATTTATGAGAGCTAAGACTGTTGTGTTTGTTGGTTCTGATTTCTCTCCAAATACAACATTATATTCTTTCTTCGATGGAATTTCTGTAGAACAGTATACCGAAAGAGCAAATAAATTTACTTTCGCAAATAACATTTTACAATTTAAGACCACAATCGGTGACTTTGAACAAGCAAATGTTCGTGACGATTTAACATCCACAACAAATGCCACATTCAATATTATAAAGACTTCAAACAACAGAGGTTACATAACAGAAGTTAACCCAACAACAGGCTTTGTACAAAATAGAAGTTCTGTTATTGGTGCTAATACTGGCACAGTGGCAACAATTACTTCATATGAACACTATTCTGGACTTGTTTCTGGTGCTTCTTCAAATCAGATTACTTTAGCAATTGATGCCAACTTGGCTAATAACATCAGCACATATAATTCATCTGTAGTCTTTATTGTTTCAGGTGAAGGTGCTGGTCAGTCTGCAACAATACAATCTTATGATCCAGTTACACGAAATGTTACAATTTCTGGAACATGGACTACTGTTCCAATTGCGGCAAATTCAAAGTATTCAATTGGTAGAATAACAACTGATGAAGCTGGTTCAATTGCTGGTGTGTTTCATATTCCAACGTCAACATTTAGAACTGGTGAAAAACAGTTCCGTTTGATTGATAATAATACGAACGATACTCTTTCTTCGTTTACAAACGGTGACGCTTTATTCATAGCTCAAGGCACATTAAGAACTGTACAAGAAGAAATTCTGTCAACGATTGTTCCAAAGATTGAAAGAACTGAGGTTACTGAAGAAAGAACTTTAACAGATGTTAGAGTTACTTCAAGACGCCGTAGAAGAAGAGCGGCTGCAGCAGCTCCTCCACCACCGCCGGTTGATCCAATTGCACAAACATTCTTTGTTGATGGACAAAATTATCCAGAAGGAATATTCATTGATCGTATACGTGTCTGTTTTAGAACTAAAGATGATACGATTCCTGTTACGATGCAAATTCGACCAACAGTAAATGGCTATCCATCAAGCTCAACGATATTTGCTGAAGTTTCATTAACTCCAGATAAAGTTAATGTCAGCACAACTCCAGATTTGGATGATGCAACAAAGTACACCGAATTTACTTTTGACCAACCAGTTTACTTAGAACCAAATGAATACTGTTTTGTTCTTCTGGCAAACTCAAACAAATATCTGACTTATGTTGCCGAAATTGGTGCGTCAGATTTGGTTACAGGTAGATTAATTTCTGAACAACCATATGGTGGTTCGTTCTTCAAGTCTCAAAATGCTTACACATGGACTGCTGAACAAACTAAAGATATGATGTTTAGAATCATCAGAAATACATTCTCAACAACAACTGGTGTTGCTCAATTTAAATTAATTCCGCCAGCTGCTAATGTTCCATTTGATCTGATGAGGCCTATCATTGAAGATGTGGTTCTTGCTAATACATCAATCACATATCAATTTAATTCAACAATAGATGGAACTGGTTCTTTAGCAGGTTATAAATCGTTTGAGAGTGATAAGAATTATGAAATGACTGATGGAAGTGGTCGCAGAGTTCTCACAACTTCGCCAGGATCTTTTGCTATCAGAGCATCTCTTACTTCTTTGACGCCCGATGTAAGTCCTGTAATTGATCTTGATCGAGTATCAATCATTACTATTGGCAACAACATTAATAACTTGCCACTTAAAAACGCTGATGTGATTGTTTCGTCGTCGGGTTCAGGATATGCAAACTCGTCAGACATTACAGTAACAATCAGTGGTGGCGGTGGATCAGGAGCTACAGCTGTAGCAAATGTTGTGGCAAATACCGTTGATGCTGTCTATATTATTGATGGTGGATCTGGTTACACAACCTCACCAACGATTACACTGACACCTGGTTCAGGAGGTGGTTCTGGCGCCGTTGTGACATACAATGGTGAAGATAAAAAATCTGGTGGTAACTCGAATGTTCGTTACATCACAAGACAGGTAACTCTTGCAGATGGATTTGATTCAGGTGACTTACGTGTTTACATGAATGCTTATAAACCTGATGGATCAAATATTCTGGTATATTACAAGCTTCTTTCGAAGTCTGATCCAGAATTGTTTGATGATAAGAACTATCAATTGATGACCGAATTAGGTAATAAAAACTTTGTTTCTTCTAATCCTGAAGATTATAGAGATTTGGTTTTTGCTCCTGGTTCGGGTGGAGAAGCAAACAACAGTGTTAATTACACATCTGGTTCAACGTCTTACTCCACATTTAGAACTTTTGCAATTAAAGTTGTAATGTCAGGATCATCTACAGTTGATGTACCTAAAGTTTCTGATTTACGTGTGATTGCTTTACCAGCAGGTTAATATGACATATCTTAAAGTTAAAGAAGCACCACAATATGTACGTGATACACACTCCAAAGCGATTCTAAATACTGATCGAACTTCTTTGGAGGAGTATTATAACAAACGTGAGATAGCAAAAAAACAACAGAGTGAAGTAATTAAATCTTCAAATCGTATAGAAAAACTAGAACAGGATATGCAAGAGATCAAACAGTTGTTGTATAAGCTTGCTGCAAATCAGGAAAAATAATGGCCATTATTGCACAAATAAGTACCTCAAATACGTTTAGCCAATGGTTAACCGCTACTCAGAATTTAATCACAAAGGTTAATGATTTAACAGATGGTGGACCTGGTGGTCCTGGCAGCATAATATTTTATGCTAATACAAATCTTAGTGTAGCAAACAATCTAACTGTTGGTGGCGATTTAACTGTAACAGGTAATATTGTATTAGATTCTGTTAGTTTCGATGACATTAATTCAAACGGATCAGCGTCTTTTGCAAACAATCTAACTGTTGGTGGAAATACTACTTTAGCCAACGCCACAGTTTCTTATGGCAATTTTCAAACAGCTAATGTAACTTCACTACAAGGCTCTTCGAACACTTTAATTTATTCGACGATAAGCTTGGTTCGAGAGACTGCGGTTTCTTCGTTTATTCAGGCGAATTCATCTTATGACCACGCTAACGCCGGTTTTATCCAAGCGAATTCATCTTATGACCTTACTAATTCATCTTTTATTCAGGCGAATTCATCTTACGATCATGCCAATGCGGCTTTCAACTCTGCGAACAATGCTTTAAATGATGCAGTGGCTCTATCAATCGCTCTAGGATAAAACAAACACATAAATACATCATCAAGGATAGTAAAAAATGGCAAACACCTTTAAAAATTACTTAGTTAAAAACGCTAACACTACGCCACAAACAGTGTTTACCGCAGGAGGTGGTGTTCAGGCCACAGTGATTGGTATGAGTGTGGCGAATATGTCTAATTCACCTATAACTGCTAACGTGTATTTGACTTCAAGTGCAGTAGATTATTATTTAATCAAAGAAGTCACAATTGCAGCTGGCGGTTCTTTTGTTCCCGTTGGCGGAGACCAGAAATTAGTTCTTGAGGCTTCAGACGCTTTAAAAGTCTCAGCATCAGCCAATGCCGATGTAATCTGCTCAGTATTAGAGATTAGTTAATAGAGAGAATATAAATGGCACTTACACGGGTTTACGGTAACTTAATTTCAAGTGGTACCATAACTGGTAATCTCTTTGAGCTTGGAACTTTTACTGGTGATAGAATTGCAGCCTACACAATAGGTTCTTCTAATCTAGTCAACACTGGCGTTGCCTCTGGAGTTTATGGAGGCTCAACAAGTATACCAACAATAACCGTTGGTTCTGATGGTAGAGTAGCATATTCTTCAAACATTACTTCGGTGAGTAATTTGACTTTAACGAATGCTACATATACAAATTACACCGAATCTGTTGTAGCCATAGGAAGTTCAGGAGCTTCTCAGGTAATATCACTGACAAATGGAACTTTACAGACAGTAAACTTAACTCAGAATTGTACTTTTACCATGCCTTCTGTCGGCGCTGGTAAAAGTTTTACAGTTTTGATGAAAATTGGAGCTAATAATTTGACAGCGACATTTAGTTCTGTTAAATGGCCATCAAATAGTGCTCCAGCTTTTACAACATCTTTAAATCGATTAGATATAATTTCTTTCATATCTGATGGAACAAACTGGTACGGAACTGTTTCGCAAGATTATTACTTATAATGTTTTCTCAAAGAAAATTTAATCAGGCATTAACAACCGAATTAAAGGTAGAACTTTTAGTTATAGCTGGCGGCGCTGGAGGAGGATCTTCCGGCCAAACAATAATGGGTGGAGGAGGCGGCGCCGGTGGAGTTTTATATGTTAATAATTTTAAAGTAAAAAAAGGATCTTATGCTGTAGTCGTCGGTGGTGGTGGAGCTGGGGGTGGCCCAGATACCGTCAGTAGCACTCCTGGGCCAGGAACTTATGGTGCTAATGGAACACCGTCTTATTTTTCCACACAAGTAGCAACAGGTGGAGGAGGTGGTGCTTGTGGCGAAGGCGGCGGTACTAGTAGAGAGGGATTTTCTGGAGGTTCTGGTGGTGGAGGAACAAGTTATGCCGGTCCACCAACAATACCTTCCGGAGGAACTGGCGTTGGTGGTTCTGGTGTTCTTGGACAAGGAAACAAAGGTGGTGATGCGATAAATTGGTCAAACAATTTTGGTGCAGCTGGTGGCGGTGGCGGTGCTAATAGTGCAGGTGGAGATGCTTTAACTTCACCAATTTATTATGGAGCAGGAGGTTCAGCTACATCGGCTTATTCAACATGGGCTACAGCAACGTCAACAGGTTCTGGTGGAGCTTATGCCGGCGGTGGCGGTGCTGGAGGATTTTCTGGTGGCAGCGCTGTTGGTGGAGGTGGTGGTGCTGGTAATGGTGGAATAGGTGAAGCGAGTGGTGGTAATGCTACAGAAAAAACAGGATCTGGTGGAGGGGGTTGCGGCGCTGATACTGCTCCATATCAAAGAATTGGTGGCTCAGGCGGCTCAGGTGTTGTAATCGTTAGATACACCGGCGCTACAAGAGCCAACGGAGGAAATATTGTGTCAAGTGGTGGTTATACATATCATACATTTGCAAATTCTGGCTCTTTTGTTTTTTAAAGAGATTAAATACAAATAAATAGAGAATTATGGGATACTTAGGAAGCATACCAAAATCAACAACATTCTATATCGACACATTTGATGGCGATAATAGTACAACCACATTTACTATGCGTGAAGCTGTGGCTGCCGCTAGTTCAATTATGGTTTTTGTTGGAGGTATTCGTCAAAACATAGATAGTTACTATCTAAGTGGAAAAAATATTGTTTTTTCCGAAGCTCCACCATCAGGAGTAAAAAACATACAAATTGTTTACCTTGGATTGTTTGGTGTTTCTTCTGTACCTTCGGATTTGTCAGTAACAGACAGAACGATTGCTGCTAACAGTATCACATCAACAAGATTAACTTTAACAGGAGTTACTTCAGGCACATACGGTGGTGCTTCAAATGTAACTTCAATTACAGTAGATGCTCAAGGAAGAATTACTTCTGCTTCAAACGTAGCGATTGAAACAGGATTCAATCCATTTTTACTATCGGGAATGTAACAAATGCCAACAACATATAAAGTATTAGGACAAATAAATCCTGCAGCTAACACGTTATCGAATGTGTATACTGTTCCTGCAGCAACACAAGCTGTAATTTCAACCATCACTATCTGTAATCAAACAGCTGTCAATTCTTCTTATAGTATTGCTGTGGCTCCAAATGCAGAAGTTGATAATGTTAAACACTATATAATTCGTGGTGGTGTTGTGCCTGCAGCAGACTCGATAGCAATTACTCTTGGTCTGACAATTGATGCTGGTGACCAGATCAGAGCAAACACAAACAATAACAGTATTTCGTTTAGTATTTTTGGTTCTGAGATAACTTAATATGTCGATTAAAACAATAGGTAGACCAAGAGGGTATGCTTATCCTGTAGGATTAACTCCAATACCGCAAGCTATTGTTAATGTATTTTCAACTTCAACTGGCGGAACAAAAACTGTAGTAAGCGGAAACGGCATACACACCTTCACAACTTCAGATTCTTTTGTTCCTGATTTTCAAGGAGATGTTGAATATCTAGTTGTTGCTGGCGGTGGTGGCGGTGGTGGTGTTGTTTCAAACGGTTCCAACAGATGTGGTGGAGGCGGAGGTGCCGGCGGTTTCAGAGCAGGAATTATTTCTGTAGCACAGAAGTCAACTTATACCATTACAGTTGGTGCTGGTGGAGCTGGTCGTGCGGCTGGATCTGGAGATAATCCTGGTTTCGCAGGAGGAAATAGTGAATTTTCTTCGATTCTTTCTATAGGAGGCGCCGGAGGCGGCGCAACTCAGACAGATTCAAGTCCAGGTGGATCTGGTGGCGGTGGCGGCGGCGGAGGAACTTTTTCTGGTTTAGGTTCTTCAGGAACTCCAGGTCAAGGAAATCCGGGCGGAAACGGAACTACAACTGAAAGAGCCGGAGGTGGTGGTGGTGCTGGAGAAGCGGGTTTTGCTGGAGGACCTTCAGCAACAGGCGGAAAAGGAGGAAACGGTTCCTCATCAACTTTATCGGGATCTCCGGTTGTCTACGCTGGTGGCGGTGGCGGTGGACAAAATCAACCTCTTATTAGTCCAGGTGGAACAGGCGGCGGCGGAGCAGGCGCCAACCAGCCTTTAGTAACAAATGCTGTGAGTGGAAATACAAATACAGGCGGCGGTGGAGGAGGAGCTTCCTCAACGACTAGAGCAAGTGCGGCCGGAGGATCTGGTATTGTAATTATTCGTTATTCAGCTTCAGTTAATGTACAATCAGGATTTTCTATAAATTAAAAGTAGGAGAAAAAAGAAACTATGTCACATTTTGCTAAAGTAGAAAATGGTGTTGTTACTTCTGTGATTGTAGCAGAACAAGACTTCATCAATTCTGGTGCGGTAGGAGATCCATCTTTATGGATTCAAACATCATATAATACAAGAAATAACACTCATGCGTTAGGCGGAACACCACTTCGTGGTAACTATGCAGGAATTGGGTACATCTATGATTCAGTAAATGATATCTTTATGCCTCCTAAACCTTATAATAGTTGGTCATTAGATGTTGCTACTGCTTCATGGAAACCTCCAGTTGACATGCCAAATGATGGTAATATGTACACTTGGAACGAAGAAACAATGTCTTGGGATCCGATAACAGAGAATAATTAAATATGAGTGATCCATCAAAAAGATTTTCGTTGCAAAATTTTAGACCGGAGGGTTATGAATATCCTTCTGGGTTAACATTAACTCGTAAAAGTTCAACAGGCTCTAATGGATCTTTCACACAAGATGGCCCAAATGGTGTATACACTTTTTCAAATTCAGGATCTTTCAACCCAGATTTTACGGATAATATTGAAGTTTTAGTAGTGGGTGGTGGTGGAGGAACAGTTGGATCATATCCTTCACTCGCCGTAGGTTGTGGTGGTGGAGGCGCTGGAGGTGTTTTATACATTTCATCATATCCTGTTGTTCAAGGACAAACTTACTCTATTGTAATTGGTGCTGGCGGAGCCGCTGTTCCAGCTAATCCAGCAGGAAATGCTGGAAATAATGGAGGAAATTCATCTTTCGATCAAGCTATTGCCTACGGTGGAGGAGGCGGAGGTTGGTATGCTGCTGGATCTCCAGGAGCTTCTGGCGGTGGAGGCGGGTATAACAATTTGCTAGGAGGATCAGCAACTTATACTCCAGCTTTAGTTCCGGCCAATCATTTGTCTGGAGGAATAGCTAGTGGAAGTTCAGGAGGACAAGCTTCTCTTGGCGGCGGTGGTGGTGGTGGTGCTGGAGCAGCAGGAAATAATAGTGGTGGAACAGCTCCAACAATCGGTGGAAATGGAGGAATAGGAATAGTATATTCCATTAGTGGAACTTCTACTTATTATGGTGGCGGCGGCGGAGGTGGAGGAGCTTACAACGCTCCCACTGGGCCAACTCCAGTTGGAGGTTTAGGTGGAGGTGGAAATGGATCAAGTATTGCTACTCGAGCAACAAATGGAAATACTAACAGTGGCGGTGGCGCTGGAGGAGAGATAAACACTCATCCTGGAAAAAATGGAGGATCTGGAGTTGTTATTCTAAGATTTGGTGGACTTGAAACATACTCTATAAACTAAAAAGGAAAAAAAGTGCCGTACTTAGGTAATTTACCACTATCATCAAGCTTTGCATCTAAGACCGAAAAATATAGCGGCGATGGAAGCACGTTAACCTTCACATTAAGCCGTGAGGTGCATAACGCTAGCGATATCGAAGTTCTTGTAAACAATGTTCAACAAGATCCAGATGTTGCTTATACTGTAAATGGTTCAAGCACCATCACATTTACAGAAGCGCCAACGAATGCTTCAAATAATATTATCGTTACGTTTAGAAACTATAATTTACTACGATACATTCTTGACCAAGATTCGATCAATGCGGATACATTAACGGATAATTCAGTTACAAATCCTAAGATAGCCGCTTCTGCCGTAACAGCAAACAAGATTTCAAATGGAACCATTACTGGTGATAAGATAACGACATATACAATTGGTTCAACCAATTTAACAAACACCGGAGTTTCTTCTGGAAATTATGGTAGCTCTACAAATGTTCCTGTAATCAATGTTGATGCAGCAGGTAGGGTTACATATGCAGCGAATGTGGCAATACCATCGGAAGTACCATTCTCAAATACAACAGCTCTAGCACAAGCACAAGCTATAGCATTAAGTTTTAATTAAAAGGAAATAAAAATGGCAAAAACCTTTACAGCTCCGTTTGCACAGACACCAAAAACTGTAACGGCTAACTGCAATACAGCATGTAACATTTCTAGTACACCATCGAACACTACGTTATTATTAACAGCTGGTGGTGATGGTTGTGTTGTGACTAGAATATCTGCTTTACCTTCAGCTACCGTTACAGCCACAACGATTGTATTATTCTTGAGTAAAAATGGTGGTGTTACTAAAAACTTAATTGATGCGAATGTAATGACGGCACAAACAGTTAGCGCAACAACTGGAATTGTTCCAACTAACTTTAATTACACTGAAACAAGTCCATTAAGACTTGAAGCTTCCGACTCAATCTATGTTGGCGCTCAAGTTGCTCTAGCATCGGGAATAATCTTTAAAGCAGAATACACAGACTTCTAAGATGCCTTATCAATTTGGAACAAAAGTAGCTCCACCAACTAGAAAAAACAGTAGAGAAGCGCCAAAATCTTCGAGCGGCTTCCCTACTGTTTCTAGCCTTGGTGGTTTGCCTAGACCTAGAGGAGAAGTAATTGCTCCAGATTTAGAAAAATATTGGGCAATAGATCAAAGAACTGGAACTAGTGGAAACACTATCGGTACCTTTGCATACACCAGTTTTTCTGATGATTTGACCAAAGCAGTTCATATGAATGCTGATGATTATCCAACTTTTTGGGTCAGAACTTGGGATGAGAACACTCTCAATTTCGTTACAGCAAATACCTCATGTTTCAGATTTGATGGTAATAGATATGGTAAAGTATACTCACCATATCCAAATTGTTTAAAAATTGATAATAATGGAAATGTTTATTTGGCAAGCGGTGAAAATATTTCTGTTGGTGTTATTGAAGCTATAATTTACGCTTTTAGCACAACAGGAACCATAAGATGGACTTTAAAGATAAACCAATTAGGCAGCACTAATAATAGATCCTCATCTATCTATGATATGCGTTTTGATTCTGCTGGAAATATTATTGTGGGAGGATCTTTTGCTACTAGCTCAACTAGCTCTGGAAATAAAGCGTTTATAGTAAAAGTCAATAAAAATAATGGTTCAGTAATTTGGGAAAGAACCCTTAAACCTGTAACCGCTACACCTGGTCAAATAAACGGATTATATGTAGATGTAAATGACAATGACAACATTTACTACACTGGTTTCGATGGATCAGTTTTTCCTGATGCTGTTGTTTTTGGTAAAATAGATTCTAATGGAAATCACATTTACACCAAAAGACTTAGACTTCCTGATGCAGGTTTAACCTACGGGTATGCTTATTCTTACTCAGATGGAATACTTACCGATTCTTTGAAAAATGTCTATCTCACTTTTAGAAAAACTGGGCCAGGAGGCCTTCCAGCAGGTTACGCAAGATGTTGCATATACAGAGAGTCTGAAAGTGGAACTGCTCAGACCTGTATTTCTTTTAGTATGGGAGACGATGAGTCAATTTCTCCGTTAGGCTCTAATGCTAAAATTACCAGTAATGGAGATGTAATTCTCCATTTCTCTTGGAGTAACGATGCTCAATATCTCTATAGAACACTCTATAATCAGGCTAGAATATCGATAAACAATAAAGTTCCTGTGTGGCATTACAGATATTACACAACAGGAGGAACTGGATCAGTAGGTAGCGGATTAAGTTTTAGTAGTTTTTTTGCGAATGGAGAATTATATACTTCTACTATCTTACGTGATGATGACGATTCAGAATCACATTTAACTATAGGAAAATTTCCTCCTTCTAACGGTGGAGCAAATACAACACTAGGTTCCGATAATGAAGTATTCATAAACAGAATAAACAGTTTATCCATTTACACAGAATCAGTTGCTGTATCAAATGCTGCAAACATAATTTTGGGAACTGGAACATCAACAACTGCAAATGGAACAACAACATTTTTTAGTGTAGCTAACACATACCCGGACACTTATGTTCAAACACAATTTCGTTATCCTTCAGAATGATTAAGATACATAACAATATTCCAATAAGAGAAGAACTTCCTTCTTTTTTAATTGGATTAAAAGAAGAATCTTTATATGATCTTTCTTGGACTGATCCTAATTTAGGCGTTTCTGATTGTCGATGGTATCCGGAGATTGATGAAAGTTTGCCTTTATCCTATAATCAAAAATATGATGGCGAAACTTTAACAATTGACCATGAAAACAAAGTGGTTCGAGTAATAAAAAATATTGTTTCTTTAAATGAAGAAGAATTAGAAGCAAAAAGAATTATATTGATAGAAAATGCACAGTCTTGGATAGAAATTGAAACATCTTATGCTAATGGAATTTGGCAACCAGATAAAAAAGAAAAGTTTGACGAATATATTGCACAGCTTGCTTTAGTTCCTCAACAAGAAAATTATCCTTGGGAAATTAATTGGCCAATAAGGCCTATTTACTAATTTGGAGTTTAAAATGAATGTGAATGAGTTAATGAAAAGTTTTACAGGACAAAATGGTTTAGCTTATGGTGTAGATACCGCCATTAAAGGCTTAAGACCTGATGCTAAATTTGATATGATTGCCGAAGGCGGTGATTTTTCTTGGCCAAGATGGGAAGATCCAAATGGATTACCACCTCCAACGAGAGAAGAAATAATGAATGAAGTTGAAAGGCAAAAACAAGTAGCTGAATATTATCAGTATGCTTATGATAGGTGTCATAAATACCCAGATGGTTTTGAGCAATTAGATATGATTTGGCACGCTGTAAATAATGGCATAGATTTAAAAAACTCAGAGTGGTTTAAAACAATTAAAAAAATTAAAGAGGATTATCCAAAACCAGCAGGTGATCCACCACCTGAATTGGTCAGATAATAAATAAAAGATATGGCACTTTCAAGAATTACAGTAGACGGTTTAGCAGCTAACTCTGTCACATCAGCTGCAATCGCCAACGGAGAAATTATATTGGCTGATTTAGCCAATAACTCCGTTGGAACAAATCAAATTATAGCTGGTTCAATTACAAATGCTAAGTTAGCAACAGAAACAACAGGCAAATCAATTGCCATATCAATAGTATTCGGAGGTTAATTTAAATGGCAAACCCAAACATCGTAAATGTTGCCACACTCAGAGCAAATAATTCACTTGTCAGATTAACGAGCACAGCAAATACAGCTGTTGTGAACAATTTGAATAACAGCAATACTGTTTATAAATTAAACTCCATTGTTGCTACAAATGTTGAAGGAACCACTCCTGCTTATGTGAGCATTATTGTTTATGACCAAGCTTCTCTAACAGGAAATGGTTATCCAATTATTGCTCTGGCTCCAGTGCCTGCTCGTTCATCACTAATCATCATGGACAAATCAACAGGAATTTATTTAAAAGAAAATCAATCCATTGGAGCCGCAAGTAATTCTTCCAACTCTTTGGTCGTAATTGCTAGTTGGGAAGAAATTAGCTAAACTAGGAGAACTGAATGAGTTTACGCTATCGTGGCGGTTATATTTCTGCTGAGCAAGTAGAAGAATATGGAATTTTAAATCAAACGCAGAGAGACACAATTGGATTACCTATTGCCGGCCAAGTCGAATATACTGTCGCTGGACAATATGCCTATGTCGTTCCAGAAAATGTAACTGAAATTTCAGCTGTTGTCGTTGGAGGTGGCGGAGGAGGTCAAGGTGCTGCTGGCGGCGGAGATGGAGGTAGCGGCGGAGGCTTAGGGTGGAGAAGTGGAATTCCTGTTATTCCAGGAGATACAATTAATGTTTCTGTTGGAGCTGGCGGAACTGGACAACTTAACCCAATAAGATCGCCTCAAGGAAATAGCAGTTACCTTCAGTTGTTTTCTTCGAACGCTAGTTTCAACATAGCGGCTCAAGATAATAATGGTTTTGGAATAACATTCTCCACAGATGGTACTAAAATGTTTGTCGTTGGGCAAACAAGAGATGTAATCAATCAATACATTCTTTCTGAATCATGGAATGTTCAATCGGCAGTTTATACATCAAACATCAATGTATTTACGACTTCTACTGAATCATTACCAAAATCTGTTCATTTTTCAGACGATGGAAAGGCCATGTATGTTTCAGGTCTTTCCGCAACAAAAATCATTCAGTATTCTTTAGGAACAGCTTTTGATATAAACACGGCTTCCTTTTTAAGAAATTCTTCTTTATTAGCTAATAGCACCATTGGTGCTTCTGGATTTACTTTTGATGAAAGAGGAGAAAATTTATTTACTGTTCATGGACCAAGAAATACACTTGTTGAACAGTATAAACTTGTGCCTGCTCTTAACGTAGCAACTCAAGCAGCAACTAGCACAATTCAAGGATTTACTTTTAAATCTGATGGTACTAAACTATACGTACCACTAACAACACGTAATGTTGCTCAATATGCTTTATCGGAAGCATGGAACATTTCTACTGCTACAATTGAAACTGATGCAACTTTAAATATAAGTCCACAGAATTTCTCTGCTAATTCAATTGTTTTTAAAACTGATGGAACTTCAGTATATTTACTAAGCAACACAAGCTTAGGATCAGCAACTACGAACACCGAAATATATCAGTATAATTTATCGACTGCATGGAACATTGGCACTTCTACCTTATTTGCTTCCAAAGCGTTAGATTCGAATGTTTTTGGTAGAGGAGTATCTCTACAAATTTATAGTGATGGAACAAAAGCATACATTTCACATAATGCTGCCAATAGTACCGTTGAGTACACAATGTCCGAAGCTTGGAACATAAGAACATTGGCAATATCAACAGCTAATGCAGATTATAATGTAGATAGATTATTATATTCTGGTCAATTTGTGTCTGTTGCTGCACAAGAAACCGCTCCAACTGGTGTATTTTTTAAACCAGATGGTACGCAGATGTATGTTATTGGATCAATTGGCCAAGACATAAATCAGTACACATTGCCTAATCCTTGGGAAATTGGCTCAACCTCTGGAATAACAGCCAATACAGTTTCGAATACTTTTACTGTAATGGGTCATGCAGAAACATCTCCTCAAGATTTGTACATTAAACCTGATGGCACAACAGTCTATGTGGTTGGTAATATACTTGATAGAGTTTATCCGTACACAATGACTGAAACATGGAATATCAACAGTCTGGTTGCTCAAAGTATCGATAATTCTCTTTCGGTGGTTTTATTTGACACCACTATGACCGGATTGTTTTTTAAACCAGATGGTACAAGACTTTTTGTGGTTGGAGCGACATCTGATAGAGTTTATTCTTGGAATCTTGGAACAGCATGGAATGTAGCTACAGCTAATATAACTTCAACAGCTAACTTAAGTGTCACTGGTCAGGAAACACAGGCACAGTCTGTAACTTTTAATGATGATGGAACAAAACTATTTTTACTTGGATCCAGCGGAGATGATTTTAATCAATATAATTTAACTGATCCTTGGAATATTAACACAGCTGTATTCGCCGCTTCTTCAAATACATCTTCTCCCACAAATTTTGATGGAGCTGTAACTGGAGCTTATTGGAAAGATGGATATACTGTTTATATTGTTGGATCGACCGGAGATCAGGTAAAAAAATATAGTCTTGCGAATAAGATACCATATCATTCAGTACCTGCCGGCGGCGGAAGAATTTATGACGGTATTGCTTTCAACTCATACTTTACCAGATTCTTTCATACATCAACAGTTGGCGAAACGATTTACCAATTAAGTTTAGATCAGGCTGGTAATTTACAATCACAATCTAGTAACACTGGTGGAAGTGGTAAGTTTAATGGTTCCACTTCTTACTTAACCGCTGGAACTAATGCCGATTGGAAGTTTTTAAGTGATGGTACAAGTGATTGGACCATCGACTTCATGATGCATCCATTTTCAACATCAGCTTTTGGTTTAGTAGGAACAAACGTATACTCTCAAAATGGCTCTTATGGAATGTTTGTTTCTTCAAACATCGATGCAGCAGGATCAAGTGCTCCAAATACAGTGATGTTTTCTTTATTACGTGGTGTTGATGGTGAAAGATTTGATGTAATATCCACAGCAAATACAATTATAAACAATTGGAATCATATTTCTGTTACATTTAATTCTACGAGCAAAACAGGTAATATTTTTATCAACGGAGCAAATTCAGCTTCGTTTAATGCTTCTTCTTGGAGTTTTGCTAGTAACAATCCAGGAAATCCATTGAACATAGGCCGAACTCCACCAGATTTTGATGGATCTCCTGGCGCTATTCGTTACTATGATGGTTACATTTCAAATTTAAGAATCTCAAATAATGTGAGAGGAACAACAAGTGTAACTGTTCCTACGGCACCTTATGAGAGAGATGCAAATACAGTTTTATTAACATTAAAAGATCCTAATGTTTTCAGTGATAACTCGAACAATAGTTATACGATAACTCAATTTGGGGGAGTGGAAGAATCTCGTTTTGCTCCTTTCCCAAATCCAGGATTAAGCTCAACTTCTTATGTTACTTGGTTTAATTCAGTAGGATCTTATCCTACTGAATTGGGTGGATTAGCCTTAAGTTCTGATGGTAAAAAATTATATTTTTCTTCGACAAGAGATAAACTAATTTATCAGGCTGAACTAACTTCTAAAGAGGACTTAACTAATGTTTACTACTTAACTAATCCTTGGAATGTAACAGGCCTCTATCCTACACAATCTTTAACTACTGCGTTAACGAATTTACATGACATATCGTTTAAGCCTGGAGGCGGAGCATTTACCATCATTAGTAATGATGCGACAGGAGGAAATGTTTCTACTTTCTATACCAGCAGTTCCTACAATGTAGGAACAGCCACTTTTAATACCGCAAATACTTTACCAGGAATATTTTCTGGATCGTTAACTGGATTACACTTTGGAAATAGAGGAAGAAAAGTTTTCTTTAAAGCAGGAGACCCGGTTGGAAACAATGACACAGTATTTTCTTATGATGTGAAGTCTCCTTATCTTTTCTATGAACTTGTCGGCTTCGGCGGTGGCGGAGGAACTAGATTCGGAGGAGTTTATATTGGTGATGGAGGTGGCGCCGGTGGAATTGGCGCAGCCGGCGGCGCTGATGCCGGTGCTGGTGGCGGCGGTGCCGGTGGATATTCAGGAGATGGTGGTAGCGTATCACCTGGCCCTTCTATTTTGATTTTTGGTGGTGGCGGTGGAGGCGGTGGTGGTGGTGCTAACTACGGCGGCGGTGGCGGCGGTGTTGGACTAAAAGGATCTCCTACTACAAATGTTGCAGTTACTACATTGGGTGCAGGAACTTTCCTTTCTGTTCATGGAATGGGAGGATCAGGAGGAAATCCAGGAGGAAATACTGCTGCAGCAGCGGGAACTTTTGATTATTTTGGATTAGGAGGTTCTGTCGGTGGTGGCGGTGGAGGTCATGATAACATTGCAGGAAGTAATGGTGGTCCAGGCGGCGCCAGAATCATATGGGGGCCAGGTAGAGCTTATCCAAATACCAGAACACAGGATCTATGATGAGACTTTTTATACAAGTAAATGATGGTCAACCAGTTGGCCATCCAATAACTGAAGATAATATGCGTTATGCTTTTCCTTCTATTGACTTAAATAACTTACCTTCTAACTTTTCTTTGTTTGAAAGAATATTGAAACCTATTATTGGCGTATATGAAGTTTATGAAGGTGTTGAATATGAACTTGTAGACGGTATCTACAAAGATGTTCATAAAGTTAGATCGATGACCGATGAAGAAAAACAATCAAAAATTGATGAAGTGAGAAATAATCCTCCATATGCTTCATGGGTTTTTAATGAAGAAGAATGTAGATATTATGCTCCTGTTCCAAAACCAGATGACGGTAAAAGATACAGATGGAATGAAGATACAACAACTTGGGATATTATAGAATGATCTATTAATCTCCCGTTTGACTAAATAGGCGATAAAATCGGGAGTCCAAATTGGCTGCATTTTCTGAACTTACAATCGAGCAATACGCCTCGTTTTCTACAACTGTTACCGTAGAAGATTCCGCAGGTGATGCTGTTAATCTATCTGGTTACACAGCATCATCTCAAATTCGAAAATCTTACTATTCATCAACTGCAAATAATTTTACCGCTACTGTCACAGGAACATCTAACGGTGAAATTACTTTATCTATGACTGCTGCCAATACTGGCAATTTAACTCCCGGAAGATATCTCTACGATTTAGTTATTACAGCACCAGATACTACCAAATCAAGAGTGGTAGAAGGAATTGTTGTAGTATTACCGGGCGTTACACAGTCATAAGATGGCGATAATAGCAAAAATAAACACGACAACAAACATTGGCCGTGCTAAGGTTAGCAGCCCAATCAAAACGTCGATTGTTTCTTCCGACTTTTCTCCAAAACCAAATGTAGCTGTATCTGAATTGGTTGATGTTGAAGCTGTAGTCGTTCAAAACGGACAAACTCTGGTTTTTAATTCAGCAACAGGAAAATACGAAGCAAACACTGTCTCTGTACCCATAGTTAATGGTGGAACTTTTTAAATGAGCTCAAGCTTAATTCAGATAAAGAGTTCGACGACCAATACGGCGCCGTTAACTCTCAATGTAGCTGAACCTGCATACTCTTTTGTAAGTAATACATTATTCATTGGCACATCATCAAATGGTGTCATTACCATTGGTGGTAAATTTTATGTAGATCAACAACAGATTATCTACAATTTAGCCAATGCAGCCTTTGATAAAGCCAATGCCTCGACGACAGCAATTGTCGATCAGATTAATTCAAATGTAAGTGTTGTTGATGCAAAAGTTACTGCGGCATTCATACAAGCTAATGCTGCATTTGATCGAGCAAACAATGCTTCTTCAACACAGGCAAATTTAGCCTTTGATAAAGCCAATGCGGCTTACGATCAAGCAAACATTGCTACAACAGCATCAACTTCGGCAGGAATATATGCCAATGGTTCTTTCGTTGTAGCAAACAACGCTCTAGATAAATCGACATTTGCAAGTAATCAAGCTAATGCAGCTTTTGCTTCGGCCAATGTCATCGATACAAAAGTAAGTTCAGCTAGTGTCTATGCTAATGGCGCTTTTGTCACTGCCAATACAGCACTTACAACAGCACTAAACTCTGGCGTAACACCAGGTAACTATGCAAATGCGGCTTTCATTGCAGCCAATTCGGCAGGAACTTATGCCAATGCTGCATTTATTACTGCCAACACAGCAGATTCTAAAGCTGTATCATCAGGCATTTATGCAAACGGCGCTTTTACCGCAGCCAATGTAATTGATACGAAAGTTTCTTCTGCTAGCATTTACGCTAATGGTGCTTTTGCCGCAGCAAACTCAGCACTTCTAGTTGGAGTTGTACCTGGTAATTATGCAAATGCAGCCTTCATTGCAGCGAACTCAGCTGGCATCTATGCTAATGGTGCTTTTGCTGCAACCAATATTGCTGATGCCAAAGCAGTAACATCAGGCATCTATGCGAATGGTGCTTTTGCTGCAGCCAATGTAATTGATACGAAAGTAACATCAGCAAGCATATACGCTAACGGTGCTTTTGTAAAGGCTAATGTAGTTGCACTTGATGTTTCTGCGGCCTCCAACTATGCGAACGCCGCCTTTATTGCTGCTAATACAAAGTTTAATTCTTCTGGTGGTCTAATCAGTGGTGATGTTCAAGTAACAGGAAACTTGACGATTGTTGGTCAAGTTGTTTATGCTAATACAGAAACCGTTGTTGTTAAAGATAACATACTAACGCTAAATGGTTCTATATCAGATGCATCAGCTCCAACTTTAAACGCTGGTATTGAAATCAATCGAGGCAATTTAAATAATGTTTTCTTACTTTGGAATGAAACTCTAAACGTTTGGCAAGTTACAAACGATGGAACAAACTATTACACAATAGGTTCTGATGCTGCATCGACTTATGCGAATGGTGCTTTCGCTAGAGCCAATACTGCGATCACATCTTCTGGTGCCGCATTTAATCAGGCTAATGCGGCTTTCTCGACAGCAAATTCAGCTTTACTTGTCGGTATTTCTCCTGGAATTTATGCTAATGGTGCTTTTGCTGCAGCCAATATTGCTGATGCCAAAGCAGTAACATCAGGCATCTATGCAAATGGCGCCTTTGCTACAGCTAACGTAATTGATACAAAGGTAACTTCGGCCAGCATCTATGCGAATGGCGCTTTTGTATTTGCGAATTTAGTTGGATCGATTGCCAACAGTGCAAGTGTTTATGCAAACGGCGCTTTTAATGAGGCAAATACAACTGCAATTAGTGCTAGAATCTATGCGAACGGCGCCTTTACTCAGGCAAATTTGGCCGTTTCAAATGCTCTATCTGCATCTAATTATGCTAATGCGGCTTTCTTTACTGCTAATACGGCTGATGATAAGTTTAACAGTTCTAGTGGTTATGCGAACAGTGCCTTCAGAGCAGCTAATAGTGCCGGAGTATATGCCAACACGGCATTTAATCAAGCCAATGCAGCCTTCATTGCAGCAAACAATGCTCTTTCCGGCACATTTGATCCTTATGCCAGAAGTCACTCAAATGCTGCATTTGATACTGCCAATGCAGCCTTCGAATTCGCCAACACATTTACCGTGATTGCTGGTGGAACATTCTAATGGATAAATAGACAATAATTATAATAAAAGGTATCTAAAATGGCCAATACTGTAATTCAGTTAAAATATTCTACGGTTACTGCAACACCTCCTTCGTTGAATGTTGCTGAACCTGCCTATTCGTATACGAGTAATACACTCTTTATTGGAAGTCCAGCAGGAACTGGCTCTATAGCAATTGGTGGTAAATTCTACCTAGATCAGCAAGCAGACATTTATAACTTAGTAAATGCGGCTTTCAGTGCAGCAAACAGCGCCGGTTCTTCTGAACTTGTTGTGTATGCGACTAATCATGCTAATGCAGCTTATAGCCAAGCAAACACAAACTCTGGTGATATTAGCGTAATACAAGGTGTTAATCTAACTCAGAACACCAATATTACTGCCGCTCAAAACAAAGCAGATAACGCTTTTCACCAGGCCAATGCCGCTTATACACAAGCAAATACAAATACTGGAGATATAACAGTAATACAAGGTGTCAATTTAACACAAAACACCAACATTACTAATGCACAAAATACAGCTGATGCTGCATTTATTCGTGCCAACAATTCCTTAAATGCGAACACTGGTGGAGTAATCACTGGTCCAGTTACCGTTGCATCTAATTTAACTGTCACTGGTAACCTGACAATTATTGGTAATACAGTAACGACTGATATTCAAACTCTGAATATTTCGGATCCTTTAATCTATCTTGCTGCAAATAACTATTCTGGCGATGCCGTAGAAATCGGTTTTGCTGCTAATTATTTTGACGGTTCAACTCAAAGACATACTGGTTTTTTCCGTGAAGCAAGTAACAAAGAATACTATGTCTTTGATAATTATACTTTAGAACCTGATACTAACTTAATCGACATTAATGATGCATCGTTTAGAGTAGCAACATTACATGCTAACCTAAAAACTCAATTAATTACCTTAAATGGCCAAGACTTACAAACCTATGTAAACAACGCATTTAATAAATCTAATGCGGCTTATGACCAGGCAAATACAACGCAAACATTTGCTTCAGAATCCTTTAATCAGGCCAATGCGGCATATGCTCAAGCAAATACAAATGCTGGTAATATTACTGTAATTCAAGGCGTAAACCTAACTCAGAATACAAATATTACTAATGCACAGAATAGTGCTGACGCAGCATTTATTCATGCCAATGCAGCATTTAATCAGGCAAATACTGATGTAACAAATGTTAATATTACTTCTGCGGATTATGGTAGTGCTTCTGCTGTTGCATCGTTTAAAGTTGCAGCAAATGGCCGAATAGTTTCTGCTAACTCTACAGCAATAGCACTTTCTGCATCAGCAATTACTTCAGGAACATTAAGTGTTGAGAGAGGTGGTACAGGCGCCGGAACATTTACAACCAATGGTGTTCTGTTAGGTCAAGGAACAAGTGCATTGACTACAGCATCTTCTTCGACAGAAGGACATGTGTTGACAATTAATAATGCTGGTGTGCCAACCTTTGCACATCTATCTGGAGGCACATTCTAAATATATTACCGTGAAAAGGAATTGTTATGAGCGCAGAGTTTTCAAATGCTTACCAGGAGATTTTGCTTGATAATCTAATGTCAATTATCAAGCAAAACTTTATCTTTCAAACACAGTTAAAGATGGTTGAAGATGTAGGTAAACAAAAAAATGAATTACAGGTAAAATATAATGAGTTAGTTGCAACACTTGATTCGACTAAATCAAGACTTGAAGAAGCAGAAAGAGTTAAGTCTATTACACAGGCAAATAATTCTGCTCATCAAGAGAAACAAAGAATACAAACGGCATTAAATGAGTCGATGAAAGAAAATGCGGTTTTAAAAAAACAATTAGAAGATAAAGAACTGGAGACTAACAAGTTGAAAGAGTATATTACAAAACTTGAAGAAATCGCTCCTGTTTCTAAACTGAAGAAAATTAATAATGCAAAAGTGACTGAAGAACCAGCGCCTGATAACCTTTTCACACTAAAAGTAAATGACGGTAGCTCGTTCTAATGGCAAACACAGTAATACAACTTAAACACTCCACAGTACAGGGTAATGTTCCTGTATCATTGGCCAATGGCGAAATCTCCATCAACACCCGTGATGGTAAGATTTTCTATGCTGAACCTGATGGCACTGTTGTAGAATTTTCCACTCCTGCTAGTCCCTCCGGATTAAATGGCGAAATTCAATTTAATGATTCTGGTTCTTCTGGTGCTAATTCTCAATTAACCTTTGAAAAATCAACCGGAACATTTAGAACAAATAATGTTACCTCAAATAGTGTAGCTTCTAATACGTACATTCAATTTGGTGATGGAACAAAACAGTATACTGCAAATGCTGGATCTGGTGGAGGTTCAGGCGAAGATCAGTATGCTCGTGACACAGCAAATGCATCATTTATTCATGCTAATGCGGCTTTTGATAAAGCAAATGCTCCTTATGAAGCTGTAACTGCTTCTACTTTTAATACCACGGCAAATGGTTTAGCAAACACCTATGATCTAGGATTTAATCCAGTTTCTCCAGAAGCTATTTTTGTAACTCTTGATGGTGTTGTTCAACCAGAATCCACATACACTGTTAATACAACATCTAATACAATAACATTTGCCACAAATCCTGGAGTAAATGAATCTATACGAGTTGTTAATTTTTATACAAAAGTTAGTCCGTATATTTTAAGTGATGGTTCAATAAAACTTGTTAAGTTTGACCCTGAAGTAAATGTTTATATTCAAGGATATGTTAGCGAAAGAGAAAACTTTATTCTTTCATATGTAAATACAGCTATAACGAACTCTGAAAGTTCTGCTCTTGCTCTGGCGATTGCTTTAGGATAAAAAATGACAACACAAAGAGTCGGCACAAATAGAATTGCAAACAGTTCTGTTACCATATTAAAGTTAAATACGGATGTTACTAACCGAATAAACTCATCTTTTAATCATGCAAACTCTGCTTTTATTCATGCAAATGCAGCATTTAATTCATCAAACAACTATGTAACTCCAAATAATTCTGTTACTGGCAATATGTTGACTTCTAACATAGCCATAGTAACAACTTCAAATGCTAAATTTAATAATTTTCATACTTTTATTGGACTAGCCACCGTAGACTTTGGAAGTAATGCGGTTTATGAAACCATCTCTTACGTGAACGATAATCGAGCCAACGTAGGCTCTAAAATTATTGTTGTATCTTCAGCATTTACTTCAAACAATGAATTTGGTAGTCAAGAGTTGGGTGGAGACGAATTAATTTTTGACAGTTTTTTAGTTTCTGCTAATGTCATAAGCACAGGAAATATAGCTTTTTATATAAAAGCTTCTCCTGGCCCAGTTAAAGGTCAAAGAAACTTTAACTACATCATAGGATAAATAAAGAAAGAAAGGATTTAAAATGGCAATTATTCAATCTGGTAGTGGTGCTGATCTTTTAAGAGTTGACACTACCAATAAAGCCGCCAGAGTTGCGATATATCCAAGACAATTTTACGGGTCTTATCACTTTTCAGCAAACTCTGGTATAATCGCTGCCTCCACTGCGGCAGACAGTATTCTTTTTACACTTAAAAATACCAGTACGAACTTATTTTTGATAAAAAGAATATTAGTTGGTATGCAAGTCACAACAGCGTACACAAAAGGTTCAGTAAGACTTGGAGCTTTTATTGTCCGCACTAATTATACTGCTCAAGGTACAACAGCAGCAACAACAGTTGTATTAACTGGTAATAATGGTAAAAAAAGAACAAGTTATCCCTCACCAACAATTAACGTGCAGATTTGTACTACAACAACAATTTCTGGAGAAAACGTAGGTGCAAATGAAGATACAACTCCATTTGCACAAGCCCTTATAGACTTACGTGCTGATATTGGAACATCGCCGGTAGCAGGTTTAGTTCCATTGTATGATGAATTGGTTATGGAATCGCCTTTTATTTTGGAAGCCAACGAAGGTATTCGCATTAAAAATCGAACAGTTTTTCCAGCAACAGGTTCAGGTCATCTAATTGTTGATGTTGATTACGATGAAGTACCAACGGCTGACATTTAAAAATGGCAAAAGTAACTAACAGAAAACAACTCAAAGAATACTGCCTGCGTCGATTAGGTTGGCCAGTCATTGATATAAATGTCGATGACGATCAAATAGATGATCGAATCGATGATGCTTTATCTTTCTGGCACGACTATCATTTTGATGGTACAGAAAAGATGTTTATGAAACATCGAATGACGGCTGAAGATATAAATCGCCGTTGGATCTATTGTCCTGATGCAGTTTTATTTGTTACTGGTATTTTTCCTTTTGATGAGTCGAACTCATCAATTAATATGTTTGACTTGAGATATCAGTTAAGACTTCACGATCTCTATGACTTTACATCGGTTTCATACGTTTCTTATGAAATTACGATGCAACATATTCGAACTCTTAATCTTCTTTTCTCAGGAACTCCACAGTTCCGTTTTAATCGCCATCAGAATAAAGTGTTCTTAGATATAGATTGGGATAGAGATGTTGATGTGGGTGATTATGTTGTTGTAGAATGTTACCGTAAACTTGTTCCTGACACAGTTACTTTAACTGGAACAATGAGTGCTAATACCACATCAAATACAGTCACAGGAATAGGAACAATATTTGACCAAGAGATTTTGGAAAATGATATTATTTCCATTGGTGGTGAAGAAGTAACTGTCAAAAAGATTGTTTCGCCTACAGAAATAGAAACAAGAGGACCAGTTACATCAAACAAATCTGGAGTCAATGCCACAAAAGAAGGCTACTCTGATGTTTGGAATGATAGATTTTTAAAGATGTATGCTACTGCAAAGATTAAACAACAATGGGGTAACAACCTCAAAAAATTTGGTAATATTCAAATGCCTGGTGGAGTTGTCTTGAATGGACAACAAATATATGATGAAGCCGCAGCAGAATTAAAAACCATTGAAGAAGAAATACAATCCTACAATGTGTTGCCAAACGATATGTACATGGGATGATGAATGGCAACCAATGTCTATTTTAATCATTTTCCAAAAAACATAACCTCTGAGCAGCTGCTCATAGAGGATTTGCTCATCGAAGCCATGAAAATTTATGGCATGGATGTTTATTATCTTCCTAGATCAAGCCGTGATGTTGTAGACTATTTGTTTGGTGAAGATCCAATTAAGCAATATACTTCAGCATATCCCATCGAGTTGTATTTGGAAAATGTTATGGGTATGGAAGGCGATCAAGACTTCATATCTAAGTTTGGTCTAGAAATAAGGGATGAAATTAGCCTTCTAGTTGCTCGCCGTAGATTCAAACAAGTTGTTCCTATGGCCAGACCTTTAGAAGGTGATTTGATTTATGTTCCTCTTGTTAGTGGATTTTTTGAAATTATGCATGTTGAGCACGAAAATGACCAAGCAATGTTTTATACACTAGGCCGTGGTCGTGCAGGTAATGTTTATGTTTATGCTCTGAAACTTAAGCAGTACGTATTTTCTAATGAAATATTGAGCACTGGAGTTAAAGAGATTGATGATAATATCAGAAATTATTATCCAAGAACAAGAATTTCATTAACTTCTGGATCAGGTAAATTTGTGAATGATGAAATCATCTACCAAGGAACAAATCTATCTTCCGCTTCAGCACAAGCAATTGTTTATGATTTTGTTCCAAATACTCATGTGGATATAATTCGAGTTCAAGGTTCCTTTTTATCAGGCAATGTAAAAGGAAACACCAGTTCAGCTCAGTGGATTATTAATACTGTTTCTGATACTTCAACAATGAATACTGCATTTGAAGATATTATTGACAATGCTAGAATTGAATCTGAGGCAGATGGAATAATGGACTGGACAGAAACTAACCCGTTTGGTGGTGATTAATGTTAGGTAATTCACATTTTTATAACAGAACGATCCGCAAAGTTGTTGTGGCTTTTGGTTCTATGTTTAATGATATTACCTTAGTTCGTTATAATAAAGATGGAACCACACCTAAAGAATCGTTCAAAGTTCCATTGTCTTATGGTCCAAAAGAAAAATATCTAACCAAATTAACTTCTGATCCAGATTTAATTAAGTCTGTTAATGTGGTTGTTCCTAGAATATCGTTTGAACTTGTTTCGATGGAATATGATCCGACTAGGAAACTTCTAGCAACAAATCAAAACTTTGCAAAAGAATCAGCCTCATCTTTAAAGACACAGTATTCACCTATACCATATAACTTCGAGTTTAATCTTTCAGTTTATGTTCGCAACACTGAAGATGGAACACAAATCATTGAACAAATACTTCCGTTTTTTACTCCAGATTTTATTGTTACTGTTGATTTGATTCCTTCGATGAATAAGAAGTATGATATTCCTATACTTTTAAATTCAGTTACAACGAATGTTGAATATGAGGGCGACACCTATTCGACTCGATTAATTACTTGGGATATGTCGTTTACTGTCAAAGGATATATTTTTCCACCAGTTAAAACTGGAAGTAAGATTATTGGTGGTTATAATGCTAATACTGGCACATATGGTTCTGCCAACACAAACATTTATGTTGATACAAGAAGTAGAGATGCTCAGAAAGTTTATGTATGGTTTGCCAATGGCAATGGTGTTTTTACAACTGGTGAAACAATAAGAGTAAACAAGAGAAATGTTTTTGGTGAAATGGTTTACTTTAGCAATTCCAACAACGGCGTTCTTGTGGCCGGTGGACTGAACAAACTTTTAGAAGTTGGTGATAAAGTCACGGGAGATTATTCTAACGCTTCATTTGTAATTAAAACTGTAGACAATGCTCCAATTAAAGCATTGGCTGTCGTTACACAGGTTGATCCTTTAACGGCAGAAATTGATGATGAATTTGGTTTCTCTGAAACTATTACTAATTGGCCTTATACTTGATATGAAAAAACTGAATGAAAAATTATCCGAAGTCTTAGATGTTGAACCAATAACTATAGAAGAACCAGAGGTTTTGCCTGTTGTTTCCAGTTCTATCGAAGATGACGCTGAATATGCCAGAAAGAATATTCGAACACTGATTGAAAAAGGCAGTTTAGCCGTCGATGGCATCTTGCATGTTGCCAAAGCCTCAGACCATCCAAGAGCCTACGAAGTGGCGGCAGGATTAATCAAGAATTTATCAGAGCTAAATAAAGATTTGATGGAAATACAAAAGAAGAAACAAGAACTAAATCCACAAGAAAAACAACAAAAAGGTGGCATTAGTGTTGATAAAGCAGTATTTGTAGGTTCTACAACCGAATTGGTAAAACTTTTAAAAAACAGTAAATAGGAAATAAAATGGATACTTTAGTAGAAATGATGCGTAAAGTTTTGGCAGATACTTTTGCCATGTACCTCAAAGCTCACAACTATCACTGGAATGTGGAAGGGCCTAACTTCCCACAATACCATGAATTCTTTGGAAATTTATACGGTGAACTTCATGGTGCCGTTGACCCGATTGCCGAAGAAATCAGAGCCCTTGATGCTTATGCACCAGGATCTTTTTCACGTTATCAAGAATTGTCTGACATTCAAGATGAACTCAATGTTCCTATGAGTATCGAAATGGCAAATAGACTTATGCTTGACAATGAAATTGTTTTGAATAGTTTGAATATGGCATTTAAACTAGCTGAACAGTTTGACAAGCAAGGTTTGATGGACTTTTTAGCTGGAAGAATCGACGTTCACCATAAACATCGCTGGATGCTGCGTAGCATCACAAAATAATGTCTGATATTGGTTATCTTGGTAATTCTAACATAAAAAAAGTTGGTGTAGAACTTCAATACACCGAAGAACAGGTCGCAGAGATTATAAAATGCTCACAAGACCCCGTTTACTTTATTAAAACTTATGTAAAGATTGTCAACGTAGACCGTGGTCTGGTGCCTTTTGAGATGTGGCCATTTCAAGAAGAAATGGTTCGTGACTTTCATGCAAATCGTTTTTGCATCTGCAAAATGCCTCGACAGGTTGGTAAGACAACTACAACAGTTGGTTATATGTTGTGGTCTGTTCTTTTTAATGACGATTACAGTATTGCCATACTTGCGAACAAAGGTTCACTTGCTCGTGACATTCTAGGAAGAATACAGTATGCTTACGAATATCTTCCTATTTGGTTACAGCAAGGCGTCATTACATGGAACAAAGGTAATATTGAATTAGAAAATAAGTCTAAGATAGCCGCCTATGCAACTTCTGCTGCAGGTGTTCGTGGCGGTTCTTATAACTTAATTTTCTTAGATGAATTTGCTTTCGTTCCTAAAAATATGGCCGATGAATTCTTTACATCGACATATCCTGTTATTTCTTCTGGTAAAACCACCAAAGTTATTATCGTTTCTACGCCTTATGGCTTAAACCACTTCTATAAGATGTGGGTCGATGCAACAGAAGGTAGATCGACTTACAAACCTATTGAAGTACATTGGTCAATGGTTCCAGGTCGTGATGAAAAGTGGAAAGAAGAAACGATACGAAATACATCTGAAGAACAATTCAGACAAGAATTTGAAACAGAATTTATTGGTTCTTCGGCAACATTAATCTCAGGCTCTAAATTAAGATCACTGGCTTTCCATACACCTGTACATGCCGAAGAAGGTTTAGATATTTACCAACAACCCAAACCAGGTAGAATGTACATAGGAACTGTAGATTGTTCTGAAGGAGTGGAACAAGATTATTCTACCATTAATATTGTTGATGTGACTGAGGTGCCCTACAGGCAAGTTGCGAAGTATAGAAACAATAAATTACCTTTATTGTTTTTTCCTACGATTATCTATTCTTTGTGTAAAAAGTATAATGAGGCCTATGCTTTAATTGAAACAAACAATGTGGGCCAACAAGTCGTAGATATTCTACATTATGATTTGGAGTACGAAAACATTTACAAGTTAGAACACCATCACATTAAAGGTCAATCTATTTCTTCTGGATTTAAAAGATCGACCTCTTTTGGTATTAAAACAACCAAATCTGTTAAAAAGATTGGTTGTGCCAACTTAAAAACTTTGATTGAAAATGACAAGTTAATCATATCTGACTTTGATACCATAGCCGAGTTGAATACTTTTGTACGAAACAAAGACTCTTATATGGCAGAAGAAGGAAACAATGATGATTTGGTCATGGGATTAGTTCTTTTTTCTTGGCTGGCAGCACAGTCCTACTTCAAAGAAGCTACAAATATTGACATTCGAAAGTACATGTTACAAGAAAATAACATGTTAGTTGAAGAAGATTTGACACCTGTTGGAATTATTGATGACGGCCGAAAAGAAGAATATGTTCATGATGGATCGGATATCTGGTCCGAAAAAGGTTATCTTTCTTCAAATCTATAAAAAACTAAATAGATCATTAATTATAAATACAATTGACCCGATAACAAAAGGAGAAATCCATGGCATTTCAGCTATCACCTGGGGTAAATGTATCAGAAATCGATCTGACTACAATAGTCCCTTCAGTCGCCAGTTCCATTGGCGCTTTTGCTGGTCCTTTTGCTTGGGGCCCGGTTGGTGAAGTCGTTACCATCTCTGACGAAGTTCGTCTAGTAGATAGATTTGGTAAACCAGACAGTACAAATTATGAATACTGGTTCTCAGCAGCAAACTTCCTAGCATATTCAAATAATCTAAAAGTAGTTCGTGCAGCAAACACTTCATCTACTTTAAACGCCAGTGCAAACGGTTCTGGCGTATTGATTAAAAACGAAAGTGATTATACAGAAAACTTCTCAACCGCTAATACATCTCTTGGTCCAGTTACAGCAAAGTACGCTGGAGCAGTTGGTAGCAGTCTCAGAGTTTCTTTCTGCGCTTCATCGCAGGCATTTTCATCTAACTTAACCGTAACAGACTCACTAAAATCTAATGCGGTAACAGCAGGCGCTACAGTTATTAATGTTCAAGGCAACGCTAATGCTGCAGCTAACCTACAAATCAGTGATCTAGTATCTGTTGACGGTGGAACAACATATATTCGTGTTGCCGCTGTTAATGCTACGGCAATCACAGTTGCATCGGCACCAGGAGCAGTAACAGAAGGCACAGCAATTCTACGTAAGTGGCAGTATGCTGATAACTTTGGTGTGGCTCCAGGAACATCCGATTATGTCACAGCAGCAATTGGTTCGAACGATGAGATGCATATCATTGTTGTTGACGAAGATGGTAAGTTCTCGAATGGTGTAGCAAACACTGTTCTTGAGAAGTTCTCATTCGTATCGAAGGCTTCTGACGCTAAGTTTGGCGACGGATCAACAAACTACTATGTAAACGTACTGAATGATCGTTCACGCTATGTTTGGTGGACTTCACATGTACCAGGAAACAGCAATTGGGGTAACACTGCGGCAGGTACCACTTTCGATGCGGCAAACGGTCAAAGAAATCCATTCTATGCTTCGCTCTCAGGCGGCGCTGATGGTACAATAGGTGCTTCACAGATTACTACAGCATATGATTACTTTGCGAACCCAGCTTCAGTTGATATTTCTCTGATTGTGTCAGGACCAGGAAATGCAACAGTTGCTACACACTTGATTTCAAACATCGCTGAAGTACGTAAAGACTGTATGGTATTCTTGTCACCAACTAAGACTTCTGTTGTTGACAATGCTGGTTCAGAATCTTCATCCGTAATTGCTTACCGTGACACTTTAACATCTACATCTTATGCTGTAATAGATTCTGGTTACAAATACCAGTTCGACAAGTACAATGATGTTTATCGTTGGATTCCTCTAAACGGTGACATTGCAGGTACTTGCGCTCGTACTGACCTAGAACGTGATCCTTGGTTCTCGCCAGGTGGTTTCAATCGTGGTCAAATCAAGAATGTAATTAAACTTTCTTGGAACCCAACAAAGACCGAACGTGATGACATGTATGTAAAAGGTATTAACCCTGTCGTTACTTTCCAAGGAGAAGGAACGGTTTTGTTTGGTGATAAAACTATGTTAAGCCGTCCATCGGTGTTTGATAGAATTAATGTTCGTCGCCTGTTTATTGTTCTAGAGAAGGCAATTGCTCGTGCTGCTCGTTCTTCGCTGTTTGAATTTAACGATCAGTTCACAAGAGCCCAGTTTGTTAATCTAGTTGAACCATATCTGCGTGACGTACAAGGTCGTCGTGGTATCACTGACTTCCGTGTTGTGTGTGATGAAAGTAATAACACAGGAGAAGTCATTGATCGTAACGAGTTTGTTGGTGATATCTACATTAAACCTGCTCGCTCGGTTAACTTCATTCAACTCAACTTCGTTGCTGTTCGTACTGGCGTAAGCTTTGAAGAAGTTGTTGGAAGATTCTAATAAATAGAGAAACAGGAGATACTTAAATGGCTTTTAACGTAAACGAATTCCGTTCCCAAATGATTGGGGACGGTGCCCGTCCAAATCTATTTGAAGTTTCGTTGCCGTTTCCTGCGTTCTCGTCACCAGGAAACGCTCAAACAAAAACAACTTTCATGTGTAAGACAGCACAACTACCTGGTTCAACACTAGGTATTGTGCCTGTTCAATATTTTGGTAGAGAGTTGAAGTTTGTAGGTAATAGAACTTTCGCTGATTGGACTATCACAATTATCAACGATGAAGATTTCGTCATTCGTAATGCTTTCGAAAGATGGATGAACGGCATCAACAGCCACAATTTAAATGTCCGCAATCCTGCGGCACTTTTACCAAGTGGATATTCTGTTGATGGCGAAGTTACTCAGTTCGGTAAAAAAGGAGATACACTTAAAAAGTATAAATTTGTTGGATTATTTCCTTCAGATATTACTCCTATCGATGTTGACTGGGGCTCGAACGATGCGATTGAAGAATTCTCTGTAACTCTCACCTATCAGTGGTGGGAATCCGTTGCAGACGGTGTAGTGTAATAGAGAAAGGCTTCGGCCTTTCTCTAATTTTTAGGATGAATATTTAATGGCGCTAAAACTATTCGGGTTTACACTCGGCAGTAAAGATGTTGCTAAGGAACAACCTCCTGAGCAACCTTCCTTCACACTTCCAACAAACGCTATGGATGATGGTGCTGTCACCATCACTCAAAACGCTTATTACGGAACTTATGTTGACCTAGAAGGTTCTGTTCGAAACGAACTAGAACTAATCACACGTTATCGTGAAATGGCAAATCATCCAGAATTGGAAATGGCCATTGATGATATCGTTAATGAGGCAATTACTCATGATGTTTCTGGTAGAACAGTAGACATTATTCTAGATAAATTAAAACAACCAGATACAATCAAGAAAAAAATTATTGAAGAATTTGAGAATGTTTTAAAGCTTCTCAATTTCAGTAACTTATCTGATGACCTGTTTAAGAGATGGTACATTGATGGTAGAATTTACTATCAAGTTGTTGTTGATGAAAAAAATCCAAAATCAGGTATTAAAGAATTGAGATATATTGATCCTCGAAAAATACGTAAAATAAGAGAGGTCAAAAAAGATAAAGATCCAAAAACAGGTGCAATGGTTATTCAATCAATTGCTGAATATTATGTTTATAATGATCGTGGCACAACTACACAAATGTATAGTGCTCAAGTTTCGCAAGGTATAAGAATTGCACCAGAGTCAATTGTATATGTTACTTCTGGTTTAATGGATGCAAAAAATACTTTTGTTATTTCTTATCTACACAAAGCAATTAAACCACTCAATCAGTTACGTATGATTGAAGATGCGGTTGTTATTTACCGTATCTCAAGAGCACCAGAACGTAGAATTTTTTACATTGACGTTGGTAATTTACCAAAAGGTAAAGCGGAACAATATCTACGTGATGTTATGATTAAGTATCGTAACAAAATGGTTTATGATGCATCAACTGGTGAACTACGTGATGATCGTAAGCACATGTCGATGCTTGAAGATTTCTGGTTACCACGCCGTGAAGGTGGTAAAGGTACAGAAATTACTACACTGCCAGCCGGCCAAAATCTTGGTGAGTTGGAAGATGTAAAATATTTCAGAACTAAACTTCTACAATCTCTGAATGTTCCAATCTCAAGACTTGAACCACAACAAGGTGGAATGATTGGTCTTGGCCGCACTACTGAAGTCACAAGAGATGAAGTTAAGTTCACAAAGTTTATTATTCGTCTGCGTAATAAATTTTCTCAGATTTTCGATCAGGCTTTAAAAACTCAATTAGTTTTAAAAGGCATTTGTACTTCGGAAGAATGGGAAGAATTTAAAGAATCGATTTATTACGACTATAAGAAAGATAATAACTTTACCGAAATGCGGGATGCAGAGCTGCTTACCGCTAGAGTTCAAACACTACAAACAGTTGATCCTTATATTGGTAGATACTTCTCTGCGGCTTGGGTTCGCAAAAATATTCTTCAAATGTCTGATGATGTTATTCAACAAATGGATAAAGAAATTGCTGAAGAAGAAAAAAAAGGAACTGGCGGCCCAACGATGCCTGCTCCTGGATCTGAACCTCCAGCAAACCCAGAAGAATATGCGCCAGAAGATAATACAATTGACGACAATTCTACCGAATCAAAAACACCAATGCTTGATGCTGAGGTAGAGAAATATACATCATTAATAAATAGGAGATAATAAAAATTATGGACACAAGAACATTTATTGATAGTTTAGCTTCTGGCAATTCGGCTGAAGCAAAAGAGGCACTGAGTAATTTAATTTCAGCAAAAGCATTTGATGCTTTAGAGGCAAGAAAAATCGAGATTGCTCAAAATCTGTTTAGAGACCAAGATCAAGAAGAAGATAGCCAAGAAGAAGTTCAAGACGAAGAACAAACAGAAGAAGAATGAAATCATTACTAGAATTTAAATCTCTCGTAGAAGAAGAAAAATCGGACTATTCTAAGTTCGATATTCTAGTTCGTGCTGGATTGGCAAATAAAGCACAGTTACAAAGGATACACCGTATCTTAGATAAGATGCAAGAAGAACGCCCTCAGTTTAATAATGCTGATAGGATGATTCTACAAAATCTTTTCAATAAGATGGTGGATTTAATTAGTAATAACAAACAAATATTTCAAAAAACAAGACAGGCTATCAGAGAAGAAGTGGAGTTAAATGAGGCACCAATTGACGGTGATCCACCTCCGGTTCTGATGTTGAAAAGAAAGTCTATTCGTTTGTATCCAGATAATACAAGAGTGGCATTATATTACAATGACAAACTGGATAAATATTTTTCAATACCTTATGGACCTAAAGTTGACACTGCTATACAGGCAGAAGAAATTCAAGAGTCTGTAATGGATTCTTTGCATAAAATTGTTAAAGAAAAACAAGCAGATACGGTTAAATTTGCCGATGGTAAAAGAGCCAAAGTAGATCACTTTACGGCTTCTGCCATTGTTCAAGTTCATAATGCTTTAAATGACGAAAACAAAAAGAAGTTTTCAGATATGGTTCATAAATCTAAAGACCATTTTTCTAGAGCTTCTGATTTTGCTTTTAGGCATACTAAATGAATTTGATAGATTTAATTATAGATAAAAAGTTTAATGAAGCTAAAAGAGATATTATTGCTTCATTAGAAGAAAAAGTTTTAAAGCGCCTAGAAGAAGCTAGACGCTATGTTGCAGCTGAGTTTACTGGTGAAGTTACTGAGGCACGTAATCCAAACATCGTAAGAATGGGTCGTGTTCAAAAGATTCGTCGTAGAATTCGCCGCAATAAAAAAGGTAGAATTATAGTTCAAAAGAATGTTAGACGTTCTGCTATAAAAGGTTACAGAATATCAGGCAATACGATTAAAAGAATTCCTGCTTCTGTAAGATTACACAAAGCAAGAATGTTAAAACGCTCTTGGAAAACAACTAGAAAGGCTAAACTTCGCCGATCATTGCTAAAGAGAAAAATGTCGATGCGTAGGCGCTCATCAATGGGATTGAAATAATATGTCACACGAAATTGTAAACACACTAAGAGCTAAATCTCTGGTTAGAATTGTTGGTAATACAGCAACTCTAATTACATTGAGCAATTTAGCTAAAGATTCAAGAGAGACAGTTCAACAGGCAGTTATTGCTCAAGCATCTGGTGTTACAGATGGAGTTTGGAGAATTTATAGAGGAAACGATGCAACTGGTGAAAAAGTTTTGGAACTTCCTTCCTTTTCGAATTTTGTATTTTATGATCTCGACACCTCATTAGCAAACACTTCGACTGCAAATGTCTACGTAACAAATTCAGGCACAGTAGGAACTCTTATTCTTCAATTAGGAAAAATAGCTACATATAGTCCTGCTTTAGAAGGAATGTAAAATGAAATTAATTACCGAAACTGTTGACAATGTAAAGTATATTACCGAAGCTTCTGAGAACGGTAAAAAGAACCTTTATATTGAAGGAACATTCTTAGTTGGCGATACAGTCAACCGTAACAATCGTATGTACGAAATGAGAACACTTCGCAATGAAGTAAATCGTTACAATGAGGAGTTTATTAAAACAAATCGAGCCTTAGGTGAACTTGGACATCCAGATACACCATCTATTAATCTCGAAAGAGTTTCACATAAGATTGTATCTCTTGTTGAAGATGGAAATACTTTTTATGGAAAAGCCCTTGTTCTTGATACACCATACGGTCAAATCGTTAAAAATATGATTGAGAATGAAATTAATTTGGGTGTTTCTTCTAGAGCCTTAGGTTCTGTTATGCAGACAAAAGAAGGTTACAATTTAGTTCAAGATGACCTCAGATTAGCAACTGCTGCTGACATTGTTGCCGATCCATCGGCGCCAGGAGCTTTTGTAAACGGCATCATGGAAAATAAAGAATGGCTATTTGTAGAAGGTCGTTTCGTAGAAGCAGACTTTGACAAGGCTAAAAAACAAATAAAGATGGCTTCCAAAAAGCAAATAGAGGAAGTAGCTTTAAAATTATTCGAAAATTACCTGCGAAAACTTTAAAATTTATAAATAAGAAAATCATAAGGAGATTCCTAATGGCACAAAGCAAACTAATGGAAGCCGCAGCAGAAATCCTTGCAAGCAGCAAGAAATCCGCTACTGGCATGCCACCACAAAAATTACCTGGCGCTGACGCTGTAGACTTGGGTGGGCCAACACCTCAAGATTCTAAACCTATGGACGATTCTAACAAGATCGATGCCACTAAGGCAGCTAAGAGTGCGACACCCCCAACAACAAAACCATCTGCAGCTTCTCCAGATACACAACTTCATATGAAGTCTGTGAAAGAGGAAGAAGAAGTTTCTGATGAAGAAGTTCTAGACGAAACTTCGCACATGGAAAAAATGAAGAAAAAAATGAAAGAAGATATCGACGCTCTATTTGCAGATGACGATACTATCTCTGAAGATTTCAAGTCAAAAGCGACAACAATTTTTGAAGCTCGTGTAACTGACCGTGTAAATCAGATTCAGGAAGAAATCGAATCTAGCTACGCTAAGATGCTCGAAGAAGCTGTTGAGTCTATCAAGGCAGACCTAACAGAAAAGATTGACGACTACATGAACTATGTCGTAGATCAATGGATGGCAGAAAACGAAATTGCTATCGAATCCGGTTTACGTGCTGAACTTGCCGAAGATTTCATTAATGCTCTGAAGAATGTTTTCGTTGAGCATTATATCGATGTTCCTTCGGATAAAGTTGATGTAGTTGATGAGCTTGCAACTCAAGTTGAAGAACTACAGAGCAAGCTTGATGAAGAAATTGAAAACAACGTAAAGTTGAACAAAGCTTTAATCGAAGCAGTTAAGAATGAAGTTGCAAATGAAGTATGCGAAGGTTTGACAGCTACACAATCTGAAAAAGTAAAATCGCTCGCAGAGAGCGTAGAATTTTCCACAGAGGAAGAATACAGAGAAAAGCTGGAAACTATTCGTGAGAACTACTTCCCTTCAGGCACTAAAAAGGCTGAACAGAAAGATTTACATGAGCAAGTAGAAGATGGTTCCGATAAGCAAATTGCTTCCGACCCATATGTTGCTTCTGTAATGAAGGCAATTTCGAAAACAAAAATTTAATTAAAATAAAAAGGAGTAACTATGTATCTTTCTGAACAACTACAAACAAAATGGGAAGGCGTTCTGGATCACCCAGACCTCCCAGCTATTAAAGACCCATATCGTAAAGCTGTAACAGCTGTCGTTCTGGAAAACCAAGCAGTTGAAATGCAAAAAGCTGCTGGTATGATGACTGAAGCTGGTGCTCCAACCAATTCGATGGGTAGCACCAACGGTGGTTTCCAAGGCGGTTCTGCTGCTGCAGGTCCAGTTGCTGGTTTCGATCCAATTTTAATCTCGTTAGTTCGCCGTTCGCTGCCTAACCTGATCGCTTATGACGTTTGCGGCGTTCAGCCAATGACAGGCCCAACCGGTTTGATCTTCGCAATGCGTACACGTTACGCTGGTCAAGCTGGTACAGAAGCTTTCTACAACGAAGCTAACACCGGTTTTGCTGGTCTTGGAACTGCACAAACAGCAATCTCTGAAGGCTCTCTACCAACAGAAGTGTTCACATCGAACGCTGCTGCTGTTGCTGCAATGACTACTGCTCGTGCTGAAGCACTGGGTGATGGCGCTGCTGCTAACGTATTCCAAGAAATGGCATTCTCAATCGAGAAAGTCACTGTTACTGCTAAGACCCGTGCTCTGAAGGCTGAGTATTCGATGGAACTTGCTCAAGACCTGAAAGCAGTTCATGGTCTGGATGCAGAAACAGAATTAGCAAACATTCTGTCGTCAGAAATTCTTGCTGAAATCAACCGTGAAGTTATTCGTACCATCTACTCAGTATCAAAGATCGGTGCTCAAATTGGTACAACAACAGCAGGTATCTTCAACCTAGACACCGATTCAAACGGTCGTTGGATGGTTGAAAAAGTTAAAGGTCTGGCTTTCCAAGTTGAACGTGAAGCTAACACCATTGCAAAGACCACTCGTCGTGGTAAAGGTAACATCATGATCTGCTCGTCAGATGTTGCTTCTGCTCTTGCAATGGCTGGTATCCTTGACTACAACTCGGCATTGGCCGGTCAAGTATCACTGACAGTTGATGACACTGGCAACACATTTGCTGGTACAATCTTCGGTCGTATCAAGGTCTACATCGACCCATACTTCCCAGTTGGTACTACATCTGAGTTCGCAGTTGTTGGTTATAAGGGTTCAAACGCTTATGACGCTGGTATTTTCTACTGCCCATACGTTCCTCTGCAAATGGTTCGTGCAGTTGATACTGGTACATTCCAGCCAAAGATTGGCTTCAAGACTCGTTACGGTCTAGTTGCTAACCCATTCGCTGAAGGTACCGACCAAGGTCTGGGTGCGCTGAACGCTCAGAAGAACAACTACTATCGTCTGTTCCGTATCAGCAACCTGATGTAATTAAACCACCGCAGAGTGGTACTTTAGAGAGAGGGTCTTCGGATCCTCTCTTTTTTTTATTCTTATAAATAACCACATGACAGCAATCAACAGAAACCCCAAAAACACCAGTTTTCTTCAGCCAAATAAATTTCAGCTGAATTTTTCACGTTTGCCTAATACACAATTCTTTGTACAAAACTTGAGTGTACCTGGAATATCTTTATCAGAAATACCAGTGACAACTCCTTTTGTCGAGATGTATTCTCCTGGTGAGAAAGCAATCTATGACTTATTGAGCGTGACTTTTATTGTTGATGAGGATTTACAATCTTGGAAAGAAATACATGATTGGATCCGAGCAATGACCTTTCCAAAAGAATTCAAAGAGTACCAAGATTTACCTAGATTAAACAAATATACTTCAAATCGCCAAACAAAATTTCCTCAGTTTTCAGATGCCACTGTAACTCTTTTATCTTCCGCATTTAAACCAAATTTGGTGTTTAAATTTTATGATGTTTTTCCGGTTTCAATTTCATCTTTTATTATGAACGCTTTAGACGATCCAAATAATCCAATTACCGCCGACGTTACATTTAGGTATACTTACTACGATATTGAAAAAATAAGTTGACATTTTATCCTCTATGGTATAAAATTATATCAGGAGGTATTACAACATGAAACAACTTGAAGAACTACTTGAAATGTGGCGGCAAGATTCTGAAATTGATCGCACAGAACCAGGCAAAGCCTTACTAAACATTCCCAAACTTCATAGTAAGTATTTGAATATTCTTTCGAAGCACCGATTGCTTGCCAAAGAATCAGAATTCAAATATAATAAAATGAAGAAACTTAAATGGGAATATTATACTGGTAAAATGGATGATGAAACTCTGAAGAAATATGGATGGGAACCATTTTCTCTTTTACTCAAGTCCGACATATCTTTGTATCTGGAGAGTGATGAAGATATGAATAAGTTTTTAGTAGCCAAAGCCATGCACGATGAGATTGTTGATGTTTGCACCAGTATTTTAAAAGAGCTAAATAGTAGAACATTCCAATTAAGGGATTTTATAGCATGGGAAAGATTTATTCAGGGTGCATGATTTAAAATTATATAAAAAGGATGAAGTTTACATCCGTTTTGAATGTGAAAGAAACTTAGCGCAAGAACTAAGTGACTACTTTACTTTTTATGTCCCAGGATATCAATTTATTCCTGCATACAAAAGCCGCTTGTGGGATGGAAAAATAAGACTTGCTGATCTGAGAACTTATGCCATTTACGGCGGTCTTTTACCATACATTCAAAAGTTTTGTGATGAGAGAAAATATAATCTCTATATTGACCCACAATTAAACTCTGCTAATATATTCTCTTTAGTAGAAGCAAAAGAATTTGTTCAGAGTTTAGATATACCGCTTGAAGTTCGTGATTATCAAATCAAATCTTTTGTACAGGCGGCTAGAAACAAAAGAATGTTGTTATTGTCTCCCACTGCTTCTGGTAAATCTCTTATATTATATACTATCATAAGATATTTACAAGAATCAGATTTTAAAAAAGGTTTGTTAATTGTTCCAACAACATCACTTGTTGAACAAATGTATAAGGACTTTCAAGATTATGGGTACGATTCTGATTCTTTTTGTCATCGTCAGTATGCTGGTAAGGACAAGACCACGAAAAGATTTTTAACCATTACCACATGGCAATCAATTTACAAAAATGATCCTGAATACTTTCATCAATTTGATTTTGTTTTAGGTGATGAGGCACACCAGTTCAAAGCCAAATCTCTGACAACGATACTTTCAAATTGTGTTAATGCTAGTTACAGAATCGGCACAACAGGCACTTTAGATGGAACACAAACACACCGATTAGTGCTAGAAGGTTTGTTTGGACCAGTTTACAAAGCAACAAGCACTTCAGAACTTATTGAGAAAGGACAACTAGCAAGTTTTAAAATAAAATGTCTTTTACTTAAATACCCTGATGAAGTCTGTAAACAAGCAAAAACTTGGGACTACAACCAAGAGATGGAGTACATAGTAAAGAATACGGCTAGAAATGAATTCATAAAAAATTTAGCTATATCTCTTGAAGGTAATACTTTGATTCTGTTTCAATTTGTAGAAAAACATGGTAAAATGTTACATGATATGATATCTTCAAAATGTGACAATAGAAAAGTATTTTTTGTTTACGGAGGAACAGACGTTGAAATACGTGAATCGATTAGAGCAATTACTGAAAAAGAAACCAATGCTATTATCGTGGCTTCTTATGGTACTTTTTCTACTGGTGTCAATATTCGCAACCTACATAATATTATCTTCGCCAGTCCTTCAAAGTCCAGGATTAGGAATTTACAATCGATAGGCCGTGGATTAAGACTAGGTGATAATAAAGAAGAAGCTGTTTTGTTTGACATTGCTGATGACTTTAGAATAAACAAGTTTGTTAATTATACATTAAATCATTTTGTTGAGAGAGTAAAAATATACGATGAGGAAAAGTTCAACTACAAATTCTACAACATCGAGCTCAAAAATGCCTGACTTTGAAAATATAAAAATTGTTCGATTACAAAGTGGCGAAGATATTATAGCTGATTGCCAACAAGATGAAGAAAATTCTACAATGGTGTTGAATAATCCTATGCATATCATCTTTAAGAGAATACCAAGTGGAAGAACTGTTATGTTTATGATGCCTTGGCTTCCAATTGAACTGATTAAAGAAAACATGGCAATTATTTACGATAATGATATATTGACTATGTTTGATCCTAAAGAAGATTTGATTGAATATTATAATCAAATTATTACTGATGATACTTTAACTGAAGTTAAAAATGCTCCATTAAAAGGAGCTTTGTTTGATAATCTTGAAGATGCTGAAGAAGATGACATAGATGAAGAAGAACTTATGAATTTAATGAGAGAAAAAAGGAATAGTAGGGTACACTGATGAACTATGATAACGTGATTGTTAAAAAACCTTGGGGTAAAGAATATCTTTGTTACAGAAACGATGAAGTTGCTATATGGTATCTTCATATCGAAAAAGATAAAGAGACTTCTATGCATTGCCACCCAAATAAAAATACTGGATTTGTTGTACTTGAAGGTAAAGCACAACTATCTTTCTTACGAAACTCTGTTGATCTAGAAGGTTTGGATAAAATCCACATTTTCAGGTCCAGATTTCATTCAACTAAAGCCATTACAGATTCTTTTATCTTTGAGATAGAAACTCCCGAAGATAAACATGATCTTGTTCGCCTAGATGATGCATATGGCCGAGCAGGCACAGACTACGAAGGAAAAAATTATCATTCTCCAAAAGATGATTCATGTTTCTGGATAAAAGAGGCCGAAGAAAATCCAGAGATTTCATATGTGAATGGTTGCTCGGTAAAACATTTGAAAACATCCAACAAAGAACTGTTGCTAAATAAAGATGAGTCAGAACTATTTGTCATAACAAGTGGTGGTGTAGTTACCGATAAAGATCAAAAAATTGTTTGGCCAGGAGATGTGATAGATGGCAAAACATTAAATAGACTACTTAATTCTTTTGACATACAGAAAGATACCACATTAATACACGTTACTAAGTGAGTTGAAAATGATTGATATATTATTTGTACATCCTAACGCTTCTGAAAAAATTTATCAAGGCTTAGCTAAGAATAACTCCGCTATAGAACCTCCAATATGGGCAGCAATGTTAGCCAACAGTGTGAGAGCCAAAGGTTTTAGACCAGAGATTCTTGATGCTGAAGTTGAAGGGCTAGATTACCTATCTACTGCAAAAAGAATCACTGAGTACAAAGCAAAGGTTATTTGTTTTGTTGTTTATGGTCAACAACCATCTGCATCTTCACAAAACATGGAAGGCGCTACTGCAACTGCCAGAGAACTAAAGAGACTTCAACCAGATTCTTTTATTCT
>SXGQ01144338.1_pt1 | contig 103545 bp, 128 predicted proteins | sample 3178371 | NCBI WGS metagenome assembly SXGQ01 (sample SAMN11356859, study PRJNA531348) | freshwater metagenome | isolation source: freshwater sample F1-20 | place: China: Fuxian Lake, Yuxi | collected 2017-12-25 | reverse complement strand
GGCCATTCAGTCCAGAATGTTACGACGTTCTTTAGAAGATACTGAAGGTTAGTATATACTTTAATCATAAACAATAGTTCATGCACTACACTATTCCAGTGCAATTTCTGTGTGGTAAGTAGAGGAAATCCTTCATGCAATAAATCTACATGAATTTGAGCACCCCAAATTTTACGAGTATTTATTCCGGTTCGATTGTTGGAAATAATTCCTTCATTGTAAATGTCGGTAAGTAAATTTATATATTGTTCTTCGTAACTGTTCATATTATTTAGTATACTTGATAACTTTGTGTCCGTCAAATTGTTTTACAACTTCTTGATTGGTAAACGAATCTTCAAATGATGGCATAAATGTATCACCATCATAAGTACCATTTACATGCGTAACATAAAATTCATCGATATATGGTAACAATTTGATATAAGTCTTAGCTCCACCGGCAACAATCAAATATTCTTTTCTGAATTGGCTGTATGATTCTATATCATCCATGGTAATTAATTGACCTGTCATAGAGTTATTGTTTACTACATATTGATTTTCAACATAAGAGTCTATTATAGGGTCATCATTTACCAAAACAAGACATTCTCTATTTTTAAGAAGTGGTAATGTATCAAATGTATTCTTACCCACAATCAGTGTTTTACCTGATGTAAATTCTTTGAACCATTTGAAATCTTCCTTAATAGAGGGCCACGGCAAACCTCCATTTTTGCCAATGGCCCTATTTTGTGACATTGCTATAATAGCTTTCATTTATTATTAGATCTAGCTAGATGTTCAAGTTTTAGTTCTAGATTGACAATATTTCGTTTAGCTTCTCTTAATTCTTTTTCGATCTCATTAATATTACGTAGGTTCGCATCTAAGATGTAATCAGGATCACTATGTGAACGATTTTTGATATCTTCGTCTAAAACACATCCAATATGGTTAGTGCCAAAAAGATATTCAACGTCATCGTTATATGTGTTTTTACCGCAATAACTACATACCCAAGTAGTTGCACGTTCTTCTGTAATGATTTTTTCTAATCGTTCTAGTGTTTGTACTACTTCAGCGTTTGATTCTGCATTCATTACATCATATGCCCAATTCAGTGCGTTATCTTCACGATCTTTTAATTCGGGAAACAACTTGATCAATTCGGTCTCAATCAATTTGATATAAGGATCGATTTGTTCGCTTTGAATTGTACGAATCGCTTTTGCGTATGTTAGTATAATATTTTTGTTTATGTTGTTCATATTATTTGTTGATTAAAAATTTAATTGTTTCTCTGATTATTATGTAAAAAATAAACGGAGTCACTACTAGGAAAAACATTAATAAAATTATTACTAGTGCAACGGCAGCTAGTAAACCTAATATTAGTCCAAATATGTAATCTAGTATTCGTGTCATTTTTTAATAAATTTGTTGTAAATTACTTTACCAAGATTTGCACTAAACTTTCTAGCCTTCCACTCTGGAAGATCAAATAAGTGTGCATGAAATACTTCTTCAATAAGAACATTAAGTTGTCTACGTTTATTCAATGTAGGACTTACAATAATCGTAGGTCGCTTGGTTTTTGGATTATCGCATAATCCGTCAGCTTTATACTTATAGTGAGGTTTAGCATAAATTACTTCATACTCAATATCATCGAAGTTTTTAAATTTCATTATTCACCTTTCGTGAAACTTTTTTTCATATCCTTCAAAAGAATACTAATATCATCTAAACTACGAACTCTATCTTTATATAGAATTTCTGTTTTTACTCGTTCATCATCAATGAGCTTAATTAGTTCATTGATTTTTTGCATAGTAACTACCGGTTTTGTGCGTTCAAATTCACTTACATTCATTCAAAAACTCCTTTAACTTTTTCTGATTTTCTTGACTCAAGATTACACTATCGGTCCACGGATGTCCATGTATAATAATTCTATAACACCAACGTAGCTTTTCAAACCAAGTCATTCGTTTGCCGTTATAACCATGTTCAAACAGGCTAATACAAACTTCTTCTTCATCTTTAAATTTTTCAATATAAAGAGCATGAGAATGACAATCACACATCAAAAACACAGAGTCTTCTTTCATATCTTTATTTTTCTATATAAATTCCATCCGATCTCAATCAACAATGTGCCAAGTTTATTTAGTGAATTTGCAATAAACCACATAGTCTTATTGAATGGTTTACCAAATAATTTGTAAAACAAAGTAGACTCAAATTCTTTTCTCTTTTTAAGTTCTTCAACATGTTGTCTATTGTTTTCTTTTCGTTTAGTATTATCTGTTGCATTAAACTTTTTGAGTTCAATCTTTTGCAAAACGCCATCAATAAATTGAATTACAAATTCAACCCAATAATCGTATTGACCCTCACCATGTTGGTAAGTGTACATATTGATAGATTTGGTAATCTTTACAGGTGTCCACCAAACCTTGGTTTCTTTTACAAGACCAATCTTTTCTGACCATGTTTTACCTCTTGGATCTCCATCAATATATTCACGTTCACACTCACGAAGCCATAGTGTTCCATCCTCACGAATTTCATAACAATCTAAAGCATTTTCTAAATCTTTGGTTTGAAATCCACAAGGATGAAATCCTTTAGTATCTTTCGGTAAAGGAAGATGATACTTACACACTATGTCATCATACATTCCCATGTTTTAATTTCCTTGATTTTTGTATTCTTGAATATCCCATAGAAAGCTACGGAATGCTTTATAATCTTCAACGTCAGCCTCTAGCTCTCCGTCAGTCTTATAATCCTTTATATATTCACAAAGTGAATCGATATAATACCTTGGGATAGTAATGTTTTTACCATCAAACTTCAAATCATCGTGTTGAATAATGATTGGGTTCTTTACCTTATCTTTAATAGTCAATTCTGTTTCCATATAATTTAATCATAACATAAGTAGAGTGAACGTCAATATAAAAAATTTGTATAATCTGAAAACAATATATATTTTTAATGAAGGGAATCATTTTGGCCGGTGGCACCGGATCTAGGTTATATCCATTGACAAGTGTTATAAATAAGCAATTATTGCCTGTTTATGACAAGCCCATGATTTACTATCCTCTTTGTACACTTATATCATGCGGTATTAAAGAGTTCTGTATTATATCTTCAATGGATTATTTAGCTCATTATAATAAGTTATTTGGTGATGGAAGTCATTTGGGTATAAGCATAACTTATAAAGTACAATATCAACCAAAAGGTATTGCTGAATCCTTTATTATAGCTGAAGATTTTATTGGTAATGATAATGTTGCGTTAATTCTTGGAGATAATATTTTCCATGGAATGCCTAGAATCAAAACAGCTCTCCGAGGTGCGCTTGTATTTGCTTATGAAGTAAATGATCCAAGCGCTTATGGAGTAATTGAATTTAATGAACATGATAAGGTTGTAAGCATAGAAGAAAAACCACAACAACCAAAGAGTAAATTTGCGATACCTGGCCTTTACTTTTATAATAACAAGGTAGTTGAATATGCTAAAACACTTAAACCTTCAGCTAGAGGTGAGCTTGAAATAAGTGATTTGAACTTAATATATCTTGACAGGGGCGAATTAGAGGCTATAAAATTTGCTAGAGGCGCAGCATGGCTTGATGCTGGTTCACCTGAAACGCTTTTTGAAAGTAGTGCTTATGTTCACTCAATACAATCAAGACAGGGTATAAAAATAGGATGTATAGAAGAAGAGTGCTACAAGCGCAAATTAATAAATAAAGCGCAATTACAAAATTTAATTGACAAACTAAAACCAAGCGAATATAAGCAATACCTAAGCAAACTATTATGATATTATTATTTGGATCTACCGGATATATAGGCGCAGAATTTAAAAAGCAACTAACTGAACTTAAGCTGCCATTTTTTTGTTGGCCTAATGCTAAAACTACAACTTTTAAAGAATTAGAGAAGTGGTATGATGAAGCTGGTTATCCATTAATTGGATCTGTTATTAATGCAGCCGGTTATACTGGTAAACCAAATGTAGATGCGTGTGAACTAAATAAAGAAGATACTATTCATGGCAATATCATTTGGCCACAAATACTAACCGATTGGTGTATATTAAACGACATCCCTCTGGGCCACGTTTCAAGCGGTTGTATTTACGAAGGTAGAAGAAGTGATGGTAAACCATTTACCGAAGAAGATGAACCAAACTTTAGTTTTAAGCATGGTAATTGCAGTTTTTATAGTGGCACAAAAGTTGTAGGAGAACAAGTTGTTAGTAAATGGGAGAAGAGCTATATTTGGAGACTTCGTATTCCATTTGAAGAATTTAATAATTCTAGAAATTATATAAGCAAAATACTTAAGTACGAACGACTGTTAGATGCTGAAAATAGTGTTAGTAACAAACAAGAATTTGTAAGTGCTTGTATTCAAACAATTACTAAACAAGTACCTTATGGTATTTACAATGTAACCAATGGTGGCAGTATTACAACCAAAGGTATTACTGAAAAGTTTAAGAATACAATTGCTAAAGATAAGAACTTTACATTTGTTGAAGAGGCTGAATTTTACAAGAATGTAGTTAAAACACCACGTTCAAATTGTGTGATGAGTAATGAAAAGTTACTATCAACCGGCATCAAAATGAGAACCGCTGACGAAGCCTTTGATTATTGTTTAAAGAATTGGACTATATGAATATATTAGTAACCGGAGGAAGTGGATTTATAGGAAGTCACTTCATAGAAGAAATATTAAAGCGTGACGATATTAACAAAGTATACAACCTAGATTGTAATACTTACGCTGCAAATAAAAATCTTCCATTTGAAAATAATCCTAAATACCAAAAATTAACATTGGATATTTGCGCACCATATTTTCCAGATCAAAAGAATTATCTACACTCACTCAATTTAAAATACGTAGTTCACTTTGCAGCGGAGTCTCATGTAGACAAGTCAATTACAGGACCAAAACGATTCATTGATACAAATATTTTGGGTACGTTCAATCTATTAGAAATATTCAGATCCTATAACTTAAACAAATTTATTCACGTATCAACTGATGAAGTATATGGTAGTGTTGGTTATAAACAATCTTCGTTTGATGTCGAAAGTCCTTATAGGCCAAATAGTCCGTATTCAGCAACTAAGGCTTCAAGTGACTTACTAGTAAGAAGTTACAATAAAACATATGGTATGCCTACAATCATAACAAATTGTAGTAACAACTTTGGTCCAAGACAATTTCCAGAAAAGTTAATTCCCCTAGCTATTTCTAAGCTTAAAAAGAAAGAATTGATACCTGTTTATGGTAATGGGTCAAACATACGAGATTGGATCTATGTTAAAGACCATGTTAACGCACTTATACATGTTATACAAGATGGTGTGTGTGGAAAACAATATTTGATTGGAGGTAACAACGAACTATCTAATATAGATCTATTAACTACGATTAAGACACGATACGAACAAATAACCAATACTTCAGTAAGTGATACTTGGTATGAATTTGTATCTGACAGGCCGGGTCATGACTTTAGATATAGTATTGATACTAGAGACTTCAAGTTACAATTTCCAAACTTTAAACTTACATCGTTTGAATCTGCATTAGATGAAACTATTCGATCATATTTATAATATGTGGCGATTAGAATTTATTCTAAAAACGCAGTAAAATTGACACTCGCTGAGGAAAAGTCATGTGCTAAATTAATCACAAGTGGCTCCATATATTCATTGTATGTTGAGTGTTGTACACCAGATAGTAAGTTAAAAAATAGAGTTTTTTTAATTAAAGACAATGGAGTAGTAGTTGGTTGGAGTGTAATTCGGGAATACAAAAAACCAAAAGACAAGATAAAGTTTCAGTTTATGGTTTATATCAAAAAACTTTATAGAAGAAAAGGATTTGCATCAGAACTATATAAACGAAGTAGAAAGTACTTCAAACTTACTGATGAAATGATTAGAGTATATGCAACAACCACCGCAAACTCTAGATTTTTTAGATCAATACGACCCAATTTATAGTGTCTTTGAATATATGGCTAATTTTGGATGTGCATATCCAAACTTTTTTACCAACTGACCTGCTACACTATTTGCTTCATCTTCAATATCACCACCTACATCTTGAGTTGGTCCTTGTATCTTACCAGTTTGATTTTGGTGATGATGAATTAATTCGTGAGCAATACTTCTCAAAACATCAGCTAGACCTCTATTTTTACAATATACCTTTACGAATCCATTGGACGGATTGTAATAAGCATAAGTTTTTAAGTCTTCATCACGTTGAGTGACCAATTTGACTTTAAACGGATTGTTCAAGTTTAATTCGTCTGATATAAACTTTATAAATTTAACTATTGCGTATTTGTCTAGCTTGTCCACAAATATAAATATTTCTCTAAGTTTTAAAATTCATATATATTTGAAAGAAAGGAGGGGAAAAATATTATGTCAAATAGCTCAGGTAGTAAAGGTAGCGCAGGTAGTAGTGGAAGTGCTGGAACGACTAAACCAGCAACAACTACGACAAATAGCCCAAGCACAAGTTCAGGTAGCAAAGGTAGCGCAGGTACATCAGGTTCAAAACCAACAACAAATGTAGGTACACCAAGCACCAGTTCTGGCAGTAAAGGTAGTGCAGGCACAGCTGGCACAAAACCAACTACAAGTCCAGGTAATCCAAGCACTAGTTCAGGCAGCGGTGGAAGTGCTGGCACAGGCGGAACACGCCGTTAATACGGATTTTTTAATTGATCGGTTTTACAACACCTCTGGTAAAACAGAGGTTTTTTATTTTACACCAGCGTCTTTATAAGACATCTTTATCTTACCCTCATCAATTAGTTTTTTACGATTCTTGAAATGCAGATCTTTAACATTATCTTTATTTTCGCCTAAATACTTTACTGCGTATCCTTCTGATACAAGCATATCATTCAAGACGACACCCGTGTTAGGATTGATTATTTCTCCTAATAATCTGCCAAACTTTTCAGCATCATCACTTTTGTGTGTACGTACTATTACGTGTTTATCACATGCTTCTATAAATGACTTGGTATAATCTTTGCTAGCTAAACCAAATACTTTTTCAGTTTTATCACTTGTACGACTTTCTGGAGTATCAACACCCAAAAGTCTTACACTTTGGTCGGATAATACAACACTGAATCCTAAATCTATATCCACTACGATTGTATCACCATCTATGACGTTAGTAACTTTTGCGTGGTATTCGTATGGCATACAATTATGAAAGTGTTAGTAGATATTTTAATTTGTTTAATTGACCCAACATTTCATCTCTGATATTGAGCAAGTCTGTATCCGATTGTTCCAATCCCTTTGGTAGTTCATTAACCAAATAGTCTATATATTTATCAACAAAATCCAAAGTTGATAGGTCTTGGTAATCCTTTAATTCAATTGTAAACCCATTTTTACCCTTGACACGACCATACTTTCCCATTAAAGTTTCAATAAATTCGTCAATTAGACCAGTAAATTCATCGTATGCGCCACCCAAAGCTTGGTGCTCAGCATAACTTTTTGTTTGCCAGTGATGAATTTTCAACTGGTTGTGTAGTGTTAAAAGATTGGTTACTATCATAGTACATATAAATATCTATTAAAAATTAAAATAACCCAAAACATTAAATGGCTGGGTATTTATATTCAATTATGTTATTCTCAAAAAAAGCACAAACAATTTCTGTTATACCTTGGCCGGGTGACGATATGTTAGATCAGTCTATAAAAGACAAAACAATAATATTGGTACCTGTAGGTTCACACATAGAACCAGCATGTGACGAAGTACTTCGGCAACTTGAAAAAGAAGGCATAAAGGTATACAGAAAATATGGGTTTAGTGCTATAGATCAAGGTAGATGTGTGATGGCTCAACAAGCCATAAACGATGGATATGAACATCTATTCTGGATTGATAGTGATATAGCCTTCCATATAAGTGATATATACAAGGTAATCAACACTAGCATTAGAGAAAAACAACCATTTATCACAGGCACTTATTGTGTAAAAGGATGGCCAGCATTAACCACTAAATTTCACAAAGACTTTGATGAAATCGTATTTGGTACTCATGGTGGTTTATATGAGGTTGAATATGCGGCTACTGGATTTATGTACACACATGTGAGTGTATATGAAAAGATAAAACTGAAGTTCGATCTAAAACCAGTTAATATCTGGGGTGGACAATATAAAGTACACGCATGGTTTCTTCCCATGATTATTGATGACAATTATGTAGGAGAAGACTTTTCTTTTTGTTATAGGGCTAAAAAGTCCGGTATAACTATATTTGCTGATACAACGATCAGACTAGCGCATATTGGTAGATATAGTTATAGCTTTGATTTCATAAACCGAGGTGTGGTGGACGAACCAAGTACTATTGTATTTAAAAACGAATGAATTGCGTATTACACTTTTTAAAAAATGAAAATGAGGTATCTATATTAGAAAATAATTATGATATATTATCTTCATCTATAAAAAACCAATTTGTGATGTCTTTTGTTCCAAATGTCATTCCTAATAGACAATTCGAACAATTATTCTATAAAAAACCAAACAATCTAGATTCGCACCAAGAAGAACATTCACGTTACTTCTTTTTATATCAAATCAATCATTTTTTACAAAGCAAGAATTATAAACGATTGTTTTTTATTGGATCAAATACTCCGTTAAAAAATCAAGTGGATTTTACAGATTTATTGAATGAAATAAATTCGTTTGGTCCAGATTTTGTAAAGTTTAAAAAAGACGGAGTAGCGTATGAAGATATGTTTTTGGCTAGAATTAGTGTGTTGGATAATAATTTAGACTATGCAAATTGTACATATGAATTATATTGTAATAGACAACGATACAATAATTACGATGTATATCTGAGTAGTCCATTTGAAGTAATTAAAAATTTGGAGGAATATGTATGAAATGTGCTATATACGTTTTATACGATTCTAACGAAATACAAAACATCGAAGAAAACTATAGGATACTATCTAAAACTATAGATAATCATATTCTGATATCCTTTATAAATGACTTTAATTTTTCATTCAAATTTACACAAATATTCTGTAAACCAGACGTATTTATAAATGAAACAGATAGGGCTTTGAAGTTCTTTAAAACATTAAGCAACGTATTAAAGTATCTGAACATCAAACGATATAATAATGCGGTTATCGTATCTGGTAAGTTAAAACTAAATGAATTCAAAACCAATTCGATAACATGTTTATTAGATTCTATTCAATCAATCGAAGATGTGGATTTTGTTTTATTCAAAGAAAATGGGATTATAACTGATAGTTTAATATTATGCAGAATATGGTTTCTATTAACAAACCTAGAATATTATGATTGTGATGTTGAAGACTTTAAAAAGAAAACCAATTATAAAGACGATAAATTTTATATTGAGTTATTCTTAAATAGTCCATTTACACATATTAGAAACCTAAATGATTACATATGAAAAGTGTAATATTATTTTTGACATCCGCTTCAAACTTAGAAAGAACAGAGTTGGCTCTTAAAAATCTAAGTCAATTGTCAAAATTAAACAAAGATATTATTATATTATCTACCACTTCTAAATTAGATAAACGATTTTATACGTTTGCGAAGAATGTTATTATAGATGAAAATAGAAACACATTTTCAAAAAAACTATATCAAAAAATAAATACATATAACGCTCCGGCATATACACCAAAAAATATAATATCTACGGAGGTAATAAACAATAATAATTTACAGGTTACATTCTTTTCAGAAACCAATTATTTGAACGTTTTTAAGAATACTAAAAATCTTATAACCTATGCAATATCTCAAAACTATGATAATTTTATGTTCATAGAAGACGATCACTATTTTTCTGATATTGGCATAAAAAGAGTAAAAGAATATTTTGAAGAACTAAATAAATTAAATGCGATTTATTTTTCAAACATGTGGGAACATAAAGTATTAAGAAGTCATTTTTGGTTTGGAAATTGTAAGTACTTTGAAGAGTCAGTTATTAATAACTTTCCAGAATCTATAGATGATATTAATAGTGCATATCCGTATTTTGGGATGTATGAGTTGTTTTTATATATAAAGATGTATGAATGTGTTTATAACAAAGACCGAGTAAAAATAGTATCGATGGATGAGAATCCATTTGAAAAATTATTTGGTCAAGACTCTAGATTAAATCAAATAGACTATGTAAAAGATATTCTAAATGATATAAATCTAAACATATTATACAACAACATTGAACAATCTCCCAACCTGTGTATAAACTTTAAAGACACAAACCTAGATAATCAATATGTTGATTTCAAAATATATAAAGACGATAAAATAATTTCGACTCGTATAGTTAATACTAACATTGAAAAAGTCATAACATGTCCTATATCTATAGATGGAACAATAAAAATTCAGTTGAATTTGTTTACAAAAAGTTTCAAATTATCCTTGAATGATGTATTGTTGAATGGAACATTAAGTTAATATGAATGACGTAATACTATTTTTGACATCACCCTCAACTCCTGAAAGAGAACTGATGTCATTAACTAATTTGAAGCAACTAAAAAAGTTGGGTAATGATATTATCGTATTATCTACCATACCAAATATTAATCCAGAGTACTATGATTTAGCCACCTTAGTTGTGTTCGATTTTTTTAAGGGAAAGATATTTAAAGAATTATACAAAAAAGCCAACGAATATTCTGTACCTTTCTTGAAACCACATGGAGCATTTTACTATGGATTTAATGAACCCAAGTTTATTATCTATACAGACACACATTTTTTGAGTGTATATAGAAACACAAAGAATCTAATCAAATTAGCATACTCACTAAACTACAAAAATTTCTTGTATATAGAAGATGACCACTATTTCTCAGATTATGGTTTGATTAAACTAAAAGAGTATTTTACTAGAATAAACAATGAACAATTAAATGGTATATATTTTACAAATACTTGGGATACTTTATCCGTCACAGACGTAATGCACTCACACTTTTGGTTTGGTAATTCCGCATACTTTAATGAATCTATTCTTAATAGAATACCAGAAAACTACGACGAATTGGAATCTCAATTTCCAATGTCTTGCGATTATGAAACATTTTTATACACAAATGTATATAGATATGTTCACAATAAACAAAACATACTCATAGAAAATATAAGAGGTAGAAGTTTTGAGGATATATTTGGCACAGAAACAAAAATTAATCAAATATTCTCTCATTTTAATATATCAGACGATTCTAGAATAAACATACTTCCATACAAAGAACCAAATATATACAAATTGATATTGAACTTCAAAAAATTTAATATGACTGAAAACTTTACGTATGTTAAAGTATTAAGAAATGATCAATTGGTATGTGGTGTAAAATTAAAACTCAAAGAAATAATTAGCGTTATAGACTTAAATTTGAATTTGGATGATGCTCCCAATATTAAAGTGATGTTTGATAACAATATTGTAAAAGAATTCAAGGGGTTAACAAAAGATAATGTTATAAAAAATGGCAAATGGGAAGATGTTTAAATATTTATATAATATATGACTCCTACAACATACATAGTGGAGTGTGCCAATTGGAAAGCCAAAGTTGAGTGTAAAAACACTATTGGTGATAATATTGAAGATACAATCATAGAGGTTAGTACTCAAGCGTTTGAATGTATATTTTCTAACACATATGATGCCAATAATGTAATGGTATTTCAGTTGAAAAACCAATCTGGTGAAGATTATTTTACTGATCTAAAAATGCAGCAAATACCAGATCCTACATTTTCTTTACTTACAAAAACATATAGACTCAAAGATGAAGATAACGAATCAAAGCATTATTTCATCTTAACAAGATCAATTCTGGAAAATGCTGCTCTTCCACACATGATTGTAGAGTTGAACGAATTTGAAAAAATGATGAAAAAACAAAATCGTTCATTTTATAAACACATATTGGATGTGTTCAAAGAAACAAAAATCATAAGTAATTTGAAATAATCAAACGTCTTTAAGAGCTAATGATGGTATCTTTTGACCCATGCTATGCTCATACAATATAGACGCGGCGGATTGATTGAATGGTATGTTTAATTTAGATCTAACTTCTTTCTCTAAATTGTCTCTTAATTGAACAATTTCTGTGGATCCTAGATAATCTGTATACACATAACTTTCATAGTTCTGACCAGGCACGCCTTTATAAAAGTTGCTAGTAGTAGTATAATCTAAAGTTTTGCTATATAGGTTATCTCCAGTCTTCGCAACGGTGTACTTATACACATTATCACCAATTTCCACCGACTTATCATAGTATGGAGTGCCTGGATATGGTGTAATTACAGAACAATCAAAATCATCTGTTTGATTCTCAATCAAGAATTTGGTTACATCGTTAATTGTTTGTTCGCTTTCACCAGGATGACCAACACTCATTAATGATTTGATCTTCAACCCATACTTCTTACATTTTTCTATCACCTTCACGTTATCATCATAAGTGGCCTTCTTATTGATGTTTTCAAGAATACGATCATTACCAGCTTCAAATCCACATAGTATCCATCTAAACCCAGCTTCATACATCAATTTAGCTTGGTTATCAGTAAACAACTCACTCTTGACGAATCCTCGTAATCTAAATTCCACACCCAATCTATTTTGTAATTTGATTAAATCCATCAATAATGAATCAAATTGTTTATTAACATTTAATTCATCATCATAAAACATGAAACCCTCCAGACCATACTCTTTATGCAAAAATTCAATTTCATCCAATATGTTGTTGCCACTACGAGTGCGTATTCTTCTTAGTGAATTACTAAGTCTACCACCGCAAAATCCACAATTAAATGGACATCCTAATTGTGCAATAATACTAGTTGCTTTCTTACCATCTATTTTGTAATGATATGATTCTAAATCAATTAGATCTCTAGCTGGAAATGGAAGTACTTCATAATCTTCGTTGGTTAAGAAATATTCTTGTTTTGGATCATCTCCGTCAATAAATTTAGCATCTGTCTCAATGGCAGGAAATATAGCTTTTTCTCCATCTCCACTAACTAAACAATCAAAATGTTGTTCTAAAACTTCTTTATTTAATATTGATCTTTTATTTTGATTATTCTTAAATGCGGCATAAACTAAGGTAACGTGTGGCCCACCTAATACCACTCTAGCAGATGGATTGTGTTTTTTAATTAAATCTTTTAATTTGATTGCATGAGGCAACTGAGGTGTTGTAGCGGTTATACAAAATATATTAGATGATTTGGTATCCAAATACACTTGCATTACATCCAAGTAATTCTTTATACCACTCAAATCTAAAACCTTCAGTTCATATTTTGAATTAAGTACGGCGGCAATTTTAAGTATTCCGAGACTTGGAAATACTCTCTCATCTAATAAAAATGGGGATGGTGGTATTATTAATGTTATCATATCAAAACATATTATAAGGAATTAGTTTACTACTTCAACCTTACAAGACTTTTTATTGAAAAAACCTTCATCGATTAAATACTTTATTACAAAATCACATTTAGGCTTAAATTGCAAAAAGGTTAAATCCTCTGGCTTCCAAATACGTATTGTTTTAGAATCCAAAACTAGAAATTTAATCCCGTTTACTTTTCCAGTATAGTTAATCATACATGTATAAATAGTTATACAAAGACACGATAGTTATTTTAACTTGTAAAAAAGTAGAAGTCGAGGTAATATATGTTCAATATGCAAGATACTATTAGTTTTACAGATTGGTTTATGCAAGGAGTTTATTGGGTCGCTAGTAAATCCAAAGATCCAAAAACCAAAATTGGAGCCTTACTCGTAAAAGACAAAAGGATTATATCCACTGGTTATAATGGTATACCAATCGGTGTAAGTGATGATGACGAAAATAGACATCAACGTCCAGAAAAATATAAATGGTATGAACACGGAGAACGTAACGCAATTTATGCGGCGGCTAAATATGGTATTAATACTGATGGAGCAATTCTATATACCAACGCTCTGCCATGTGCTGATTGTGCTAGAGGCATAATTCAAAGTGGGATCAAAGAAGTATACATACATCAACAATTCAATGATCTATGTAATGCAGCACAACGAGAACAATGGAAAGGACACGATAATGCTACCTTTACTATGTTCAATGAATCTGGCGTAAAAGTATTTTCTATAAATAAAATATTAGGATGTAAAGCTTACTTTGATGGTAAGGAGTATAATATATGAATATAGAGTTACAAAATTATCTTATAAAAAAGTTTCCAAAACTATACACTGAGTGTGGTGGAGAACATCCATTTACACTATTCGGATTTGAATGTAAAGATGGTTGGTTCAGACTTATACTTTGGTTAAGTCGATATCTACAAGATTATATTGATGAACAAAATAAATGGGCACAAAAATACCCAGACAAATATCTACCTGTAAAGCAAATCAAAGTGATGCAAGTCAAAGAAAAATTTGCCACTCTTAGATTTTATACGTCTGGTGGAAACGAAAGAACTGAAGCTATAATTTCATTTGTTGAATACATGTCTGGTTATGTGTGTGAAGAGACGGGTAAAACCGACAATATTGCGGTCAATAAAAAGGGATGGTTTAAAACTCAATTTGTTGATGGTACTAAAAATCCAAAATATTATAACTTTGTGGATGACCAAGAACTTAGAGAAATAGTATCTTCACTACGAGATGATCCAAATCAAGGTAAGTTAAATTTATAAAATAAGTGAGTTGTTGTCTTGGGTATAATATATATTCATAATATGATGTACTCCAGTTATAAAAATAATTTGCCTGTTTATGATGAAGACGATATAATTCCAAGTAAAAGTAAAATACCACATCAGATAAATGGAAACGAAATATATTTTTATAGTCAGGTCGATTTGGAAAGTATTTACAACTTAAATAGGAGTTTAAGTGATCTAGAAAAACAGATGCTTATTACCCAGATAAATCTTGGTTTAACTGATCCACCCCATGTTAAATTGTTTATTAATAGCGACGGAGGAGAAATATTTAGTGCTTTTACTACCGTTGATCGTATCAAATCTTCAAAGGTGCCGGTATACACTTATGTAGAGGGAATAAGTGCATCAGCGGCCACATTAATAAGTGTATGTGGTAATAAACGTTTTATTGGTAAAAACGGAGTAATGTTAGTTCATCAGTTACGTAGTTGGTGTGGTGGTACACACGAAAACTTTAAAGACGAAGTTAAAAACCTAGATCTTCTATCAGATAAAGTAAAGAAAATTTATCTAGAACACACCAAGTTAAAAGATAATGATTTAGAAGAAATGCTTAAACACGATATATATTTATCCGCTACCGATTGTCTAAATTACGGATTGGTTGACGAGATCATTTAACTACTTATTAGCAGTAGTGGAATGATTACAAAACGACAAAAAGATGGATACGTATATATCATTAGTAACTCTAATTTCCCAAATTATTACAAAATAGGGGTTACAAAAGATATAGAATCTCGTCTGCGTACATATCAAACAAGTAGTCCTTTCAGAGATTACAAGATCGAATATTACATTCATCACCCAGATTGTTATCTAGCGGAGTCTAAGATACGTGAAAAAATGTATTATTTTGCAACCGATATTAAAAACGAATGGTTTAGAGTTGATCTTAATATTGCTAAAAATAGATTAGATGAAACCCTTGAACCGGATGAAAATATTTTGTTTGACTTGTATAAAAAGTAGTGTAATATGGAGGAGTTATGACTGGAATCGAAAACAAACTAATATGTCTAAATCTTAATGCTAACTGGCAGCCAGTAGGCTTCAAGACCGTTAAGGACGCTATTGTGGACCTTTGTGGTTGTGATGTCAATGGAAAACCAGCAACTCTAGCATTGGATATTGATTATGAAATCGATGACAATGGTGATCCAATTCTTTCAGAACCAAAGTCTATGAATCCTGTAAGTTGGTCTGAGTGGTTGTATCTACCAGTACGTTCTTGGGACTTGAGCATCAATAGCGCTCATCTTAAAGTTCGTGTACCAACCGTCATTATTGCGACCAATTATAACAAGATGCCAGTGAAAGAATACAAGGGTAAGCCAAGCAAAGATGCGATCTATACCCGTGATAATGGCATTTGTCAATACACTGGTAAAAAGATTGATCGTAATAGTGCTACGGTTGACCATGTACTACCTCGTAGTAAAGGTGGTGAAGACACTTGGACCAATCTGGTACTATGTTCAAGAGATGTTAACTCTAAAAAGGGTAATCGTATGAACAATGAAGCTGGTTTAAAGTTGATCAAACAGCCAACTATACCACAACCAGTTCCTATGTACGCTTTGATCAAAGATGCAAGACATGTTGACTGGCAACATTTTTTGATTAAAACATAAAAAAAATAAACAAAACGGGCAGGCATAAATACTTAATATAAGACAACTTTTATGCCTGCCCGTAAAATTAAGACATACAACATTAATATTAAAGGACAAGAGATAGAACTGTCTTTGGATAGCATAAATTTTTTCTTACAAGAAACTCACAAAAAGATAGCTAGAAAAAAATCGTTGGAAAAGTTTTATAACAATTTAACCAACTTTTTTACCAAAGACTAAAAGCAACTCTTCTCCACTTGCCATTTGCATAGAAATATGCAAAGTTGTTGTCAAATTTCATTTCTCCCTCAACCCCCGGATCATTAGGTGTAGATGGTGCATTAGGTGTATCAACTACCAATCTTTGGAAACTTGCAGATGGCAATACTAATAAACCACCGGGCGGATTTAAATTACTACTTGTAATTGCTTGTCTGGCCCAGCTACTAGTAATTGGGTATAGACTGCCTGTATATAATTTAGTGCCACCATTTGTTGCATAGCTTGCGGTTATTGGATAAGTACTACCTGTATATAGTCTGGTACCGCCATTCAGAGAATAACTTGCAGTAATTGGATATGTACTACCTGTTATTAAAGTTGTACCGCCGCCTGTGGCATTTAAAGCATAACTTGCAGTACCAATCATCAACGATATTGAAGCCGTAGTTGCAGTAAAAACTCCAGTTGGTGGTATAAATATGCCGGATGCAGTAATAGAACTTCCAGATATAGTACTAACTTGAAGAGTACTACTACCAACCAATACACCACCGGCGTTTGTTTGGATAATAAGACCCGATCCAGATATTACACGTTCTACGAACCTTGTATTACCTACATCTCTTTGTTGAAATACTGCGTCTAACTTATTTGGCATACTTTTCTCTTATTAATATAAATATCTTGGATCCTTTTATATATTTATAAATACCATGACAATTTATCAGAAATATGAAAACCAAATAAATGAAGCTTATCGTGGTGGATTAAGAGCGTGGTTTGGTAAAGGATCAGTTGGTAGTAGTAGTGGCGGTGGTTGGGATAGATATGATAGTACTGGTAAAAAGGCTGGTAAATGTGGTGATGCTAAACAAGGTAGTAGTTATAGTGCTTGTTTAGGTAAAAAGTATGCTGCTAGATTAAGAGCAAAAGGTGGTAAGAAGGCTATTGCTAATTGGGTTAAAAGAAAAAAGTCTGCTCAACGTAAAGCTGGTAGAGGAGAAAAAGGTAGTGGTGGTAAAGGACAATCTCCTGTAAGAGTTAGTTATAAAGAATCTCTAAGTGAAATATTTGTTATTAACCACAAAAATGATTTGGTAAAAGATTTAATTGATTTTCTAACCCAAGAGTTTAATAAAGGAAATATTACACCCATACATTCAGGTGTTAGTACAACTGAATTTAATCCAAAAGATTGGATCGAACCGATGGCAAATGATCTAATCAATAGATTAATTCAATACTTTGAAACAACTCGTAGTCAGACCGAAAAAGATATATACTCAACCGCACCAATTAGTAACGACTAACATTATAATATTAAATGTTGTTGTATAAGTTCTATTTATATGGTATATAGGAGATATATCATATGAGTTATTACATTAAAGATACTACAATCAACAAAATTATATACAAGAACAACGTTCAAGAAGTGGTCAAGCATCTTGAAGAAGTATGTAAACGTTATCATAGAAGAACACGTACTTCATATATGGATGAAATGGTAAGTCTTGGTCATGGTTATGACGATGATCAGGGTGTTTATTTTACAGAACTACTTGGTGCCGATTTTGATATCGGAGTTGTTAAAAAGGATGGAAAACATGTAAGATGTAACATTCACGAACACGCTCGTAATGTGAGATATAGAAACGAAATGGGTGATTGATATATGATCAATTTGGATATTAGATGGTCTGATCCAATTCAAGTAGAAAAAAATGGCGAAGTAACCTTTGTTAGGGAATGGGTCATACCATCTCAATATTTAAATCAATTCTTCACATACTGGCAAAGCAATAAACTAAGTCTTAAAGACAAAGGATTTGGAGTTACAAAACGTGATAATAATTGGGTTTTAACACAAACCAGAGATAATCCAACTCTCTTTAAAGATAAGCCAGTAAAAATACATAAAGAAGAACCACTACCACCATATGACGTAAAGAAGCAAGATGGTTTACGTCCATGGCAAGTAGATGCTGTAAGCAAGATTGTATCATCACTAAATAAATGGGGGTGCGCAGTTGATGGTAGTGACGTTGGCGTAGGCAAGACATATACAGCTTGTGGTGTAGCTAGAGAATTAAATATGGACATTATGGTGGTATGTCCAAAGGCTGTAATGGAAAGTTGGAGAAGAGTAATAAAAAACCATTTTAAATACTGGGGTAAATGTGTAGGTATCATCAATTATGAATCACTACGAACTGGTAGAACCGATAGTATCTATGCGTCTTACGTAAAACGTAGAGATACAAGACGCAAAGAATTTGTGTGGAAAGTACCAAAGAATACTCTTATTGTTTGGGATGAAGCACAAAAGTTAAAGAATGCTAAGACCAAGAATAGTGAAACTTGTCTCGCTGCACTTAAACAAGGTTACAAGATGTTGTTTTGTAGTGCTACTATGGCTACTAATCCACTTGAATTAAGAACTATAGGTCAATGTATCCGCCTGTTTAAAAGCAGCAAGCAATATTATGAATGGGCTTATGCTCATGGCGTTGTGAGAGGCAGATTTGGTATGGAATTTACTGGAGATCGTAAGTCTTTAGCTAAATTAAGCAATGACATATTCACAAATCGTGGTATAAGATTGAGTAGAGATACAATACCAAATTTCCCAGAAAGTCAAATCATAGCTGAATGTTATGAGATGGAAAAAGAAACATCTGATAAGATTAATAGGGTTTATGATGAAATGCAATCCGAGTTGGCTAAGATAGAAAAACAACTTAAAAAAGATAAGGGTCAGACTCAAATGGTAGCAATTCTACGTGCTAGACAAAAAGTAGAAATGTTCAAGGTACCATTGATTATAGAAATGGCAGAAGAAGGCATCGAAAATGGCATGAGTGTTGCCATATTCTGTAATTTTACCGAAACTATTAATGCTTTATCAGATAGATTAAATACCAAATGTATTGTTAATGGTGTTGTAAGTGATAAAGATCGTCAAAGAGCAATCGATGACTTTCAATCCGATAAGAGTAGAGTAATTCTTATCAATATTGCAGCTGGTGGTGCAGGATTAAATTTACACGATTTGAATGGTAATTTTCCAAGATTAGCGTTAATATGTCCTTCGTACTCTGCTGTGTTAATGCGTCAAGCAACTGGTAGAGTATGGCGTGATAGTGCTAAAACAAAAAGCATACAAAAGATTGTATTTGTTGCGAATACTGTTGAAGAACAAGTATGTAGCAGTGTTAACCAAAAATTAAGCAATTTAGATTTATTAAATGATGGAGATTTAGATTATGGCAAAGAAAAAACTAGTAAAATTTAAAGTAAGCTCTGCTAATTGGAGCCTAAACATTGATGTTGATCCCGAAATATTCGATGATGCCGATGTGGAGGCGTGTACCAGAGCCTTAGAGATAAAGGCTAAAAACAATGATGTAGAGAACTTTTTGGTAAATCCGGTTATACTTTGTAAACAAATAAAACCATTATCTAAAGAACCAAAGTATATCAATACATATAAGGTATTAATTAACGCCGGTATGCCTAAAAGGGCAGAACATCTAAGGAGAGTCTTTCAATCAGCATCTGACGTAGATCTAGCACTAGAACCAATATCAGCTTCAATAAAACATGACTAACGATGCTTCAAATTTTGATACAAATTACATCAATCAAAAACTAGCTGAGTTAGAAGATATCAAACAAAAGGTAGAAAAGATATATGGTCTCAGTCAAATAGGTGATGATGTAAGAAAAGAATTGGATGAATACAAACTTCTTAGAGAAAAAGGTGTAAATATACCACACCTAGAACAAGAATTTGCTGATCAAATATATCCCAAACGTGGTAAGAAAAGACAAAAACCAATCACCGAGTCTGAAATAAAAGAAGCACTAGATAAGTCTCCATCTGCTAGGAAAGCAGCAAAACGTCTCGGTGTAAGTTATGAGTGTTTCAAGAGTTATGCTAAAAGATATGGTGTACACAGAACACCTGGATGGCCTGTAACCAAAAAGAATTTTGAAAACAGAGTGTTGGTAGATCCTAATAAAGGAAAGTATCCGATACAAGATGTATTAGATGGTAAATGGCCAGACTTTCCAATACACAGATTAAAAGACAAGTTAATACGATCTAATATCAAAAAGGCAGAATGTGAACAATGTGGTTTTCATGAACGAAGACTTACCGATGGTAAATTACCACTATTGTTGAATTTTGAAGACGGAAATAAACACAATCATAAATTAGAAAATCTAAGGTTGTTGTGTTATAATTGTACATTTACAAGCGGAAAAGGATATATCAGCAGAGGACCAAAGATTTTTGACCCCGATATTTTACAAGATGGTAAAAAGATTTTAAAACAAAGATTTTAAAATATATATATTTTTTGTACTGACACCTATTTAAATTTAAATGTCTAACTTTTCTCATTTACTATCTAAGCATGGAGTTCTAGCCAGTTTTAATATTGCTAGAAAGATTAAAACGGATGAACTCAACAAGATGAAGGATAAGATTCCTAATAAAAATATAAGTGACACAGAGTTTTTCAAGAAGCTTCATACGATGATAACACTTCAAGAAGATCATCGTTTGTTAGATGAAATACCAGGATTGATAACTACTCAAAACAAAAGTGACATGATGTTGTTTTTTGAAAATTTACCACCTACTACTAAGTTATCAATAATGGATATGTCGAATAAATTTTCGGTGTACGCAGCTTCAAAAAAGTTAAGTACTCCACAAATATTAGTCGCAATACAACTCATATTTAATCAGTTGGGTATATCAACAGAAGATCTTAAAAAATTCAATGATAAATTTAGACCGCCCAATCCAGATGATGAAGATGAGTCAGACGACGATGAAGATGATGATGATGAATATTAAAGTTTATTAATCTCTTGTACAAATTCGTGGATCTGATAATCCATGACACTATAATGTAGTCCCACATATACACCGTTGTTATTGATTATATCTGCATTCTTAAACTTGGTGCGTTTACCATACTTTTTAAATGCAGTTTGTCTCAACAAATTTCCACCAATAATTGGTCGATATTCAATTTTATTAGTTTTACAATAATCCTTAATCTTTTGTAGTGTCTCTTTATTCTTCGCAACAATAGGCAAACAAAACAGATTATCTTCAGCTGTTATATCAAGTGCATAAAACTTATTTTTATCTAATAAGTTAGCAAATAGCCTTCCACAATGTCTTCTATGAGACTCGTATTCAGTAATACGATTGAAGTCGAGCTGACCAATATATGCATGGATATCTGTATTTCTAAAATTATTGCCAATACAATAAAAGTCGAATAATGGATCTACCGATGGATTCTTGTATTTTTCTTGAGCTGCAATAGGTAGATGTCTATACATACCATGATTACGAATCATATTGAATAGTTCATATTCTTTATCATCGTTAGTAAATACAAATCCACCTTCTACACTTTGCAATACATGACCAAAGTATGTACTGGTTGTAGATGTAAAGTAAGAAGAAATGTTTTGTTTATTATACTTGGTATAAGTACTTTCACAATTATCTAACATAACTCTCACATTATAAGTTTCTTGAAGACGCTTTAAACGATCAATATCTGGTGATATACCCAATAATGATGTTACAAATATGGTGCCAATTTCTTTGTCTTTCTTTAATAGGGATTCTACTTGATCCAAATTGATTGAAAATCTATTCAAACTAACATCAACAAAAACTGGTTCAAATCCACATTTGATAAATGGTGTTACTGATGTTGCCCAAGTTACTGCTGGAAAAATTATCTTTTTTCGTGATTCAACATCATTCAAATAATATGCTAATAGTGTGTTTGCGGTTGATCCACTAGATACAAATAGTGCGTATTTAGTACCAACAAATTTAGCCATCTTGGCTTCAAACTTTTGAACTTGTTTTCCATATGTCCAAAAGTTGTTTTTGTTTAAAAAGAATCCACAAATTTTTAGTCTATCCCAAAATGTAAAATGATTAGTATTTAGCTTCCACATATGTAATATCTATCAAACGTGTGGTCAATTTTATAATTTTAATTTAAATAAAAAAACATTGTATTCTATAACAAAAATACGTATCTATAAGGATTATTATTATGGAAGTTTTAAATATTAAAGACGCACAAGCCTATATCAACAATCGCAAAGTTGTATTCATAACAGGCGTTACTGGTCAAGATGGTAGTCATTTGGTTGATTATCTACTAAACACAACCGATCACTTTATTATTGGTGGTGTAAGAAGACTTAGTATAAAAAATCACGAAAACATCCAACACATTAAAAACGAAAGATTTAAGTTGGTTAACTTTGATTTGAGTGACGTACATAGTATTAATAAAATCGTACAAGAATTAAAACCAGATTATTTTATTAATTTAGCAGCACAAACATTTGTGGGTAGTAGTTGGGACTTTCCAGCACAAACTTGGGAATGTAATACTACTGGGGTAATTCATATTCTAGAAGCAATTCGTCAACACAAACCAACTTGTCGATTCTATAACGCTGGTAGTAGCGAAGAATACGGAGATGTAGCATATAGTCCACAAGATGAACGTCATCCATTAAAACCTCGTAGTCCATATGGTGCTAGTAAAGCAGCTGCTAGATTAATTGTAAAAGTATATCGTGAAAGTTATAATCTATACGCAATTCAAGGATTGTTATTTAATCATGAAGGTACTAGAAGAGGTGAAGAGTTTGTAACTAGAAAAGTAACCAAAGGTGTTGCTAGAATTAAGAAAGCTATACTTGAAAATAAATCATTTGAACCAATTGAACTTGGTAACGTTAAAGCACGTAGAGATTGGAGTGACGCTGAAGATTTCGTTGAAGGTATCTGGTTGATGTTAAATCAAGAACATCCAAACGAATATGTTCTGTCTAGTAATGAAACTCATACTATTGCTGAATTCGTATACTATGCATTTAAAGCTGCTGGTATAGATGGTGGTTGGCATGGAGAGGCTGAACTTGCTGAGTTCAGCATAACTACAGAACACGCTTTAAAGTACGATCCCGTCGCATCTGTACTTGTTAAAATTAACCCAAAGTTTTATAGACCCGCCGAAGTAGATCTACTATTGGGTGATAGTACCAAAGCCAGAAATCAATTAAAGTGGACTCCAAAAACATCATTTGAACAACTTGTACAAAAGATGGTTAAAAACGATTTAAGAGAACTTGGATTATAATTATAGGTATGAGTGAATCTTATACATTATATAATGAAACGGTAATGGATCATTTTACAAACCCACGTAATATGGGTGACATAAAAGAAGCTGACGCTATTGGTGAAGTAGGAGCAGCTGCGTGTGGTGATATAATGAAGATTAGTCTTAAAATCGATGAGACAACCAATAAAGTAATTGATGCAAGATTCAAGACATTTGGATGTGGTAGCGCTATAGCTGCGTCAAGTATGGCTACCGAATTAATTAAGGGTAGAACAATAGATGATCTTGAAAAGAATTTTACTAATGATAATATAGTAGACGCATTAGGTGGACTTCCGCCAGTTAAAATACATTGTAGTGTGTTGGCCCAAGAAGCACTTAATGCAGCATTAGAAGATTATAAGAAAAGAAAAGGTATAAATAAGTTATGAATAAATTTGAAACACAAACGCCAAAACTAAACTTTAGTATCAAAGATACACAACCAGTTACATGTACAGATTGTAAGGGTCAAGTATTTGCTAATGGTATGATACTACGTAAGGTAAGTAAAATCATTGCGGGTACAGATAAAGATGCTTTGATTCCGGTTAATATTCCATATTGCGTAAATTGTATGCAAGTATTGGAAGATCTATTACCATCTGAATTAAAGAGTGATAATAAAATTACTCTCGTTTAATTCGTTCCATTAATCCGTTAATAACATCCCCATGATCGAAAGCCATTTGGTCATGGGGTATTTCATTGTGATTAAACCACTTAACATCTGATATTTCATTTGCTTGTGGTTTTAATGTATATTTGAATGTAGGTGGCAATACACATGTGTAAGTAATTCCGTAAGACTTTCGTATTTCACTGATAGGATGTATATCTAACATCTTTAAGTTCTTTTTAATTGGAGTTATATCTACGTTAGTTTCTTCTTTTAACTCTCTTATACCACCATCTATAGGTACTTCTCCATCATCCAAATGACCACCGGGTATACACCATTTATTTGGTTCGTATATGTTCGCTCCACGTTTAGTTAATAAAACTTGTATTTTACCTTCTTTAATCCTAAGCAACAAAATATCTGCGGTTTTTATCTTACTATTCATAACAACTATAATTAGAAGATATTAACCACGTAGTAATGTTTTATTTATCTTTTGTTCAGATACAACTCCAACTTTTCTCTTTAACATCTGCAATGCAGCTTTTGGTCCCATTTTACCAAAGTTAAAGCCTAGTATATTATGACTCCTACAAAACTCTTCTAGTTCTTCTACATCTCTAGGATCATATTCCATAACGGGCAAATCCTGCGGATTATCTTGCATCTGTTTACGACGCATCAACATCTGATATGGATCAAATGATGGATAACTATTCATCCTATTGCGTAATTAAAACCAAAATACTCATTCTTGGTCTTGGCATATTGTGCGAAGGCCAAGGCGTTTGTTTTCATACGACGTTGAATTTGGTCTGGTCCACTACGAGCATTTTGATGATTCAAATATTCTTTGGTAGCAGCTGCCCAGTTGCCACTATTCATCAATTTAATTGTTTTTGGTCCCATGTCACCACGATAAAATGCATTAATGATCGCATTCTTAACATATTGTGGGAATGATGAAAAATTACTGATCTTGCTACTTGCCAATCTTTCTTTAACTTTCACATCCACGTTGAAAAGTTTTTCAACTTGATCGTCTGTGAGCTTTTGTTTACCTTTCAAAACAGCATCGTAATTTACAGCATTACCAAATAATGTTTTGAACAAATCACGATCTTGTTGTGTGTTAGTCAAATAATGTCCAATACCGATTGTTGGTTTCTTTTCTGTATCTAAATACATCGTGTTTCGTTTACCTTCCCACTGACCAATATAATCGCTTGTTTTCTTGTTCAACAAAGAAGCTTCTGATGAAGGTTTGGAGGCTTGTTGTGTGATAGCTGGTTTTACAACTTGTTTTGAGGCCAGTGCTGGACTTCCACTTAAAGCACCCAAACCAATTGCGCCTGCAGCAACCCAATCTTTCCAGCCTTCCTCTAATTGTTTTGCAAGTTTCACTTCGTCCAATTCTCTTCCTTGTGGACCGAAGTGATCTAGGTGGTGATACACATCGTCCAAGTATTCACCGGCCAAGTTTAACTTAGCTTTTACCCAATCTTCCAACTCAGATGATGGTTGTAACATCCCTTCTAACTCTTTTGCGTCATTGTTGATTTGTTTAAGAGCACCCATAGCCATGGAACTATTAAACTCTTTCAACAATTGACTAGTAACTTCTCTATAAACTTCTCTAACTGGTTTACTCTTTGTGTGTTGACCAGCTTGTCTTAATTTACGTGCTCTACAATGTGCTTTTTGACTGAAACCCTTTGGGTTACTACAATTAATTTTTTTCTTGTAGTTCATCGACCACTTTTCATCTATTTGATCTTCTGGGGTACCAGCCTCTCGTTCATCACGATAAAACTTCAAATAATCTCTAACAGTAGCTACATAGTCACAAGCATGATTTAGTTTTGCTTTGACCCAATCTTCTAGATTGTCATCAACGGAGAACATTTGTTGAAGTTCACCACTATATTTGATAATTTTATTAATATCGCTTTGAGCCATTTCAGCATTTTCATTAATAGTTTCCGGAGCCATTAATGAATCCATGCTATTTTGTTTTTGTGCCTTTTTCAATTCTCTTGTTTGAATTGGTAATAATTCAGATGCCGAATATCTACCATCTTCACCAGTAAACGAATAATATCGTGGTAGTGTAGCAATATCCCAATCTGTCTTATTAGGATCTACCAATTTCAAGAAATAATATACCTTGTTATGGTACATATCATACGAGGGTCTAGCCTTATCAGAAAAATACCCTAACTCTCCAGTACGTTTGATCTTGAAAAGAGGCATAAAATTATTATTTCTTCTTTAATTTACTTAGTGTCATTGCTAATCTAGCACGTTGTCCAGTCTTACCACCCTTCTTTGCGGCAGCTTTTAATTTTTCAACTGGAATCTTACCACCCTTTTTAACACCCAAAGTTTTCTTCAAAGCGCCTTTTTTAGCTGGATTAATTGCTTGTTGAATCCATTTTTTCTTAGATTCACCTATTTCTTTGGATTGTTCGAATGTAATTTCACCAATGTCATTTTGTTCCTCATCGGAAACTTCCATATCATCTTCCATATCATCAGAAGCTTCTGGAGGTAATTGATCGTCTGTCATATCACTTGCAACTGGTTGTTGTACACCGCCTTCGGTATCGTCCTTAGTTGCTAGTTGAGCCATTAACATATCGTGTAGTTTTTGTGCTGTATCACGATCTAGATTCAAAACGATATTTTGAGTTTTGACTTCTCCACCATCGGTTTCATCACCTTCTGGATTATCTTCCATATCTTGTTCTTGAATTGTTTCGTTGATTAGTTTTCTTAATATATTTTTAAATTGTTCTTTTTTCATTTTGTTCTCCTTGTTTTCTGCATATCCGACAAAATCATATCCACTGGAATAAGTACCAATACCATCTGGTGAAGCTTCGCCTGGGGACGGTCCATCGAATACTTGGCCGACAACACTTTGTTCTTTCACCATCGAACTCGGTAATATTTGTATTCCTGTATACTTGTTGAGTAAATGTGCTACAACATATATAGCTTCGGAACTAAATGGTATCTTAAACGTTTTTTTAAATATTACTGCTAAACCGACTATTCTTAGAAGATCAAAAAATTGTTGTGTTGCTTTCTTTTTTTGTTCAGGAGTAACTTCTATTTTACTATGAATTTTACGTAATATAGACAACATTTCCCTAGTCTCAGAGGATTCCTCTGAAAATATTCTTTTTAATTCTTTTGCACCACCAATTAATTTATTCTTAAGTGCGTTTGCTACATTTTTAACATCAATAGAAGTTTGATCTTTATCTGGTAAACCAAAACTTCCAAACATTGGTGGTGATCCAGGCATAAACTTACTTACATCAAAGTCTTCACTCATTCTCCAACCACCACCTTTGCTCTTGTACCACTTAGCTGCCCATCCATTTGCATAAGCTGATGGATAAACGTCAAATTTGGCTCTTGCAGCGGCTTTAGCTCTAGCCCAAAGTGCTGGATTAGTTGGTTTTGGTCTTTTCTTTTTCTTAGCTTCTTCTAATTCAATATCTATTGTTTTATTTACAATCGGTTCACTACTTCTACCATAAACGCGACCATCTGATGTTCCTCCAATTGACCCGTGCATATTTCCTTTCTTTAAACCACCAGGCCCTATTCTGGCTGGATCATTAAAACTTGTGGTTGGGTCGCCAAATCCAGATCCGGTACCTGGTTGGAATTCTTTAGCCAACCCAGCATTAACTAGTTTTGTATAGTATTGTGGATCTTCTGTTAAATGATCCATAGCAATTTCTTTTGCAATGTCGGGGTTATTTGTATGTTCCATTTCAATTTGTACACCAATACTGAGTTGTGTTGGATCTACATTACTTGTTGGTGTTTCATCGCCTACACCGCCTGGTAATTTTACTAAATTCTTAATCATTGTTCTTTAATCCTTGTTGAAATTTATCAAAACTCTTACCGCTACCATATCCATAATCAATCATCCATCTACGACCTTTCATAGCTGGACTGCCAGTGGATGGATCGTGGTATCTACCATCACCAATATAATGCCATCCTTTTTGAAGCGGTTCAGGCTTTCGATATGTTGGTTTATCGTGTGCGAAGTTTGCCATATCAATATTCTCTACGTTGTTGTGCGTATTTTCTAGCCTTTAAAATGGTCATAATTTCCATGAGAGCTTCATCTTTTTCATCTGGATATACACCCAACATATGAAGTTTGCTATAATACTTTGGATCTTTTTTAAGATTATTTACAACTTTTTGTTTGGCTACTTGTTTATCTTTTAGAACCAACTTCTTCATTTCATAGTCAATACCCATGATAATTTCGTCCGGGGTGACTTTATATTTGATTTGTTCTACATCTTTTACATAATCCCAAGGACTTTTTCCAGTATATGGACTCATTGGGGATATGGTAGCCTGTGTCTGTTTTGCTGTTAAATTGGCCTTGTTCAATAAACTACCATATTTACTAGGATCTTGTACCACATCAGGACTACCAAATGTATCCAAAACGCCTGGTTCTACAGCACCAGCAATAGCTCCACCTTGACCATATGGTAAGCCTTGCATCATTCTATCGCCAAGATCACCTAGTTCGTTAATTGTTGACATACTTATAAATATTGTTGATTTAACAACTTAATCGTAATATTTTACACCAAAGTTTTGATCGGATGATACCAGCCTGGAATTTTACTATCAAACCTAATAAACTCATATTTCCAACTAACAAATGTATCATTTTTCATATATTGTTTTGGTTCGTAACCGGATTGTCTAGCTAATGTACCCATTCTTAATTCGGAAAACATATTATCATAGACTCTAGGATTTTTTAGTACCAAATCCGTCATATCTTTTAATGCTCTATTAGAATAAACAATTAACACAGGTCCAATACCACCTAGTTTTGATATACGTTTTTGTTCATCGTTAAGAAATTGATACCAACACCAATCTTGTATATTAGTATCATTTACAATCCCATGACCCAAAACATCTTCGTATAACAAATCGCCATAAAAATCTTCAGCTGAACAATTACAATATGTATCCCACTCTGTTATGATATATCTTGAATAGTTTGGGTTGTTTATATAAAAATCATAGATTAATATATCAATTTCAGACCAATACAACCAATCTCTATTTTTAGCAACCATCAAATCATTATTTGGGTATTTAATACCATTTTTATAAACAACATGCGAATTTGCTAATAATTCAAATCCTTCAAATCCGATTGTATGTATAGTTTTAGTCGGATTATGTTTCTTAAATGCATTTAAGTTCTTAAGTGTTACCTCACACGTTTTATGATGTAAGAACAATATACAAATGTTATCCATAACACAATATTGTCCGTTTTATTCTGTTATCATAGTACGAGGTCCAATCGTATGTTTCTTTTGGTGTTAAAGTAAAAGGTGATAACTCCATATTCAAATAATGATGCTCGCCATCCACACAATCTAAATTAATAGAGTTAAAGTTGAAATCATTGGTAATTAATGTTTCTACATTGACACTCACCAATTTGTTTAAAATATGACATATTCTATCATTTGATAGATGTTGTAATACGTCTTTGAGTATTATTAAATCAAAGTTGTATTTGTTAAAATCCAGATCATCTATGCTAGATTGTACCAATTGAATATTGTTGGGTAGTGTTTTATATTTTTTAATGTCAACGACATCCACTCCAACGTAAGATTTGAAAAATATGTTGTTACTATAAATTGATAAATCACCACATCCAAGATCTAATACGTTTCTATCTTTGAATTTGGTTAAATATTCGATATAATCTTTTGCACTATACGGGTCTGACCCAGCCCCACTCAAAACATCACCACACATCCATATCTTATTTTTGTAAATTTCATCAAAAACATCGTTCATATATATAAATATGAATTATTGTGTTTTGACCTTAGCCAGACTTTGTAATAATGATCTAAACAATCTAATTGAAAATCTAAACACTTATTTTGTACAAAACAATAAAAATATAGATTTGCTTGTCTTTATTGAGAAAAAGAGCATCGATTGTGTACAGAACACTATAAAATATTTAGGTGGAAAGTTAATCTTTCATACAATTGATAATTTAGATGAAAACCTTAAATACAAAGAAGAGGTGTCACAGGTCGTACACGGATTTAATATAAACTATAGATCCATGTGTAGGTTCTTTTCAGGTGAGCTTTTTAAGATATTAAAAACATATACCTATACACATTATCTAAGATTAGATACGGATTCAATGTTTACAGAACCAGTTAGAGACTTGTTCTCAGAATTCGTAAGTTTAAATATGAGTTATGGGTATATGTGCATATTAAATGAACCACCTGAAGTTACTACATCAATCGTCGAATATACAAAAGAATATGTTAAAAATAATCCAAAAATTCAAAACTACATCTTAAGAGATCATTATTGTCAACTAAATTTTTGTTACTATAACAACTTTGAAATGGTGAAAATCTCAGACTTTACTACAGACGATCATATAAATCTATATCACCATCTTGATAATAAAAATGGGTTTATGAAGTATAGATGGGGCGATGCGTTATTTAGATATATTTACGTGAATTTATTCATACCACAAGATAAAATTCACTATTTTGCAAACGTTGGTTATCTACATGTATTTCAACTTAAAAATACACCATTTAAATTTGTCGATTGGAAAATAAACGAATTTAGGACAAAAAACACACCTGAATGAAAATACAAAACTTTATATTCACATGGAACCAATTTACATCGAATGCAATCGATATTGAATCAAAAATAAGTAATTATGGTAAAACTATCGTTGTAAATTCAAACGTTAACGATAAAAAAGATGGATGGATCAACTTAAACGATGCTTATTTTGCGGAACAATGGAACACGTTGGTATCGAATACAGACACAGATACGGATTTTATATTTAATATATTAGCCGATGTAAGTGTTGTAGATTTTGATAATCTGTTTAACCGATTCAAAAGTGTTTCTTCTAAATATGAAGTTGGTATATATGCACCATATGCAGATTATAGTTATCACCAATACGATTTGAACCAGTTATACAAGGTACAAGACAACTTATATGAAGTACCTAATACAGATTGTTTGTGTTGGTTTATTAACAAAAGCATTCTTAAAAACAATTTGATATTTGATGTAAACACCAACATGTATGGATATGGAGCCGATTGGTATTATTCTGCGGAATGTCTTTTACAAAACAAACGTGTATTAAGAGATTACTCAATTAAGGTAACTCATCCACCATATAAAAATTATGATGGTGATAAAGCCAACACTTGTTTTAATATTTGGTTTAACGAACAGACTTCAATTATGAAAAAAACTATGTCTGAATTAATGACAAAACATAGTAACTACTTAATTGGATGAAAGAAGTACTTTTTATTATAGTCTATCTTTATTTCATCTATCGTCCAACTTATATAGTCTCTTATATCGTTTCTACCTCTTTTTAACTCGGTTACTTGACTAACAAGAGTACCACCACGTATTTCCGATAACATCTCACAATAAAGATGTTTGTTTTTAATAACTTCTTCAACGCAATGTTTTATGATATTATTTGTCATGTATATACACGTTGATTGTCCATATGCATACAATTTATCAAACGTTTTGTGATGTGGATTTAATTGTCTATACTTCTCTACCCACCACCACGATTCTTCGCCTGGTACCACAATATTATTTCCAAAAAAATCCAGAGACGTATCGAAAAAGTCATCTATAGAAACATTACAAATCGTATCATATTCATACAAAAAATAAGCATCATAATGTGGATATTGTAAGTAAGCATCGTACAAATACAAATCCGGGTCACACCAATCGGCACTCTTTTGAATAGAATAATCCTTTAATAGATTATTTGTAGGATACTTGTCTTTATTTACCACAATTGAATCTGGCAATAGATTATATCCTTCAAATCCAATAGGTTTAATATCCCATGATGGATTTAGCTTTTTAAGATTATAGTATCTATCGTAAATTACACCATCAATGTAGTGGTGACTAAATAATGCTAGTTTAGTATTCATACTTAGATTTATCTGTCATTATTTCAATTCTACGTTGTAATGGTATAGAATCTCCGCCGGCTACATGAAATATGAACATATCTTCGATTGACTGGTTATAATTGTACATTGAATTGATTTGTATTAACTCCAGTTTTTTAGTAGCATCATCATATATTTTATTTTCTCTTAATGTTTTTATTACCAAATATTGGTCATGCCAAGGATGGTCAACAACTTCAGATGAAAATATATCCAACATTTTAAATGACATCGGATCATTCTTCATAAGAAACGTACCTAATTCAAGATAAGAAGTATCGTCTGTATACCAAGCTGGTGCTTCTCTATTGATTCCAAGTATAAAATTATAGTTGTTATCTATCAGACTTCGCACATCAAAACTTTGTTTAATAAATAAACAATCGATATCAACCCAAAGAATCCAATCATAGTGAGGTAATATGGATTTTACAATGTGATATCTATTTGGTGACCAATGTACACCTTCTGGATATACATTTTGGGTGGATATATGCAAATCGAAATTATGTCTATTCGCATACTTCAAATAATTTGGAATACTTATATTTGCGATTTCTGAATATGTTTTATCGAAACCAGTTATTATACACAACTTCATAGTAATTATGACACGTTTTACAATCTTAACATACAATAATTATGTCGGAATAGTTACAGACGCAATATTGTTAAAAAATTTAATAGAAACCCAAACAAATTACAAAGCTAAAATTAGCTATATTGATGATAAACATATAGATGAATCAAGTGTAGCAATTTGGATTCAAAACTTTAATGTAGAGTTATTAAACAAATTCAAAAAGAATATTTTCTTTATAAACGAAGAATGGGCTGGTCACCACGAACTTAATCATTTACATTTATTTGACGCAATCATTTGTAAATCAAAATATGCTAAAAAACTATTAGAACCATATTGTAACGCTGTATATCTTCCATTTGTATCTCATAATCTATATGATCCAACTATTGAACGTAATGATAGGTTTTTACATTTCATGGGTAAATCTATACAAAAGAATACAGAACTGATCTTAAAACAGAATGTTCCCCTCACATTAATAGACCCAAACAATCGTTATTTAGACCTACATAACAGTATAAAACACATAAACTCATATCAACCCACCCAAGAGATATCAAACATACTTAATTCACACAATGCGCACATCTGTATAAGCTTATATGAAAGCTGGGGACACTATTTGTTTGAAGGGTTGTCTACAGGTGCAGAAATTATATGTAGTGATATCCCAGCCTTTTCAGAACAACTGGATCCATCATTGATTCATTTTATACCAACTACCGAAAAAATAAACATGGAGTATATGTATAACTCCGATAACAAATCTAACACCTTTCCAATTCGTAAAAGTTTTTATGTTAATGAATTAATGTTCAAAAACAAACTAGAAAACTTTGAACACATTGGTAAGAATGAAGAACGAAGAAAGATGTTTGGTGATATAATAAACAAAAACTCAAAATCTATCATTAGATTTTTACTAAATCTTTAATTTGTACAAGATTGCTCTTTATCTTTTCTACAAATAAGTTTTTATCTATTTTCACATTAGCACATATAAAATCATTGATTCCAGAGTATATGTTAACGTGCATATCATCTACGATTACTGACATAGGAAATATTACATCTACAATTGTTGGAAACGAGTCTAACTTACGTTTCCAATTGTAATAATCTAACATAGTTTTGATATCAAACTTATTCATAGATGGAAACATAGTTGTATGTGTATATGCGACTGGATTAAACAACTCATTCAACTTTAATATACCACTATGATAAATTAGATTTATTCCATTATTATAATCATAACTATGATACATCAAATATCTAGATCCATCTATCTCAAACACATTTGTACTTAATCCAGGCTTTCCATATTTTTCAATCCATGGATTCCAATTAATATTATGTTTAAAAACAATATTTTCGTTGTGATTGATTAATGTAAATGGATTAACATGATATATTATGTATTTTTTATAGTATTGCCAGTGTTTTTCGTAATATGCATTTTGTGTTTTATAGTGAGTTAATTCTTTGGTTATGAAATTATACTTTTTAAACTCAACATTAATGATATTATTTATATCATTTTTATCACGTTTACAAGCCGATACACCAAAATTATTGTTATCTATAAGTCTAGCGTCTTCATATGACCAAAGATATTTGTCATCCACACTATGTTCTAACAAAACATTATTATGTTGATCTACAACATCACTAACTAATATTCTATCTTGATATTTAGATTCTCTTCTGAATATGATAGTGTTTTCAAACCTAGACGGATTTAAATAATTGTTTACTCCATCGAATTTTTTGAGTATATCAATTTGTAAATCGTCTCTATCAAATATCATAAAGATACGCCGGTTATATTCTTAAAGTTATCAATTAATGTATTTTCGAGGTTTTTGGATATAGTACCATCATTATAAACTCTACAATTATCTTCCCAAAACTTAGTTCCAGCATCCGCAATCTTCAGAGCTTCAGACGGATTATTAATATAATATCTTAGCTTTTCTTTCAAATCAGAACAATCAATTTTGTATGACACAAAGTGTACGTTTGGAGTACCTTCGTACAAATAATCAACTGAGTTATTCTCATTAATAAAAACCAGATTATTAAATGCAAACGATTCATATTGTCTTCTCAGTGGTTGACAATTTCCTTTTGGTGACAATATATATTTACAATTATTAATCTCATTTAAAAAAGTAGGACGATCAACCATAACACTTTTAACCTGATCGGGTAAGTAATAAGTATATAGATGTTCTAATATTGGGTTTTTTTCAACTCCTATTACTCTTACGTGATTGGGAATATCACTAGCGTATAGTTTGTATACAGATGTATATCTACAATCTATAGCTGGTAAACATCCAGTTATAGTACCTGAGAAATAAACCTTAGATTCTTTATCCGAAAACTTTTTTATGCAATGTTTGAATTCTTCATAATTTTTATTACTATCTTCGATGTAGGTAGGCATAAGCATGCATTTATTCTGTATTGATTTGTGATATACCTCCCTATCTTTTTCAATTAGATTATTGATCCAACAATCCACTCGTTCATGTAGCTCTTCATCTAATCTATGCTCAAAAAAATTGGCGCCATCATCGAATGATATTATTACCAATTTATTCTTATACGATTTAAAAGCATTATGATAATAACTTAATTCTCCATAATTTTTGTAGTGTAAAACATCAGCAAACCATATATCGTATTCATTAAAATCGTTGATAACATCATTTGGATGAATTTTACATATCCTAGAATTTTGAATATTTGAATGATTATATATTTTTACATTTATGTGATTTTCATAAACTATTTCTTCATTACCGATGGATGGTTCATACAAAATCGAAAGATCGTGACCTCTACTTATTAACCAATTTATTAAAGTAGTAGACCTTATTGGCATTTTTCCTGATTCAAAACTAAATAATATTTTCATTTTTGATGCCAGTAGTAATCCTGCACTACATTCCATAAAAACGTTTCACGATCTTTATAATAATTCAATATTTCTTTAAGATCATTATCGATATACTCTCTTATATCTATTTTGGTAGGAATGATTTTATCCGACAAAAAACAATCAGTCATGGATAATACTCCAGCCCACGTACCATAATATATTTTTTTAACTTTACATATTAAAGTTATGTCAATCATCAATTGATGTGCCAGTGTCAATTCATCTACAAATTTGTTATTATTAAATCTATTTTTGTGAAATCTATGCATTGGCATAAAATTGTCACTTCGATGATGTGGTAACGTAAATATATTACTATGTTTTGCTTTTAAATAATTAATAGAGTAGTTACAATCTGAAAACATTATAATAGGGCCTTCAATATTATAATCTTTTATAATTTTTGAATAAAAAAATGGGGAGATAACCATGTCTTCTGACATCTTATCTGTTTCTCTAGAGTAGAATGCGATTGTAGGACTTCCAATATTTTTGTACAATTCGTCAATTTTGTTTAACCACACATCATTAAATTGTATATTTTTTGGAAACGTACTTGCATTTTCATTAATTTTTATGTCTTTGCAAAACAATTCTTGACACGTATCGTATACATCATAATCAAAATCTCCAACAAAATATTCTTTCCATATATCTTTATTGTTGACTTTTAATCTTGGATAAACGACATTTCCAATTTGTTGATGATAATCTATGTGTGCGTTTAATATTCTGAGTTTTGAACATGTACCACGAACATCATCATTTGCAACATTATAATAATAATTCATTGTTTAGAATACCTTTCACCATCAATTATATTATATAATTGTTTATCATCAATTAAACGACGAGGAAATATATATATTTTTCCAACACCATAACATTCTTTCATATATAAATTACCACTATTTTCTGCCCGATCATTATAATAGTAAACAGGATCGTTGAAAACATATTTTAAGGAATCATTTATATAATTAATGTCGTTTTTAATATTTTTATAAACATCATATTGTAAATTTCTATTTGGAACTAAGAAATCATCAATTACTATTATGCAGTTGTCTTTAAAATATTTACCAATCAATTGCAATTCATCTAATAGAGGCCAATCGTCTTGCCAGTGTGCATCTAAATAAAACAGAGATAACTTGTTTGGTAACGATTCCAATATATTCGGTAATAGTTTCTTTGAGTCGCCTAAATGACAGGTTATATTTTTACAATCTTTTAAATTTTCTAAGGCTAGTTTATAATACTCTTCGTTAATTTCAATAGTATCCACAGAACAACCACATTTTGAAAAAAACAATGATGTGTTTCCAATATATGTTCCCGTCTCCACAACATTAGTAATGTTAAATATATTTATTAAATTACGAATTTCCGATTGTACATATCGATCTGAGTTAAATGCAAAATTTTCATTCATATATTATTCTGGTATTGGTAATTGATAATCAAAGTTATTTTTAAATTTGGTCCAAGCATGTTGTACATCTTGATAATCACATGCGGAACATCTATAAGATTCCCAACATATGACCGGCTCTTGCTTTATTTCAAAATTTTCATCAAATATATTACCAATTGTACTATAATGTGGTAATGATGTTGAATGAAATAGTTTTGATCTATCTATAGCACTCATGCAAGTAAATACGTTTCCTTCAAAGTCAATATTTATTTTCTTCCATCCCGCCGGACAATATATTGGTTGTCTAGCTGGTTCAGATGTTTTATTTACCAATGCGTATTTGTTGCTAAAGTTTGGCTTAAATGTGATTTTTGAAGATTGTGAATTACACTCACGTTTGAGGTTAGAAACATTTGAATCCACGAATTGATCTAAATGAGGCAAAACCATTTTATGTTTTTTAGAAAACTCAATTATTCTATCTGGATTTACTAAATCTATATTTTTGGGATGCAATACCATTTCGATACCAACTTTCGTTGAATCAAATGTTTCGAAAAATTTTTCAAGTTTATTAAAAAAATCATCGACATTTGTCCATTGCGTCGGATGTAAGCTAAAAAATATAAAATTCCATTGTGATGGATTTAACTGACTCCAATTATTCAAATCGAAAGTTTTACCAAAATTTGAAGTCATGTCTAATTTAATATCTGGATTTAAATAACTAAACATTCTTGGCAAATCTTTATATAAAGATGGTTCTCCGCCGGTCAAATATAATCTACATGGATTCAATCTGTTTATAGCAGCTGCCCAGTCTTCGGCGGTTTTTATAGTCTTACCGCCAATTGTTCTATAAACTGAACCTGCTGATTCTTGCCAGCAATATTCGCATGACATGTTACATTTCCAAGTAACAAACCATTGAATGCGAAGTCTTTCATTTTTAACAATCTCTTTTGTTTTGTTTTTATTTATTATGGAAGTTTCATCGGCGTGATTTGACAAACCTAGAAAATCATAAAAATTCTCACGATTAACTATTGATACAATTTCAATATTACTATCACTATTTTTCTTGATATAAAATTTGAACTTATTATCTACAATTTCCTCATTTTCTATTTTTAGAGATATAGATCTGTGACCACCTGAAAAAATTGGAACACTATGTGTACGTACATTTGTAACTATTTCAATCGTGTCATTACCATTGCTATGTAAAACGTATACTATATCAATCCAGTTTGATTTAATATTATCGATAACACAATAATCTTTATCAAAAATAAAACTATTAGTACAGGTTAATTCAGAAAACATGAATGCTAGGTCTCTTGTATCTGTACTTAACTCTAAACCCGCACTCTTAAAAGTTAATTGAGTACTAAATGGAATCTGATAAGTATGCCAGCCTGGTTTAATATAAATCTCTGTTATTAGTTGATCTCCATTAGTAACTTCCACTTTATTACTACGTGGCGATCCAATATATAAATTTATATATTTATATACTACCTCTGTAGATATAACGATGTTTGATGTAGATTTTGACCAATAAAAATCTCGAAGACCGTCGTTTTCTTTACCATACCATCCATTTTGTAGACTAAATTCCATATGTTTACAATGTATCTGTTATTTTAAAAAAACACAATCCCAATTTGCGAATATCATCAGATGGACAATATGGTTCTGTAGAAATATTTAATTTTTTAAGCCCCTTAGTTTCGATCACAAATGTATACATTTTGTCTTTTTTGAGAGAGTGTTTAACGTTAAAATATTTTGATTTAAATATAACATCACGACCTACAGGACAATTAAAAACCAAAGTAATTGAGTCGGAGTTTATTAAATTAATATTAGCATCTGGATACGACCAAACAAAATTGTCTTCACTATCATACCATGTGTCTTGATCCAAATCAATTTCAGCCAAATTCGAAGTGGGAAATTTAATTTTGTTTAATAATCTTGCCCAAATTGGTTGCTTAATGTATATTGTACTTTTTTTCATAACTTTGTTTCATTAATTCACAGGCGTGTTCCAAGTCTGGATATGCCCATTCTTGGTCACTAGAATAATTAGTGCTGAAGGTGTCCATCCCAATTACTTTATCTATTTTATATTTTACAAGACCATGATAGTTTTTTCCTAAAAATTCTACTGGAGCACTATAGCCGGTTGTTACTATATCCTTACCATGGTGATATGCTTCAAATATGGTTAGACCAAATCCTTCGCCTTTATTAAGGCTGACATAACAATCTCCGAAACTATGTAGAGCTAATAGTTCACGATTATTTATATTATTGAGTATCAAATAAACACTAGTAGATAACTTAGAAGTTAACTTTTTTATTTCATTTATACAATAAGCCACACTTTTATCTGAATAACCTTTGTAGTGTAATTTTACGATCAATTGTGTATCTGGATAATAATCATTTACTTTATTGAACGTGGTTACTAGATCTTGTATACCTTTTCTAAAATTAAGTTCTCCGATACAATAATAGGTATATTTGTCTTTTGGTACTTGTACACCGAAGCAATCTGTAATTGTAACTTCTTCTTTCTTAAATGTTTTTTGTGGATGCCATACGTGTGGTACCACTTCAATCTTCGATGTAACCCCACTATTTATAAAACATTCTTTATTATAATGTGATGGTACCCAAACCTCAGGCATCAAATTGATATTATCAACCCAATGATCGGGTAGTTTATTAGTTTCCCAAGTACAATATCCTACATGACGACTATCATCTTTAATATAATTAATCCAAATGTCAGGCGTACTATGAACAATTGTTAATTCTTTTTTAGATAATTGTTTATTGATAACAGACTCAGCCAAAGCATCAACATAATATGCTGTATCATTCTTACTATCATCAAATTTTAATGGTTCCCAAGATATATCTACTCCCTTTAATACATAATCTGCAATATATCCTTTAGCTGCCGATGCATATCCACTGGTGCCGGATTGACCAATATATAACAATCCGCCATGATCTATATTAAATGAAGCACCGAATAATTTTATAATCGACGATGTGTTAGTATAAAAATTTTTAATCGGAAAATCGTGATCAAAATATATTATACATGTATAAAAACATTTATGTTTGTCAAAATAATTAAGTAAACTATTAAGAACGTTAGTATTAAACGCCTTCTTATCGTGATTTGTATTTACAAACACTAGTATACCACTTTTGTATTTTTCAAATATTATTTGTAACGTCGAAAATGAAAGCGTATCTAGGTTATCAACGATATAGATATTATCTTGTATATAATCCTGCATCTCTACATCAATCTTTTCCTCGGAAAGCAAAACAAAAGAATTTCGCTTTTTAGCGAAAATCTTTTGCACATTTGACGATAAATGTTTTGTAACTATCATTTAGATATAATTTTTATCAGTTTTGCGATACAAGCCATAAATGTAATCTCTTTATCTACGACCATCGCACTCTGATAAATACTTTCTGATACTTCGATAATAACATTTATTTCTTTACCGGGAGCAAATTCTTCAGCTCTATCATATAATTCTGTGTATAATTCCTCAAACATCTTAATACCAGAATCATTTACGATCTGACGAATCTCATTAAATGCTTTCGGATTATTCTTACAATTCTTAAGAGAAAGAATTATTTTATTCTTAAGATCTACATTAGCACTTTGTGTAGCAACCAACTTCAAAGTACCACTTGTACTACTCTGTTGTAAGAAGTTAACAACTTTGCGTACATCTGGATATAGATCCTTGATAACACTAGCAATATCAGGCATTGAATACTTGATATTCTCCTTGTCCAAAATATTCTTGACATAAACCGCAACATCTTTCATTGCTGGTGGTTCAAGTCTAAATACTTGACTTCGACTAATAAGAGGAGCAATAATCTTCTCTACATAGTTACAAGTTAGAATAAACCTAGTATTCTTACTATACGTCTCCATTAGATTACGAAGTGATGCTTGAGAGTTGGTTGACATATAATCAGCCTCATCCAAAATAACCACTTTCAAATCGTGAAAACCCATAGAAGAAGCAAATGGCTTAATCTTGTCACGAACGAAATCTACACCAGTATTATCCGAAGCATTTACATACATTACATCACATGGAATATTAATCGTTAGAATCTTGGCAAGTGTAGTTTTACCAGTACCAGCACTACCATGAAATAGTAGATGTGGGATATCCTTACGTGATATAAAATCATTTACAATGTTCCTAAGCTGTTCATCACAAATGTAATTATCAATAACATCTGGACGATACTTTTCAGCCCAAAGTGAATGATCACTTTTCTGAACTTGTTCTTCTGTAAAGAAACTCATAATTAGGCAATATTCTTAATTTCCAACAAATAGTAATTGCTATTGAAAGAATCGTTATCAAACTCAACGTGAGCAATACCAGCATCACTAATCTTTAGTACAGAATTCTCACATTCTGAGTTACTTGTCAAGATCTCCTTTAGATACTTTGCATTGAAGTGAAGAGTCTTACCTAGATCAGACTTACCATCGGTAGCCTTAATATCAAGGTTAATACGATTACTATTGGTTGTACTATACCCCAAAGTCATCTTGATCTTACCCTTCTTATCTTTTGTCAATGTAAGAGTATCAACGTCAGACAAAGCACCCTTGGCTTTTACGAATATAGATACAAACTCTTTGGTTAGAGGAATCTCTAGATTGAACCCAGGCATCTTCTTAAGAGCTGGTACTGGAGGAATAACACTTAGATCCGAAGTAACATACTGAATATCAGTACCTTCGCTTGTAAAGGTAATTGAAGTTACCTTGTCATTTGTTGATGTAGGAGCGATTTCCACTTCATCTCCCAAGACACTCAACATCTTCTTGAGCTTTGCTGTATCATTTACACCAAACTCAATGTCTGATAGTTTCGCAGCATCTTTCAAAGTAACAAATGCTAGAACGTTCTTATCATCAGTAATAGATGAAGTTTTGATTTGATTGTCAGCAGAAACTACTGACCACTTTACGCTTTCGATGATCCCATTTAGGGAATATTTATCTGTGAATGAATTGATTAGTTGCTTTTTCATAACTTATTAATACTACTATATTGTTGGTGTTTTGTCAAACGATTTCGAAAAATTCTTCTGGAATATCACTGGATGGTGTTTGTCTTATACACGGACCAGTTTCCGTATATAAATTACTTGGAGAAATATAGAAATAACCAATTCTATAATCGGCATATGCCACACTTCTCATTTGATAATATACTTTTATATCTTTATCAATTGTTCTAAATTCTATATAATAGATCTTTGGATCACTTAATCTATATAATTGACTTTTTGGTATATATAACTCTTTTTCAAGAATTTCATTTTTACAAAATTCAACATATGGACCTCTTTGTCCAATTACAACACGTTGGTACGATCTCGCAATAGTATTGGGAAAACTTGTAAATAATGGTATCTTACCACCATCTATATCTATGTTTAGTAACTCACTATATTTTTTCATAATTAAAAACTAAAGAACTCTCCTAAAGTAGCATCAGACTGACTTGGATATGACCAGTTCAAGATGTTATAGAAATCCAACAACTTACCCTTGAGTTCTTGTTCATACATTGCTTCTCTATCAACATATTGATTGATAAACTCCATGATTCTATCTGGATCAGTACCATCTGCTTTCATAGCAATACACTCACAACCAAACTCATTTTGTTTCAAATATACCCACTTGATCTTCTGACCATGGAATATAGGTGGTATGCTCTTATCCAAACCCCAATGTTGTAATAGATCATTATAGAATAAAGCAGCCTTAGCTTGAGCTGTAGTACCCTTGATATACTTGAACTTATTACGAGTCTTGGGATTATAATCAGTCTTTGTCTCACCACCACTCTTGAACTTAACACTAGTATTCTTAGCAATTTCAATAACTGGAGCGGATGGTAATGATTCATTCAAGAACTTCAAAATATTCTCGTCAATTACAGATTTATCAGTCTTACGAAGAATATCATCCAAGAACTTTTGCATGAACTTTCTGAATTGGATAGGAAATGATGTTCTAACAACGTCAATACCCTTTACTTCCATTTCATCAACCACCATACCAGCCTTATTGATAATAAACTGGGCATATCGTTTCTTAGCCAACCAAAAGCCAGTCTTAGCAATAACTTCTTGTTTTGCATCAAAACGATGTTTCTCAATATTGAAGAACCGAACCGCCATCATATCATAAAACTTGTTTACGAATGATTGAACTTCACCAGTAACCTTCAAAATAGCATCGGTCATAGCCTTTTCATCGTTTACATCAATGTCAGGCATATTCTTTTTGATAATAGGCAAAGCACTAGCGAAACATGAATCGGTATCTGTATAGATAACCCAATCACCATCGGATTCATTCAAGGTCTTCTTGAAATACTCATTGATAGCTTTACCAGTGGTCTTAATAATATCTTGACCAGTTATGGTAACAGCGCTCGCATTATCCTTGTCATAAAATCTAAAAATCGGTAGACCCAATACACCATAGATTGAATTAAGCAAGACCTTTTGCACTTGTTGTCTCTTATCATAAAATTCATACATTCCTTCATCACCTTGATCGTGATACTTCTTGGCCAACTTACGCATATCTTTACGTTCATCGAACCACTTCACCAGAATTTCTGGAATAACACCATCAATATCTTTGTTACACAACACACCATTACCAGCCACACTCAAATTACTTTGTGTGATAAGTTTTTTAAACTCTTCATTTGTATAAACTGTAGATCCAACGTGATATTTACCAATCTTGTCTTGAGCAAATAATCGTGCATTAAATGCATACAATCGCTGTTCAAGATACTGATCAAATGGAGTCTTCTTCTGAGCACTCTCACTCAAGTTCTCATAATCTTCACGAATTTCTTTGGTACGATCTTCAACGTAACTATCATCATATTCGATTTTATTAATAACCGCTACTTTAGTTTCGGGTGATAAGTTAAGACTAATGATGATATTCGGATACATTGATGTAAGATCCAAGTCAAACACCCAATCATAACGACCAGGCACAGGAGCCTTAACATATGCACCCTCAAATCCTTCTTCATCGTCTTCCTTTTGGTTTTTATACTCTTCATTACCATCAACTGGCTTGTTCTTAGCTACTTGACCTTTGCGACGTAGATAAATAAGAATAGCACCTTCAATGAATCGTGAACTCTTTTCATAACAATCATATGGTACATGACCTTTATGACAAATAGCTCTAGCCAACTCAATAAATTGTTTTTTCTTCTCAATCGCTACAATGATTTGTACGTCGTTCAAGTTATATTCGATATACTTGTTAATATCAGACTTATACAAGTCATCCAAACTACCTTTGTAGGTAATCTTCTCCATACCCACAACTTTCTTACCAATTGCGTTCAATGCATAACTGGCTTCTTGTTTGATATTGAGTTTCTTATACAACTCCATATAGTCGATGTGAGTAACACCGGCGATAACCAACTTCTTATTCCAATCATTGATATAAGCTACACCAATAGGACTTAGATGTTTAGCTTTTGAGTTACCAATGATATTTTTCATACGTCGATATAGATATGGCATATCGAACTCAGCACTATTCCAACCAGTCACAATCGTTGGTTGAATCTCTTCCCACTTTGTAATAAAGTGAGATAATAGACTTTCTTCACTAGTAAAACTTTGTACCTCAACATTATCTTTAGCAAATGGTTCTAGTTTGCCATCTTTATCAAGAATGAATGCTGTATATTTCTCCATTACACTATCATAGATAGCAATAGCAGTAATTTCTTTATCAGCTTCTTCTACATTTGGAAACCCACCTTCGGTACTAACCTCAATGTCGAGATACAATACACGATGACCTTCTGAAATATCATCAGTATCCTCATATGCATCAATCAAGATACGAGTTTCGATGGGAACATCTGACTCAAACAATGATGGATCTCTTGGATTAAAGCTGTACACCTTCTCCAATTCATCACCAAACATACTCTTGTACTTACCACCCTTACGCTTTCTATATGCGTATGGTCTAAACACAAAGTTTGTGTAACCTTTCTTATCGTCCCAAAGGTGGCAAGTATTTGTTTTTTTGTCGAAATAAATATTTTGATACATATCTGTCTGACCTATCTTATCGTAAGTTTGCTCATAAGTCCATCAAAAACTGACATGTGTTCATTTTTAACGTGTACTTTGCATCTCATTACCCTATCTACCAACTTTTTATGATTTATTGATGTAAATAAAACGGGTTCCATTTCAATATCTTTTAATATTGTTGGATTTATTTTATTAATTATAAACCACAACATTGATAGTTCATCTTCTGTTAACGAATTTAATTGTTCTTTTGTCATGGTCAGTATATATATGATCAAGTGTTTTATGAAAAATGATGAAGTTAAAAGTGTTGTAGATTATTGTTTAAACCGCAAAATTGTAGATCTATGTTACATACAACAGGTAAGAGAAGAGTTTACTCTGTTGGCATATTTTCTATCATCCTTTAGACCTCACAATATTTTGGAGATAGGATGTAAAGGTGGAACATTTTATATGTTCAACAAATTCTCTACTGGTAAAAAAATAGGAGTGGATATTGATACGCAATATCTACCAACCATGCATTTCTATACACAAAACGAAGACTTCACATTCATCAATGCTAATTCACAGTTACCAGATACCGCCAATTATGTCAAGTCTCTATGTCCACAATTCGATTTTATTTTTATTGATGGCGATCACTCATATGATGGTGTACGCAAAGACTTTGAACTATACAAACCATTATTGAGTCCTAGAGGTTATATTGGATTTCACGATATTGATCCAAACCATGTATTCAGAGATGGACCTGGTGGACAAGTATATAAATTCTGGCAAGATCTAGATTATGGTAGCAAAACTGAAATTATGTGTCAACAATCTACTGCACCATATTTGATGTATGGTCATCGTGATCACTATGGTGGTATTGGATTATGGCAACCCTAATTTAACACCAAATATATTGGTACCATAATTAACAAATAGTGTATTCTTTAATTTAGATTCAAGATTTGATATTTCTTTATCATGTGCTTGTTTTTCTTCTTCTTCTATATCTTTAATACTAAATGAATTACCCGATGTAGTTACTCTAGCTTCTCTTGCACTCAATACAACTTGTGGAGTAATTACTAAATAATCTCCACTCTTTAAATCTTTCTTTTTCTTTGATTTACTATCATATACCACAACGTTACCATCTATTACATAGACTTGTGTATATTTCTCTCCAGACTTTATAAATAACTTAGCTTTGGTAAATGATATATTTGCCATTGAAGTACCAATGGTAGATAGTTTATCATATTCTGATATAACATATAATTGTCCCATCAATGAAAAATTAAAAGAAGAGTTATCTACTTTTACAACTTTTGGCAAGTCAAATTTATTTACATATGTGATACTAATATCTTCGTTAAAATATACAGAACTACCCTCTGTCTGTATACATGCTATACGATGTGGTGTTACATAACTAACAATACCATTCGTTTCGGTCTTTATACTAAGACCATTGGCTAATCCAAATGTTTGACCTGGTGCGAATGTATATTCATTTAATTTGTTATTAATAACATCGGTTACTTCCACTTTACCAACATAATCGTAAATTACGACATTATTAGCAAAAACAGATAACGAACATATTAAAAATAAGATTAGATTCTTCATATGTTAATAAATAGTTGTTATAAATTGACGAACGTTAGTTATGATATATGATGAATAGTATGGAAGTAAAAGAAATAAAAAAGAATAGAGTAAGTTTCAGTCAATACTCAACATATCTAAAATGTCCACATAAATGGTATCTTGATTATGCTAAGAATTTGCGAGTAAAAGACGACAACATTAATACCACATTTGGTACCGCAATTCACCATGCATTTCAAACCTATTTGTCTGCACTTTATAATGAAAGTGTATCTGCGGCAGATTCTTTGGATGTAAAGAAACTATTCTTGGATAAATTCAACGAGGAAGTTAAAAAGATTAAAGATCTTAAAGACGATGAATTTACCGAGTTCACATTTGATGGTCATGATATTATTGATACCTTCTTGAAGTCTGCAAATAGAATCAAGTACTTTCCTCATACCGAGTACGAATTGGTCGGCATTGAAATTCCATTGGAAATCCCAATTAAGAATAACGTCGATTTTGTTGGATTCATCGACATAGTTCTCAAAGAACGTGGTAAAGATATATACAAGATCATTGACTTCAAGACTTCCAGCAGTGGTTGGAATAGCTATATGAAGGAAGATGAAAGTAAAATTGCTCAACTTCATCTATACAAGAGTGTTTATAGTAAAAAGTTTAATGTTCCTCTAAATAATATTGAAGTTGAATTCTTTATTGTTAAACGTAAACTATATGAGAATGTAGCATTTCCACAAAGCAGAATTCAGATATTTAAACCAGCATCTGGACCAACCGCTATTAAAGAGTCTATCAATACATTCATTGAGTTTTTGAATTTTGCATTCAAAGAAGATGGTTCTTATAATCTAGATAACACTTATATAAAAATCCCTGGTAACGCAAAAAAGAATTGTAAGTACTGCGTACATTACAAGAAAATTTGCGATGGTAAAGCTAGCAAATAAAATAAGCATGTTTAAACATATGTACATATGTATATATGTAAATATGTTATGGAACAATTTGTTACGACAGTTAAACTTGACAACGAGTTATATTCTCAGTTCAAAGAATTGAATATAAGAGGTAAGATATCATTTCAAGATTTTGTTAATAAATGTCTTGAAAAATATTTGACGGATAATGCTTTTCAAACAGAAATAAGTGAAAGTGTTTGTCAGCATTTGAGTCATAATCAACCTTTTAAACTTTCAAACCCCAAGGATAAAAAATGAGTAAGAAAAAGAAAATACTATTACTAAGTGATGATTTAAGAATGCATAGTGGTGTAGCTACAATGAGCCGTGAATTGGTTCTTGGTACATTACATCAATATGATTGGGTGCAACTTGCAGGTGCAATTAAACACCCAGAACAAGGTAAAGTTATCGATATGAAAGAAGCATGTGATAAACTAAATGGTAGAAGTGATAACTACCTTAAGTTATATCCTGTAGATGGTTATGGTAACGAAGAAATACTCTTTCAGTTGATGGCACATGAAGCTCCTAACGCTATCATGCACTTTACCGATCCACGTTTCTGGGGATGGTTGTACGCTATTGAACATCAAATTCGTAGCAAGATTCCTATTACATACTTAGATATTTGGGATGATTTACCATATCCAATGTGGAATAAACCATTCTATAAGAGTTGTGACGCATTATTTGCTATTAGTAAACAAACAGATAACATTAATAAATGGGTACTTGGACCAGAAAATTGTACCAGTATCTTTGGAGATTTTGATAGTAATGGTAACATTATAAAGGAGAACGCTTAATATGCCAGTAAAAGGAAAACATCTATTACATTATGTACCACATGGTATCAATCAAAACGATTTTAAACCATTGGACGCAAACAATCCTATCGTTGTTAAACTTAAGAAGGAATACTTCAAAGATAAAGAATATTCTTTCGTAGTGGGATTTAATAGCCGTAACGCTCATCGTAAGCATCCAGCTAATCTAATCTTGGCATTTAAATCATTCTGTGCTTCTATCGGTCCAGAAGCAGCAAGTAAGTGTGCTTTGTTGCTTCATACCGACGAAGTATGTGAGGCTGGTACAGATTTACCAGTTACGGCAAAGGCTATGGCACCCGAATGTAATATTATATTCGATGATTCAAGAAAGGCACCAGAAGAAATGGTTGCATTCTACAATATATGTGACGTAGTTGCGAATGTAAGTTCCAACGAAGGTTTTGGTCTAAGTATAGCCGAAAGCTTAATGTGCGGTACACCTGTAATCGCCACAGTCACTGGTGGTTTACAAGATCAATTGGGAATTACAGATGACAATGGCAATCCAGTAGAATTCACTTTGGAATTTAGTACCAACTGCACTGGTAGATATAAGAATCATGGTAAGTGGGCTAAACCAATTTGGACAAAGGTACACAATGTTCAAGGTAGTCCTCCAACACCATATATTCTAGACGATTTAACCAATTATAGTGATATCGCTGATGCAATTGCTTATTGGTATTTAGCTGGTCCAGAAAAACGAGAAGAATGTGGCGCTGAAGGACGTAGGTGGGCAATTAATGAAGGTGGAATTAATAGTAAAAATATGTGTGATCAATTTATCAAAGCGATGGATTATACATTAGAACATTTTACACCACCATCAAAGTTTGACATCTTTACGTATGATGGATATAGTACTAAATCATTACCAAATGATGCATTAGGATTTGATTTACATAAAGTCGATATTGAATCAATTAAAACTACTATAAAATGAATATTCAAGTATTAAAAAACGAAGATTATCAAGACGTAGATAATTTACCCAAGAGAGGTACAGATAGATCTACCGGATATGATATTATTGCCACAAGCGATCCAGAAATTGTTGGGGATACAAAAGATAACACCACATATACTCGTATCGAATATATTCAATATAAAACCAATTTAAAATTGGCAGTTCTAAAAGATAGAACATATAGTGGATTTGGTCATACAGATATTGATTATGATGTTCTAGCATTTCCTCGTAGTAGTGTCAGCAAATACAACTTGGTATTAGCTAATAGTATCGGATTGGTTGATGCAGACTATCGTGGTGAAGTATTGCTTCGTTTTAAGTATATTTGGCAACCAGAAGATCTTAGAGTTAATAAAGATAACCTATTTGAAGGAATCGTTAATATCAATAAAATCTATAAGAAAGGTGATAAGATTTGTCAACTAAAGGTTACCAAGGTAGAAAATGTAGAGTTTGTTTTAGTAAATGAATTGGATAGTACCAATAGAGGCGAAGGTGGTTTTGGTAGTACCGATAAAACTAAAAAAGGAGAAAGCGCACAAATAGCACAATTACAGATGTCAACTATGGAAGCATTATACAACAAAGTTGGCGGTGTACCAACACCTCCTAAGAAATATACAGAGTTAATGAAAGAAAGGAATTTACAATAATTTATGAATAAACCAATTTGTTTATTACAAGGACCAGTATTCAATCGTAGTGGATATGGTGATTGGGCCACAACCATCGCTAAAAGTCTAGTTCGATATGACAAGTTTGATCTCAAAATCGTACCTACACGTTGGGGTAATTGTCAAACCAAGAGATTTATTGAAGATTTAAACAACGACGAAGATAAGTTGTTATTCTCTAAATTCCTACAAAATGGATTGGATAAGCAACCAGATCTATACATTCAAGTAACCATACCAAATGAATTCCAACGAATCGGAAAGTATAATATTGGTATGACTGCCGGTATTGAAACTACATTGTGTCCTGGTCAATGGATTGAAGGTGTAAATCGCATGGATCTTACTATTGGTCTATCTAACCATGTAAAGAAAGTGTTTCAAGAAACCAAGTATAAAAAGAAACATGAAAATGGTAAGGAAGAAGTAATCGAAATAACAAAACCAATTGAAGTTTGTTTTTGGGGTGCAGATACAAATGTATTCAAGAAAACAGACATTATTGAATCTTCAATAAATAAAGCACTTGAGAAGATTAAGGAAAAGACTGCATTCTTGTTTGTTGGTCAATGGACACACCCAGGTCTATATAATGATCGTAAAGATATTGGCAATCTAATCAAAACATTTTGTAACGCATTCAAGAACTTTGATGAAGGTAATAGACCATGTTTGATCTTAAAGAGTAGCGGTGCAAATTATTCTGTTGTTGATCGGTTTGAACTTCTAGAACGAATCAATAAGATTAGATATCAAGCTTGTGATAACCCACCTAATGTTTATCTATTACATGGCGAACTAAATGAAGTAGAAATGAATAGTCTACTTAACCACCCAAAGGTTATTAGTCACGTATCATTCACTCATGGTGAAGGTTATGGTCATCCATTGTTGTTAGCAACACTAAGCGGTAAACCATTGTTAGCTCCAAATTGGAGTGGACATTTGGATTATCTAAATCCTCAAAATGCTAATTTATTGCCAGGTACTTTGGTTGATGTAGATAAGAAGTCAATAAATGACTGGATCATCAAAGAAAGTAAGTGGTTCAAGGTATCTTATAGTCTTGCCGAAGATAAGTTAAAATATATTTATCAAAACAGAAACAACGAAAAGGTTGTTCAAAAGGCTGAATATCTACGTGCAGAAAATGCCGAGAAGTTTAGTTTGACAGCTATGGATAAAAAACTATGGTCTATTCTTGAAAAGAATGTACCCGTGTTTGCTGTGGAAAATAAATTTGTGTTACCTAAACTAAAGGCTGCATCTACAGGCACATCCAACCTACTAGGTGATAAGTTGAATCTTCCAAAATTAAAGATGCAATAATATGTTTCTGTCGTATTTAGTTACATGTCACAATGAAACAACCAGCTTGGATAAGTTATTGTCCAAGTTGGTACAAAACAAAAAGGATAACCATGAGATTATTCTTCTTGATGATTATTCAGATAATCAAACTACTCTGGAGATTATACAAAAATATAAAGAGAGCGTAGTGTTTCATCAACATAAATTGGAACGTAACTACGGCGCTCATAAAAATTATGGTATAGAAAAATGCAAGGGTCAGTGGATATTTCAGCTCGACGGCGATGAATGTCCTACTGACCTTTTATTGGAAAACATTGATATTGTATTAGAGTCAAATGAAGCCAATGAAGTGATTTGGTTACCACGAATGAACTTCTTTATTGGTGTAACACAAAACGATGCTGATCAATGGGGTTGGAGACTTCACGATGGTATGGTCAATTTCCCAGATTATCAGTCACGTATTTATAGAAATTTGTCTCATATTAGATATCAACGTAGATTACACGAAAAAGTGGAAGGTTTCAAATCTTATACATTCGTGCCGCCACAAAAAGATTATGCTATAATCCATGAAAAATCTATAGAAAAACAAAGACAAACCAACTTAAACTATAACAAAATGTTTACAGAAGAAGAAAATAGAGGCTATAACGTAAAATAATATGACCAATAAAGAACTTAGAGCAAAGTACGGAGATTTTGTAAAGCATAATTACTATACATACCCAGATCATTTCTTTAGTCCAAAGGATGATTTTACATTAAACATACCTGTATGGAGTTCATATTTCACCAGATTCTTAGACCAGGAGAACCTTTTGTTTCTGGAAATTGGCACGGGTCATGGTAGATCATCGGTTTGGATGTTAGAAAATGTGTTGACACAACCAAGTTCAAAAATAATCACCGTTGACATTGCAGACGAACGTTCTTATAAAAAAGGAGATTTATCATTTGATTTTGGTGAATCTTTATCGTTAACTTTAACTCAAAACCTTCAACCTTACATTGATAAAAATAAATGTGAGTTTTATGTGATTGATTCAAAAGAATTCTTCCGTAAGTTATATGGTGGAACATTAGAATCGAAATTTGTGGGATCGGATCCAAAGAATCAATTTGATTTCATTTATCTAGATGGTTGTCACGATCCAGATTATGTCATGTATGAAGCCGCAATTAGTTTTGAATTACTAAAGAAAGGTGGATTCATGTTATTTGACGACTATGGTTGGGGTAAATGTAGATTTGGTATTGAATCATTCTTAGAATGTTATAAAGGAAAGTACAATCTATTAATCAAAGAATGGCAAGTCTTAATTGAAAAGGTATGAAATCACTGACCGAAATACTAGACAAGATTCCAGATAAGTTTGAATGTAGAAACACTACATCCCGAAAGTTTAAGTCTGATCTATACGAATTCTTCAACAAACCAGAATACAAAGATCGTATATGTGTTGAGTTAGGTGTGTATGGCGGTCATTCCTCTTACCTACTTAGTCATCTATTTAAACGTGTGGTGGGATTTGAAATTAGTGAAGGTCGAATCAATAGTGCGAAGAGGTTTATAGAAGGTATAGATAATATTCAATTTGTATGTCATAATCTATATAGTGGACCATTACCATTAGATCGTGGTGATGTATTTTTTATAGATGCTTTACATGAATATGACGCTGTAATCAAAGATACATTAAATTGTTTAAATAATGTAAAGTCGGATTATAAGAAATATATTATCTATGATGACTATGGCATTTGTATGCCAGTTAAAAACGCAGTTAACCATCTAATTAGTACTGGTAAGATACAAGTTGTGAAATATATTGGATACGAACCAAACAAACAATTTACATCTCCTCTATCAGACTATGAAGGTGTAATTTGTATTGAAACGTGAAAATCCAAATATTAGAATTAGAAAAACATCGTAATGAAACCACATTTAGACCATATCTAAGTGCTTTAAAGACTTTCAATGAATATGGTATTGAATTTGTAAAAGAAAACCCAGACATTTATTGGGTTGGTCAAGCATCAGTTGTAGATAAAAAAGTAAGTTTAAATGAATCAATAGATAAGGGGTCTAAATTTCTAGAACAATTAGATGCCCCTTATGTTTTATTTGATGGTCAAGATTCATCGTCATTGATGGGTGTATGGGATGTATTCAGAAACGTACCAGGTTATAAATTAGCAAAAAATGTAGTATTAAAGGATTATAAACAATATACCAAAAAGTATCCAAATGGAAGGTGGTTCTGGGGAGAAAGTGACGATGGTTATAGTGTCAATATTAATGATATATCGTTAATGAATGAACGATTGGTACATAGTGGTACCAACTGGTTAAACACATTTGGTAACAAATTACCACTTCCTACACCAAACAAAAACAAACAATATGACGTTGCGGTCATGGTAGGATTGTGTGGAGAAAATTACGAACACACCATTAGAGTAGATGAATATTATAATGGACCACGTAAAAAATTATTTGAAGAAGTCAACAAGTTAAAGGTTAACGTAATCACTACTGAAAAAACTGGTAAACTTGATAAAGAAAAGTATATGCAAGTGCTTTATAATAGTAAACTATGCATATCTCCATTTGGTTATGGTGAAGTAAACATCAGGGAGGTAGAATGTTTAATTACAGGTACTCCTATAATTAAACCAAACATTGATTGTGTTAAAAGTACTCCGTTTATATACGGAAATGGATCCAGTATGAATTGCGATCCAAACTACTCAGATATAAAAGATGTTGTGGATTTTTCACTATCAAGTTATGATTATATGTTGGAGTTACTAAATAATCAACGAGAAGTGTTTGCAACCAAATCATCCGATCATTATATTGTAAATCACGTAATAAAGAATATTTTAGAATGAAACTATCAAAAACATATGTTATAGGTACTCATGTCATGTTCTATGAAATAGAAATGTACAAGGAGTTTATTGATGGATTAATCAATCTCATTGAACCAATTCAAAATAAAGAAAATATTCACCTACATTTTTGTTTCAATACTTCTCAATATTTTGAAAAGATAGATACCAATAAAATTGAAATTCATAGATTGTATGACAAGTTTTATGAGGGTGTACAAAAGTTATATGATATCAACATACTAAAAGAAAACGTTGTAATCAAACTGAAGACTGATAACGAAGATGTCTATAACGTAGCAGATTATAGAAGAGATTTAAATTATAATTACTGCACCAAAGTGGATTATATAATGTGGGGTGAGACAGATAGTTTCTTTCCTAAAGAAGCATTCAACGTAATTGAAAGTGTTGCGCAATATGGTGCTGGTGCTAACCTACATAAATACATTTTAAGCTTCTCTGATCGTAAAATGTGGGATGAATCGTGGAAAGTTACAGAACACGTTGATTATGAAAATGTTAAGTTCATAGATACCCCGGACCAAGTAAATAATAAGAACTACGCAAAGTCTCAATTGAGTATCGAAGAGATGAATACAATAAACTCTAAAACCACAGAGTTTGATATACGTGCATTATCATATCCAAAGATCGATGGTAGTTGTTTGGTATTATCCTCAGATCTTATTAAGTCCGGTGTAAATCTACCACATAGTTTGTTATTGTATGGAGATGATTCCAGTATTGGAACAATAGCAAAACAAATCATGGGTGATAAGTTTATTCAGTTTGTTGTAAAGAATATTTTAAAAGTTCATGCTAGAAGACATCCGAACAAGAGAGTATATATTTTGAATGAAAATAACCCAAGAGGTTACTGCGGAGATAAAAAAGGTGAGTGGTCCGTTATATTAGATCAACATTCGAAGTTTAATTTACATAATATATTGAACTCACAAAACAAGTTCTTTACCTTTAAAGATGTATTTGATAAGATAAAACTATGACTATAGACGAAATATTAGCTTTAGTACCAGATAAGTTTGAACATAAAACTACAACTTCAAAAAAGTTTAAGCGTGATGTTTATTCATTCTTTGACAAACCAGAGTTCAAAAACAAAACTGGACTAGAAATTGGTTCAAATCTGGGATATACAACCTTTATTCTTAGTTTTCTATTCAAACAAGTATATGGTATCAATGAAAAAGAATTTGATAAAGCTGATGAATTCTGTAAAAGAAATGGTAGAACCAATGTAAAGTTCTTTGGTCAAGATGTATACAAATATGGACTTCCTGTTGATACCGCTGATGTAATTATGGTGGATGCTCTCCACACCTACGATGCGGTCCAAATGGATGTATATAACGCCTTAAAGTTAAAATCAGATGGTAAGAAGTACTTCATTTTCGACGACGTAGGTGCGTATCCAGATATTATTAACTCACTTAATGATTTATTTGATAATAATGTAATTAAACCTTTGGTAAAGATTGGTCATAGTGATGAAGAATCCTTTACCAGAAAATTATATGATTGGGAAGGAGTGATCTGCGTAGAAGTATGAATATTTGTTTTGTTAGTCAAAATGGTCATGTGGGTAAAGTTCCACGAAACTTTCCTAATTGTAGAACAGAATTTGCTTGGCAAATTGCATTAAACGCAGATCATTATAATTTTCAATCTTGGTTGTCAATGGATAAGACATATGATTTGATAATTGTAATATTACCCAAGAAGTTAGAGATTATCGATACAAATGTTTTGTTAAATAGTATCAAGTCTCGGGGTAAAAAAGTTACAACAATGCAAGAAGGTCCAGCTTGGTATTATCAAGACTATAAATATGAACACCAAGTTAATTATATAAATTTCCTGAGTGAGATGGATTTTCTGTTGACTCACAATAAAAGTGACATTCCATACTTCAAAGGTATCTTCAACAAGCCTACATTCAATCTACAATCTCTTATGATTGAAGACACTATTAAAGATGTGTCTAGAGAAAATAATGGTATGCCTATTATTGGTGGTAATTTCTGTAGTTGGTATGGTGGCGTTGATAGTTACTTTGTAGCTCAAACGTTCAATAAACCAATTTTTATTCCTAGTATGGGTAGAAAGATTGAAAATGAAGATCAATTCCCAAGTCTACACCATTTACCCTATATGATGTGGAATGAGTGGATTAAAGCGCTTACCAATTTTAATGTGGGTATACATTTGATGAGAACACATGCGGCGGGTACATTCGCTCTCAATTGTGCTTATCTGGGTATACCATGTATTGGATACAAAGGATTAGATACACAACAAATTCTTCACCCAGAACTATCAGTAGATATTGGTGATATTGAACAAGCAAAAAAGCTAGCAAATAAACTTAAACAAGATATTTCTTTTTATAATTCATGTTCAGAACAATCTAGAGAATTATATCAAATATATTATACAGAACAAAAATGGTTAGATAATTGGAAAACAATATATGAGCAAATCAAAAACTAAAATTGGCATCGTAGGTTATGGATATGTAGGAAAAGCGTTTCATGCATTTTTCAAAGATCATTATGAAGTAGTAATTCGTGATCCACTTTATCCAAACTCTGTTTCTAAAGAAGAAATCAATCAATGTGAATTGGGTGTAGTTTGTGTGCCAACTCCATCAAATACAGATGGTAGTTGCGATACAAGCATTGTTGAAGAATCTGTATCGTGGATGACCAATCCTATTATTCTTATCAAGTCAACAATCGAAATCGGCACAACTCGTAAGTTGGTTGAAAAATATAACAAGAAGATTGTATTTAGTCCAGAGTTTGCTGGAGAATCAAAGTATTGGACTCCACAAGGTTTTACAACAGATGTTAAGCAAACTCCATTCTTTATCTTTGGTGCGGATGATAAATCAATTGGACATAGACTGGTTGACATTTATATGCCAATTACTGGTCCAAGCAAGACTTATAGAGTAACCGATAGTATCAGTGCGGAGATTACTAAATATGTTGAAAACACATATTTTGCGATGAAGGTTGCATTCGTTAATGAACTATATGATCTATGTGAAAAGAGTGGTACACATTGGAGTGAAGTTCGTGATTTGTGGTTGTTAGATCCAAGAACCAATAAATCTCATACCGCCGTATTTGCTAATGAACGTGGATTTGGTGGAAAGTGTCTACCAAAAGATACAAAGGCTATGGTTGGATATGGTGACAAGATTGGTGTAGATCTTTCAATTCTAAAGACTGTACTATCAAGTAACGAACAAATGGTAAAACGCAATGGCTAAAAACTGCATACTAATGGTAGCTATTGAGGATGAACTATCAAAACATTCTCATAAGACCTACTTTGAACATACTATCAATAGTTGGCAATATTATTGCAATAAACATAATATTGACTTTCATGTAGTACGAAGCAAACGTCCAGATGTCAAATATAGTGTTTGGCACAAAGAGTTTGTTTTTGACTATGTTGGTGATAGTTATGAAAAGATAGGTGTGGTTGACTTTGATACCATGGTTAAGTGGGATGCGCCAAATATATTCGATCTATATGACGATGAATTCTGTGGTGTGTTAGATAACGTATCTATTCAATGGATTGATAAAAGTCTTAAAGCCTTTAGATCCTCATTTAGTGAGTTGTCCGAAGTACCGATGACACTATCTCAATATATTAATGGTGGTGTATTGTTTTTCCATAAATCCCACAAACCATTCTTTGAAAAGCTTAAAAAGTTTTATTTAGATAACAAAGAAACCATGGATAACTGGAGCATTCCTGGTGTTGGTAAAGAACAAACCATTCTTAATTTGTTTCTAGTTAAAGAAGGAGTAAAAAGAAAAACACTACCATATTGTTGGAATACGGTTGGTATGATAAAAAAAGGAATGTTGTGGCACAATGATAAGTTAGAAGATAAAACTACATTTTTATTTAAATATGGTTATATTTGGCACTTCACCGGCATTCCAATTCAAGACCGAAATCAGCTTATCAATGATGTTTGGACAAATATAAATTACTTATACAAATGAAAAATATCATATTAATACCAGCCGTAGTTTCATCAAACAACGAAAAGAAGCTTCGTAATACTCCACTCATCAATAAAATTTATGAGTATAGCATAAATAGTTGGAAACATTTTGCTAATAAACACGATTGTCAAGTTGTTGTTTTGGATGAACCATTGATGGATACCAATATAACCAGTTTGGCATGGCAAAGATATTATGCGTTAGATTTACTAGAACAAAGTGATATTAAGTATAATCAAGTGTTGATAGTGGATGCTGATACAATTGTTCATCCAAATTGTCCTAATTTCTTTGAACTGACCAATAACAAGTATACTGGTGTACACGATGGTGTTGTATATGAATGGGTCATTCGTAGCACCGAATGTTATAGTAAGTATTTATTTAACAATTATAAGTTGGATATTTGGAAGTATATTAATGGTGGATTTCAAATATTCAATGAATCTCATAAAGAACATTTGGATTATCTAAAACAATTCTATTTGGAAAATCGTGAAAAGATTTATGGGTTGGAATCTACTATTAAGTTGGGTACTGATCAAACTCCGATGAACTTCTTATTACAAATGAGAAATGTTGATGTAAACATACTACCATACGAGTTTAATATGATGGGTCTTTATCTAACCGAGGGTTTAACTGAAGATCTTGTGTTTACAGATTATGGTTGGGTGTATCACTTTAATGGTATTCCAGATACTAGTTATGGTACGAAGGTTGAGTATTATATGAACAAAACCTATAACAAGTTATACAAGTCATGAAATATACAATTTTTACTGTTGTCAACGATATCTATTTAGATTTTTTATACTACTTTGTCAAGTCAGCATTGGAAAAGTGTCCTAATATGTCTGAACTTGTTATCCTATATACAGGTGAAAATTTCAAAAATAATCCTATATTCGATAACCCAAAAGTAAAAATCATAAAGCATAATGAATCAATCAAAACCCAAAATATTTGGGATTCTGGTTGGCAAAAGAACATTGATCTAAAAACCAAATATCTACGTGATTTAGCAGTTAATGCGGATAAGCCTATCTTCTTGGTCGATGTAGATTGTTATTTCTTGAAAGAATTTATTGATGTAGTTGATCTAAATAAAGATATATTGGTTACCAAACGTGTACATAGTTCACCATATATCGCATCATTTGTTGGTTTAATCAAACCACAAGCTTGTGTAAGCTTCATTGATGCCTGGCGTACACAGATGAGTAAGATACCAAATATACCTAAAGAAACAACTGCGTTGGTACAAACCATACCAATTATGAAAGATAAAGTGTCTATACAAGAAGTACCAGACACTACAATTAGTTGTATCAATTTTCAAACACCACCTCCAGAAGCTAGAATACTTCATTTTAAGGGTACAAGAGTTGGTGATGCCGTCGAATTGGTAAAGCGTAGACTAGAAAATCTTAGAAGTATAATCTGATGTGTAGTTTTTATTTCAGCAATCAATACTTGGGAAACCTTGAGTTAATAAACAAGTATTTGAAACCAAGAGGGCCAGACGCAACCAATTTGGTTGAAGTTGAAGGTTATACGCTGATTCATAACTTACTAAGTTTAACTGGAGATTTTACCGTTCAACCATTAAATAAAAATGGTGTGTATTCTCTTTTTAATGGTGAAATATATAACTTCAAGGATTTTGATCCAAATGCAAAATGTGATAGTGAAGTGGTAATAGATTTATATCAAAAATATGGACCTGAGTTCACTAGCAAGTTAGACGGAGAATTTGCAATCTTAATTTTGGATCTTAATAATAAAAAGATAGTATTTTCGTCAGATACGTTTAGAACCAAACCATTGTTCTATTCAATTGAAGGTAAGTCAATTTGTGTTTCCACATACACATCACCAATACTATTGTCAAACTTTAAGACTGCAAATAAAGTAGAAGCTAATACCACTTATATATTTGATATTAATACTGGCAAATTATCTACAAGAACCATCACCAAGTTTTTGTTAGATCAGTACATAACAGATATTGATGGATGGTTAACTAAGTTTGATAAAGCTATAGAAAAAAGGACCAAGTTTTCTGCAGATAAAAAGTTCTTCATTGGTCTAAGTAGTGGTTATGATAGTGGTATAATCAGTTGTGCTTTGAATAAAACCAATATTGATTACAAAGCATATAGTGTAGTTGCATCAGAAAATGTTGGTATCATAAAACAACGATTTGATCTAATCAAACATAAAGAATTAATTAATCTAAAAAAGTCAGAGTTTGATCATTACTCCGCCACTTTATTCGGCAATCAGTGTGAAGACTTTACGTGTCAAGACTTGGGTATTAATATAAAGTCTGACAAGGCTTGTTATGGACTAGCTCATATTTGTACTTTAGCTCAGAGAGATAATAGAAAGATATATATCTCTGGTCAAGGTGCTGATGAGATCATTAGTGACTATGGTATGAACGGCAATAAAATCTATGGTCATAGTACATTCGGCGGTAAGTTTCCAAATGATCTGAGATCCGTATTTCCATGGAGAAACTTCTTTAAGGGTACACAAGAACTTTATATATCAAAGGAAGAATATGTTGCCGGATCATTTGGCATCGAAAGTAGATATCCATTCTTGGATTTGGACCTTGTACAAGAGTATTTAAGTTTATCAGTTGACCTAAAAAATAAAAAGTATAAACATGTTATACATGAGTATTTATTGAAAAATAACTATCCATTTGAACAAAATAAAAAAATTGGGTTTCAAGCAAATAAAAATTTAATATGAAAAGTAGAGGATCTTGGAATGGTACGTATGAAAACATGCGTTATGATTATAAACTAGATAAAAATAGTGTTGTATTAGACTTTGGCGGTTTTACTGGTGGATTTGCTGAAAAGATCATTGCCAAGTATGGATGTAAGGTATATGCGTATGAAGCTGTAAAACGTTATTACCAGCAGATGGTTGATAAGAAAAACCCAAATATTATAGCTTTTAATTATGGTGTTAGTACAGCTAATGGTAACGCATCCATACATGTGTGTGACGAAGGTAGTGCGATTGGTAATTACGCAGAACAGAAAAAGAAAAATGATAAGAATGATAGTTACCAACGCAATGTTGCGAAGTTTGCTCACGAACCACCAGAAATTATTAAGATTCGTGACGTTGTAGAAATTCTCAATGAATATAATCACGTTGATTTACTTAAAATCAATATTGAAGGCGTTGAATATGAAATTCTACCACGATTAATCAGCACAGGACAAATCAATAAAATTGATAATATTCAAGTTCAATTCCATGACTTCGTACATAACGCCGATAATATACACGATAATATCGTATCTGAGTTGAAGAAAACCCACGATTTGGTATTTGAAAGTATGTGGAACTGGGCATTTTTTAAAAAAAAAGTAGCACCCCATATTTAACAAGTGGTGGCGGTGGAATGGGAAACCACATTAAAAAATTAATCTCAGCCCTTAGATTACACCCAGATTCCAAAACACATTTATCTTATTTTGATACTATTTTTAAAGATAAATCAATTAATGTCTTAGATCCAAGCATAAGATATAATAGTATTAATACGTGGAGAATTAAAGTATTACCATACGATATTGATATACCAAATGGTTTTTGTAAGTATACTCTGCCAGAAAAAGGATTTAGTGATTATGATCCAAATGGTAGAAATATTGATAGTGAATACTTAAGAATACCAATAACATTTCGTAAAAAGATAATTAATTTAATTAAAGAAAAGTTGGAGTTTAGTGATGTAGTTAACGATAAAGTAAATACATTTATCAATAATCATAGTAATTATCATTCGGTACACCTTCGTACTTTCAAAGCCGATAATCTTTCAAATGATAGATCTTCAAAATATGCTTTGCAACGTCATAACGATTGGATGTCTACTGGAAGAAAATTATGTTTAAATTACATAGAAAACTTACCCGATGGTAAAATCTTTGTATCATCCGATTCAACCTCTGAATTTAACTATATAGTTTCTAAATTCCCCAATAAAAAGTTTATTCGTTATATCAATAGTCCAGAACGAACTCATATAGATGACTTTGTAGATATGGTTTTATTGTCCAAAGGAGATCACATGATACTTAATACTATAAGCACGTTTTCAGAAGTTGCTTGGTATTTCAGTGGTTGTAACGAAAATATACATTTATGTTAGTCTATCATAATTCAATTATTACAATATTAGATGGTGGGTTAGGAAACAAGTTTAATGGATTGTTTCAGGGTATTCATCTATCAAGAATATTAGATAAAAACTTGGTAATAAACAACTTAAGAAATCACTCTACTGATTTTGATTTACGATTGTTATTTGATTTTAATTTTGAATATATAGAGAATACGTTAACTGAGTTAGATAATAAACTAGATCCATCTATTCCACTATATGCACATAGAAAGGATATTAATTATAAACGACAAGTTATACTATCAAATGAAAATTTCAAACATCAAACGTTTGCATTTCTAACCAACGCGATATATGTTCCTCAAAATGAATTGATGAAATGTTATAAACACGTATATATCACAAAAAACATTGTTAATAAAGTAAACGAATTTGTATCTAAACATGACATATCAAAGAATACTTTGGGTTTACATATAAGAGCATCAGACTTTCCAAGCAGATTGGCAAACATCAAATATGCAGAACAATTTATATCACAAAATTCAAATAAAAAGATATTCATTTGTACCGATGAACGTTTGGTTGAAGATCAATTCAATCACAATCCAAATCTAATATTTTATCCAAAATCACACTATACGGAAAAGTATAATAAATCAATTGATTGGAATGGAGAAATTATAGATAATGATAATAGAGTTTGGAATTATAATGCTGCGAGAAATGAAGACTCTATGATAGAAGCATTTATAGAAATGTTGATATTGTCTAAAACAAATATCAATGGTAACCCAAAGAGTTCTTTCTTGGGTTGGGCTAGACGATTTGGGGAAAGTAATCTTATATAATATTTATTGTTATGGAATATAGTGTTTACAAATATAAAGACCACAACGAATATGTTAAGAATCAAATTGAAAAATGGAAAGCTAACATAAATGGTAAGTGGGTAGGTGATGATGATATAAAGTATTTGTACGATAGTTTTTTATCAAAACACTTTAATAAAATAAATTTTGGAATATGTCATGGTGCAAAGACAGGTTATGAGAATCAATTGTTTTCAAAATATACAGGCGCTAACTTTATAGGTACAGATCTATCTGTAAGCAACTATAGCGAAAATGTAATAAAATGGGATTTTCACGAAGTGAAGGATGAGTGGATAAATAACGTAGATGTAATTTATACAAACGCTTTAGATCATACATACAAACCAGTTGAGTGTCTTTCTGCGTGGATTAAATGTTTAACCGATAATGGTGTTATAATAATTGAATGGTCAAAGTATCATGGTACGGACTATGAGGCTTCTTGGTCAGATCCACTATCAGCCAACAAAGATGGATATTGGAAATTTATAGAAGATGCTGGTGGTATCAAAATAGAAGAATTAAGTTGTGTTACATCCAATGCTTTTCGTAAGGATATATTAAAATATTTCCTAATTTTTGGAAAACGAAAAACATAATTAATATGTATTAAACGATGAAAATTAGTTTTATTTTACCAAGTAGAAACAATCTAAAATACTTGAAGTGGTGTTACGAATCATTACGTTCCAATTTAAGTCATAAAGAACACGAAGTATGCGTTGCGGATGACGCAAGTAGTGATGGAACTTGGGATTGGTGTCAAGAAATGATTAAAATTGACCCACACTTTAAAGCGATTAGAAACAATGGTCCTGATAGAAAAGGCATGACCGAGTTGTATAATACACTGGTTCAAGATGTGGCCACATGTGACGTTGTAATGATCTATCATGCGGATATGTACATCTCAAAGAATGCAGATCTATTGATTGAGAAACATTTGAAACCACAAACGGTTGTATGCTTGACCCGTATAGAACCACCACTACATCCAGGTGGTCCAGAAAAGATTGTGCAAGACTTTGGTATGGAGCCAGAGAATTTCAAAAAAGAAGCATTTGATAAATGGTTAATCGACACAAAACTATCAAGAAGAGAAAAAACTACAGAGGGAGTCTTCGCACCATGGGCAATATATAAAGAAGACTTTTTGAAGATCGGTGGACATGACTTATTATTCGCTCCAACTTCAAAAGAAGATAGTGATATATTTAACAGATTCTTGTTGAGTGGATACAAGTTTATCCAGTTATGGGAAGCCTGTGTATATCATCTAACATGTAGAGGTAGTAGATTTAATCCAAGCATTACCACAATTGGAAAGGATAGTGAAGAGTGGCAAAATCAAAACGTCAAGAGTGCTAGAAACTTCATTCGTAAATGGGGACATTTTGTAAAACATAATGATACCATGAAACCTATTGTTCCTAATAGATATGACGTTGGATTTGTAGTTAGAAATATAGATGAATATAAACTTCTATTATTGGAACCATGGTGTGATACAATTTATTCAGATTGTACATATGATCGTTATATTAACGTCGAACAAAAGAACACTCGTATCAATCTAAAAAATAAGTTGAAGAGTCTTGATGATCAAAAGACAAACGATATATTAATTGAGTTTGATGCTATCAAATTAAGCAATAACTCATTTGAATTTTTCAACATGTTACAATTAATGATCGAAGATAGCGGTCAAGTTGGAGAGATGGAATATGATATCTTCAAGATCAAAATAAATAATCTTGTGGATTATAAACAAAATTTGATAGACACAAACAATCCTTGGTATAGGGACAAATTATTAATTAAAGGAACACTATGAATTTAACTGATTTTAACATCCCACTAATTTGCTGGGTATCATTCATTATGGTAGTTTGGTTTGAAAGCGATATTGTTACAACTATCGCAAATTTAACCAAAACAAGGAATCTATTAAAGATAAACGAATTTAGTAAATATAAATTGGAAATAGATGTTATGTCTTCGTATCCAGAGTTTCTATATAGTATGTATCCAGGCTATTTAACTAAGTTAATTAGTTGTCCTATATGTTTATGTTTCTGGTCCACATTAGTAAGTTCAAATCTTCTAATATATTCCTTTGGTTATCCATTAATCTATTCTGCATTATTACTTCCAATTAATTATGTTTGTAGTCTAACTATATATTTAATTATTAGAAAATTACTATGACAATAGGTAGTTATCAACAATTTCTAGGTTTTATTAAAGGAAAAAACTTACCTGTAGAAGGTCAGTTAAGCAATTGCATTACACTCCTCAACAATATTTGTAGTTGTAAAAAACAACAAAAAGCAAATAAAGCTGAAGAGTGTAATGTTATCTATATTACGTTTATTAAAACGCAATCAGATGCTTATATCAATTTATTCAGAACGATGACCACCGATAATGTGCTTATCTTTAAGCATAACGCACATCACGATATAAAAACACTTCAACTACGATAATTGTCTATAATTGACTTTTCTTTTATAAGACCAATTTGAGTAAGTGTATCCGTTACAATCTTACGAATCTGGGGATTTTTAGTTATATCACCCTCATTCTTTAGACTTACATCTTCCCATTCGATTGCAATATCAGCACGCTTTTTAACCTTTGGATCATTTACTGATTCATGTTCATTTGGAGCATTCTGATAAATCTTGGTGATTTTGTTTTTACTAAAACGTTTACCTTGTGGTAATGGTCCAAATTGATATTTGGTAATATGAATTAACTTACCAGCTTGTTTGAACTTTAACCAAGTACATTCATCTTCTGGATAATGATCATATCTGATATCCGTGATGAAAACCACATCTGCCTTAGACTTTCCAATACTTTGTTCTATCTTTTGTGTCCAATATTTACCCACGCTGATCTTACGCATTACATCACCATAAGCAACTAGTAATGGTCTAATAATATTCTTTTCCTCGGTATTTTCTGTAAAGACATCAATACCAGTCTTCTTATAAATCAAATCTTTAAGATCACTCTTCAGTTCATATGCTAATGCATACTTTTCAGATTTGATACCATGTTCTTTTAATACTTCTTGTGATACGGTTGTAAATAAATCTTTACCGCTACGAGCTAATCCTGATATTCCAATTAATTTCATATTATTCTAATAATTTTTCAATTTCCTTTTCTGTATAACCATGATCTTTAATCAGATTGATTAAGGTGGATATACCATCATCGTGAGAAATAAGTATGTTGTAATAATCTATAGCATCTCTTTTTCCCACTTTAAAGTAAGTACATAGACAATTTAGTATTGTCTCATTAACTGGCTTTGCGGAACTTTTAATATAAGGATGAAACCCATAACTTTTTGGTAAAGCACCAATTAATAGTTTGTAAAATTGTTTTTCTGGTAAAACCTCGAAATACTTTGAGACATAAGATATTTCTTCAATAATTGTTTTATCCATACTAAGCACACGTAATATCATGTACTTATTGAACGTCTTACGATCAGCATCACTCAACGTATCGTAATAGTCAGCACTTTGCGTTTGACGTATATGTTTTACGTGATCAAACAACGATTTAGTCTTTAGCGCCTCTTCGATTTTCTTTTTTGACTTCATTACCAAACATTCTAACCCTACGTTTTAGTTCCTCAAGATCTTTTAACATTTTCGCACGTTCAATCGAAAATAAATCTAGTACTTCTAGTATTGAAATTTGAAACTCATCAAACTTTTTAAGTAGTCGATAAGATATCACTATCGATAAAATAGAAAATGTGGTCGCTGCAATTAACAGCGACCACATCACAACATCAGTGAATGTTGTCTGGTTCATTTATTAGCGAGAAGCGAAACCAGTTGACAAGACTTCACGTAGAGCCTTAATCTGACGGCCATCTAGGTCAAGACGGGTCTTACCACTGCGGATGGTCAAACGAGAAGCCTTCTTGGCCTTGGGTAGTGGGGTTGAGAGATATAGCTCAACTCCAGTGGAGTTATGGCCTACGAAGTTAGTCTTGTTACGAGCATTTGTACGTGTATACATATTTATTTTTCCTTTATTTTGTTTTTGTTTATTTTTTAGTTTCGTTAGTTCATCACCAACTTGAAATTAGTTTATACCATGTATGCTTCAATGTCAACAAGTTTGATTTATTATAATTTAAATTCTTTCTCAAACTTTTCAATAGCATAATCCTTAGCCTTGAATTCAAACTCGTAGTCTACACTGTAGGAGTTTAGATACTCGTCTGGAACATTACGTACATAATCGCCGTGCGCACGTGGGTTAGTATTATTAAGATCATTATCACTAAAATGGAATAGTGGTCGATAATTTCCCCACGTACTCATAGCCAATGTCATTGCATCTTTTGCACCATACTTACTTGGGTTACAACGATGATGTAGGTTGTCATAGGTAATAGGAATGCCAGTATTGGCATAGATTAAATCATACAATTCTTCTACCTTCCAACTATTGGGTTTGTCTTCGTTCTCAAGTACCAACCGAGACTTTACATTGATTGGTAAATCCTTGTATACATCAATAAACCTAGAAGCAATATCCTTGACATTACCCTTGTAACAATTCATGTGAATATTGATTGGAGCTTGATATGATTGTGGTAAGCCAAAATAATCCATCATTTTACCATGAGCATTAAGTTCTTCGATGGATTTAGTTACAACAGAGGGTGTTGCACTTGCGGGAACAACAAATTGATCTGGATGTGTGCTACAACGAATATTATATTTTTTGATAATATCGGCGCATAGAGCAAATTCTTGTTTTATTTTAGAAAAATTGTAGGCATTTTCTAGTAGTAGATTAGCTTCTGGAAGAGTTTCTAGTGGCATCATACCACTACTAATACGATAGTTCCAACCACGTTGACCACAAAATTCTAGAGTCTTACGTGTTACATAAACATTGTTAAGGGTTCTATCAGCAACAATACGTTCTGCATTGGTACGTTCTAGTGCCAAAAACCTAGTTTTGGTCATAGTAGAAGCCTTGATACCTTGTTCTTGTAGTTTTAGAGAGATACAACAGAGAGATTTTTTCATCATCTCAGTCTACACCAAATTTTATAATCTGTCAATTTAAATTGATCCGCTTACAGATCCACTCAAAGCACAACAGTCAATACCACATATTGGAGAAAAATAACCAGTAAATGTCCAATCTTTTTCATCATTTTTACTACTTTTTTGCCAAGTAGCATATTTGTTTACACCTTTTGACAAAAGATATTCATATTGATTGGTTAAATCAGAATATTCTTCACTCAAATTGACAAATTCATTACTATTATTTTTACGATAAAATATCTTATTTTTATATTTTGTTAACAATTCGCCTTGTTCACCTGTAAAAATATCTTGTGGACCAGTGTCAATTTGAGCTTTGCTTCTTGCCGTAACCGCAAAATTGGCGATCTTCTGTATAAATGTTTGAAACCTATCAGAAAATGTATAGTTACTATTGTCGTTATTCGCCATATTTACTATAATAAATAGTAAATACCTATCTTCCCACTTCGCTAAAATACGTATTTTTAGCTGTTTGATAATCCATTCCGATCATTTTGTCATAATATAAAACATCTGGCTTCAAACGATTTTCAGCTTTTAGTGTTTTATATCTAGCAATAGCCTTTGGCTTCCACCAGTCAATAATAGCATTTTCAGTATATAACGGATTGAATACCAGCTTATCTTCTGTAATTTTACTACAAAAGAAGTCTTTAGAATTTTTATAAGGACAAGCATAGTATGTACCGCGTTCAAATCCATGTACATAAGCACTAGATTTAATACCCAATTCAGAGAAAATCATGTTCAATACCCTAGTTTTAGCTCCAGTTACGGGTCCACTTACACCTTCACGTTGGGTCATTGCAGCTTTATATTTCTCCGCTTTATTCTCTTTAATCCAATCGTGCCATACCTTATAAATAGCATCATCTGGTTTAATAGACATTTTACCAGCACTAGTACCACACTTATGCCACCATTTTAAACTATTATACATGCTATAACTGCCGTAGAGGCTGGTTGTAGTGATTCCAACCAAAAGCTGGTTATAGAGAGCCTGCCATGCGTTCCTGACCGTCTCTGCGGTCACTAATGACGCTACTAACTTACCACCCAAGAAATTATATCCAAAAGGTTGGGTACTCATAATACAACTACCAATTGCACTATGGGCCAATTTCTTATTCTTTAACTTATCATCGGGTTTCCAACCAATATAATTGTCACGATCTGTAATGGTAATTACATCACTGGACATACTAATAACTCCCAAGTAACGTGGATTATCATCATTACCATCTGTAATAAGAAACTTAACGAATCTACCTGGAGTCTGAGCATACTCCATTGTATGGACAAATGTACGTAACATTACCCAATCATTATCCAACGATTTATTATTGGTTACATGTACAACCTTGGGTCTAAGGTTTTCAATCTCTTTAATTGTCAATTCTTCATTATTTAGATCAGTAGGCATCCAAATCTTAGCTTTAGCTTGACATGCTTTATTAGCATAATTGTTAAGCGATTGTACTTCAATCCATTTCTTATAAAATGTCTGTTCTTCTACAGACATAGCCTTTAGAAGGTCTAGGTTTTCAACAAACTTAAGTTTATTAAGATTATAATCAAATGCCTCTACCCCAAAGAATTCTTGTAATGCGTCCATATTTATATATAGTCTATCATGAAGTACAAAAAAATCAACCCAAAAGAAAAAACGTTTTATATATTTGAAGTTTCAAGTATCAAGTATGCAATATATGATAGCGAACTAGATGAACCAATCTATCATGGCAGTTGGAACATGGTTGAGGGTATCATCAAAAATATTAAATCACATTCGAAAAAAGCCGATATTTTGTATTATACAAAAGACAAAAGCGGACCCTTGTTATTGAGTCCGCTTTGGTCACATAAAGGTAATTGATTAAGCTGTTACCTTCTCTGTTCGGGTTTCCTCAACAACTGGTGTAGATACAGGAGCACTGTCGATATTAACAACATTTACATTTAGACCATCCTTTAGTACACATCCACGATTCTTAGCTTCGGTAATATGACTCTGAGTAATCGGCGTACATGCCAATACAACACGGGGACGACCCTTACCATTATGCAAATAACCAACTTCACCAACCTGACCATTATCAATGGCCTTCTTTAGGCGAACTCGTAAAGTAATATTTACGAAGTCTGGATTTGCGTTATTTAGTTCCTCAATAGTAAATACATTGGTTGGCCACGTTACTACTAGGTTTGTCTTATTCTTACGATCTGTCTTTTTCATTTTTTATCCTTTTGTTTAATTGTTATACTACCTTTCAAAATTATATCACTGATATATTATACGTCAACACTTTCTAGCATCTTTTTATTAATTGTACCAACCACCTGATTGAGGTTATCAAAGTTAATGAAATGACTATCACTGCCATACATTACTTTGAAATTTTCCACCAAGTTTGATTGCTTATATCCATTAGGTTCAGTTACAAAGTATGAAATAATTCTATATCCATTATCACGAATCTTAGATACTTGTTTACGTGTATGTTGACAAGCAGCCATACCACTATAAGACACAGAAAAATTATTATTTGAAATGCTGAAGCATGGTTCACCATCACTAATATTAATAAAGTAATTATCCGCATCTACACTACACTTTGGCAAATGTTTGATAATTGCTTCATAACACAATCCTTCAGGAGTGGTACTACTTGGCATCAAGTATGGAAATAGATTTCTGATCTTAGAAAACTTATCCTTACGAGAATCATACGCCATAACTACATATGGATTCTTATCTAGACTTGAACGAACACTAATACTAACATTAATATTTTCAAGCATACTAGCAGCCTTAGCGATAGTGGTACATAACTTAATTGTATTAAGCCACTTATTACCACCCATACTGCTACTAGCATCTAGACTAATATGGAAGTTCATACTCTTGTACTTGTGTACAGCGGTATTATAGAAAATGTTTTCTACATCACATCCCAATTCATGGATAATTCTCTTATCAATTTTACCATGTTGACGACGAGTAAACTTATCAATATTAATTTCATTACGAAATTGAATTCTCTTGGCCAATTTAACACCCATGATAATTCCACTATTGATATATTTGATCATATCAGCATTTGCTACTGGCGCAGTAACATTTCCTTTGCCAGGAACATATTGAAGTGTCTTGAGGTGAAAATCATCAGACTCAATTAAGTCCATAGTAAGATTTTTTACAACAATACATTCAACTGCGCCGGTACCTCCATAATTACGAATGTAGTCTTCAGCAACATCGTTGATCTGAACTTGACTCTTTTCAAGAACATCAAGCATCTTCTTTTCTTTCTTAGAAACCTTCTTCTTAGTAATTTTACCATCCAAGAAATCCTTCTGCTTATCAAAAGCCTTAGCAATCTTGCCGGTCTTAGTCTTGCTTACATTCTTATCCTCACCAATATTCTTTGATGGATCTTGAGCCTGAGGAACTGATGTAGTATTACCTCCGAAGATATCATCAAGACTGCTAGCACCCGGATTTACATCGGTGGATGATGTTGGAGTCGCAACGTTCACGTTATTATTATCGTCTTGACCGCCAGGTACAGGTTCTCCGTCTCCACCACTACCGGTAGATGATGATGTTGCCATAACCTTTGGTTGAGATGATCCATCCGTAATGTTCTTGAACGCAATATCTGCAATCTTGAATGCCAACTCATAACGAGAACTTGGAGTGTCAAGACGAGCAATATTGCTAAGATCTAGTTCTTTAGCAATGTCATAGAGACCAGGCAAAGCCTGTAGATCTGTATTAACATTGGTCAGATTAATAATTCTATAAGAATAAGATTCAATCGTTGGTGTACGATATAGTTGACTCTTCAAACCATCATCAATGACCTTACTATTAAAGTAATTGTCATATAGAGATTGATAATAACCACGATATCCAGGCGCACCACTATACACCATATAATCGATATAACGATCTTCGATGTAATTGAAGAGCATCTTACAAAACTCAGCAACCTGAGTCTTATCAATACTCAATGGTTCAGTAAGATCATAAATGCTTCTAGGAACATTCTGCCACAGATTCTTATATAAATCCATGTTGCTATACACAATGTGACTTGCTTCATGTAGAGCCAGACCTACAGCTACGTCAAACTTATCTTTTTCGTTTACATCACTACCGATATAAACTACTTCACCATCGGTGCAACTCATGTTTTTATCATTAAACATTACTGGAACTTGCTTACCAGTAAGAATGGTCACATAATTTGCGATTGCACGACGAGCTGCGGACAACCTAATGAGCCTAGCGGTTTCTGCTGTGGAAGATGCAGATACATCAACCGAGTCAGACTCATCAGAAAAATCCCAATCAATGTCATAATCCTCCAACCAAAAATCACTATAATTGCTCATATAGGTTATCCTTTTTATTTATTAACTATTAGAAAGGAGGCTGATCAGCCTTTAGTGGATCAGCAAATAGATTCTCCTTAGTTTCTACCTTTACATACTTTTGTACCAACTGCTTAATGTAGGTCCGTTCACTATCAACGCCACCATCATCGGTGAAGTTAGGATAGATCGTAGTATCTGCAATTTCAAGCAAATTAAATCCGTCAACAATAAGTTCTGCAATTTCAACCGTGCTACGAGTGGGGATAAAATTGGTCAACTTGCTATCTTCTTGCTTGACCTGCTTACGAGTGTGGTCAGCGATTTCACAAATAGCCTTTAGAATTTCCAACTGATTATTGTCAGTAATATCAAAACGACTCTTGAGTAGATTATACTCGCTATCCTTGTCAAGAGGATTCATCTCAATCTTTACTGGGAAACGACTGAGCAAAGCTCGGTCCATAACCCTAGTAGCGGTATACTCGTTACCAATATTTGCGGTAGCGATAAAGGTTACACCTTCAGCAACCTTAACTACCTCGTTGTCTTCCTTTTCATCCAAACGTAGATAACGCTGTAGATCATCTAGAACGGTCATAAGAATATTTACACCATCGTGATGACTACGAGAAATTTCATCAAGAAGAATAATAGCATTTGGAGTACGAATAGCCTTGATAAAGGTTGACTCACGAAATAGAGTACCGGTGTTCTTGTCGAAGTGAGTGTTACCAATTAGGAATGAACGAGCATCCTGCGTAGCACCTAGGTTGAAATAAAAGAACTTATCATTCTTATTTAGAACATTAGCAACAGTCTGAGCGGCTAGAGTCTTACCACATCCGGTAGGACCAAGAAGTAGAATATTCTTACCACGCATAGCACTACGTACCATATACTTCCACTTAATATCATCGATAATAAGTGAAGATGGACGAAGATCAATACATGTAGAAAGATACTTCTTCATGTCGAAATTCTTTGCGGTGGTTAGATTAGCGGAATTTGTCTTTTTCATATATTGTAGTTGTTATCGAACGTACAATCATCTTACCAGAGGTTTTTCTAAAGTCAACCGTCCTAGTTAAAAAAACAAAAAACCACCATTTCTGGTGGTTGCTTGGTTATGTTTAATAAATTTAACGTCTATGATGATGACGATGATAATGATAGACTGGTGTAGGACATCCCGGATAAACAATCACACTAGGACTTGTATAATAAACTACAGGTGCTGGTTGAACATATACAACAGGTTGTGGTTGTACAACGACTGGTTGTTGAACTACTACTGGTTGTACAACAGGCGCAGGTTGAACGTATACAACTTGTGTTGGTGGGTTAACAATTCTGTCTATGGCTTGAACTACTACTACGCCGGTTAGTACTTTACCTACCGTAGCCCACTCTCTATCGCCTGCAAATGTTTGTGCGGTTAATGTTGCGCTCAAAGCTGCGATAGTAATTAATTTCTTCATATGTATCCTTTTTTTAGATATACCTAATGATATATCAAAACTGATAAGATGTCAAAGTTTTTTTGAAAAGTAATTAACAGCAAAACTAACACCTGCAATTACTCCCAAAAAGTGATATTTAAATTGTTCTAGCTTTGTAATTCTGCGTTCAACATTAACTACATTGTTAGTTACTCCAGTTTCAATGGTTGTTAATCGTGCATTAATAGTATTTAAATTTGCATCGATTCGTGAAATAAGAGCGTTGTAATCGTTAGGATTATATTTTGGATTCATAACTTTTACTTTTTCTTAGCCTTACCGCCCTTTGTATATTTAACAACCAACTTCTGAAGGTTCTTTGGTAGAGTAGGTGGCTTATAATTTGGCTTTGGACTCTTATAATCTACTTGTTTTTCAAACTTACCAACTTCACGCATAGGTTGGGTTGGATCGTCTACTTCCTTATTCATCGAATCCATCTTAGATGCTTTTACAACCTTATTATCTTTTTCAGGATCAACCAAATTTTGTTCTACAGCTTGTTTGTCAGCTTTCTTACCACCTTCTTTATCCTTACTATTATCTATGTTTCTGCTATATGCGGTGTCTACGTAATTTAGATCTTTTGAACTTAACTTTTCTTTAATAAACTTTTTTAATTCTTCATAATGAACGTATAGTTTCTTTTCTCTATCTGACGTATCTTTAAAGTATTCTACGTTATAAATGTCTTGTGCTACTGGACGAATGCTAAAATGATGAGGATCACATTCACAAACATTGTAATTCCCAGCATCATCTTTAATGACTGGCTTCTTGATTTCTTTTTCCAAGTTAGCCATCATTTCAGTCCAAGATTTTTGTACTTCCGTTAACTTTTCATCTATTGTTTCACGGATTAGTTTCTTTAAAGATTTTAATAGTTTATCATTCATATAGCACGCCTAACATATAAATATAGGAATAGCCAATAAAATAATAAATTAATTATAGCTTAAATCCATCAAAAGCGTTTTCACTAATAGTGTTATCCACACCTTTTACATAGCTACTCAACTCTGTCTCCTGTGGGGCTACCTGTAGTTTTTTACTGTCATAATAGCTATCTAACCACCCAGATAGAGGATTTGTCTTGGCATTTGGATATAGCTTCTTATATCCAATGCTTTGCAAACGATTATTAGCCAACCATTCCACATAAGATTTCAAGCTTTCATTGGTCAAACCAACTAGATTACCTTTACTAAATAGATAATCAGCCCAGTCCTTTTCAGCTTCCACAGCAATCTTATATGCTTCGTAAACCTTGTCTTCAGACTTCTTGATGATATCTTGAAATCCTTCTTCTGGATTAGAACTCAAATAACGAAGAATATTTTGGGTAATAGCTACGTGTAGATTTTCATCTCTACTAATAAACTTAATAATCTTAGCATTACCTTCCATCTTTCCACGATATCCAAAATAGAAACTACAAGCAAAACTTACATAGAATACAAGACCCTCAGTAATTTGTGTGGCTAGAATCGCATCAAAGATTTGTTGACGAATATCGTCTTTATCAGTTGCCAAGAGAGCATCGTACTTTTCACTAATAGCCTTAGCTCTCTTGACAATTTCTTTATCTTGAAGAATGCTATCAAAGAACTTGGTAGCATCTAGATATACATTTTGTAGAATATAGGTGTAACTATTACTATGAATTGTTTCAAAGAAACTCCAAGTGTTCATGCAAATTTCCAATTCTGGATTTGTTACATGTTTCATCATTTGGTGAATACTACGACTCAACATACTATCGGTCATAGTTTGAAACTTGAGGTTACTATCAAAAACGAATCGTTCTTCATCCGATAGATTCTTGTAGTCTGCAATATCTTTTACTAGAGAAACTTCTTGTGGTCTCCAGAAAAAGTTTAGTTGCTGATCGTATAGTTCATAGAACTTTGGATACTTTTGTAGATCATATCTTTGTAGAGATAGATCCTCTCCAAGAAACATTGGGTTTTTGATTGAATCGATATTCGTCTTATTTAGTACACTCTTCATATTATTCCTCCTATTATAGAGCACAAGCTCCACTAGCACAACCACTTTCTTCTTGAACCTGTGGTTTAGCTAATACTACTTGGTCTTTATTCATTGCGGTTTGTTTATCACCATCATCTGTATTAGCATAGTATAAATTCTTTATACCATACTTGTATGCAGTCAAAATGTCTTTAATTACTTCTTGGATTGGTACCTTGTTGCTTGGATATCTTGAAGGAACATAATAAGTATTTGTGCTAATACTCATATCTGTAAACTTCTGAATAGCTGCAGCTACCTTAAGATATCCTTCGTTACTTGGCATATCGAATGCGAATGTATAGTTGTCCTTATATTTGTCGATGTTAGGAACTACCACAGGCAAAATGTTACTCTTACTTCCCTTGAAACTAATAGCACTACGTGGTGGTTCGATACCATTTGTGCTGCTTTGAATCACTGAACTAGATTCAACTGGCATACAAGCTGTAAGAGTACTATGTCTCATACCATACTTCTTAATTTCTTCACGAAGTGCCTCCCAATCACAATGTAGTGGTTCAGTAATGAATTCATCTACATCCTTCTTATAAGTATCAATTGGTAATACTCCTTGACTAAACTTGGTCTTATCAAACTTCTCACACTTACCCACTTCTTTAGCCATTTGTACACTAGCCTTAATTAGATAGTAACTAGTCTTCTCCATCCACTTGGCAACAAAGTTTGGAGCCTTATTATCCCAATACTTCAAACCTTCCTTAGCCAATAGAGCAGCCAAATTACTTACACCTACACCTAGACTACGACGTTTCTTAGCAAAGTTTTCAGCGGCTGGTACGAAATAATTTTGATGTTCAATAAGTGCATCCAACATTCTTACGATGATATCACATACACTTTCCATCTCTTCATCATCTTTAATCTCCAACCAATTCAAAGCGGCCAAGATACAAACACCAATTTCTCCCTTTGGATCATTTACATCATAAATTGGAATAAGTGGGTGGTTGACTTCAAGACATAGATTGCTTGTGTCAACTTGTTCTAACCAGCTACCATGTTCATTAGCATGATCTACGAACATTGTGTAGATACGACCTGTTTCAAGTCGTTCTTTAGCAAGCAGACCCATCAATTCACGAGCAGGTACTTTCTTCTTAAACTTAATGTTCTTATTAGCTTCAGCTTTTTCATATGCTTCTCTAAAGCCTTCCATACCAAACTTATCCCATAGTGAAGCACACTCATGGTAACTAAATAATGTTACATCTTGGTTCTTGAGGAATCGTTCAAAGATTAGTTTATCTAATCCAATACAATAGTCCAACTTGCGTACACGATTATCATCAGTACCTTGATTATTCTTAAGAACCAAAATATCCATGATATCATAGTGGAACCAAGCAAAGTTCACAGTTGCAGATCCTCCACGAATACCATTTTGATGACAACTCTTAACTGTTGATTCAAATGCCTTACTGAAGGGAATTGGTCCAGTGTGAATTACTTCTCCATTACGGATAGGTGCGTTAGTAGCACGTAGTCTTGATAGATTTAGTCCAATACCATAACGACTTGCAGTAGCAAATCCAACAGCACTATTATTACTAAAGATACTACGTAGATCATCGTCTACCGTGAACAACGAACATGAAGCATAACTCTTCATTACCGTTCTTACACCCGCCATAATTGGCGTTGGTAGATTAATCTTGTGTTTGCTGAAGTAGTTGTATGCTTTCTTTACGTAATCCAAACGTCCTTCTTTATAGTCTTTAAAGAAAGTCATGGCGATCAACATATAAGCAAATTGTGGAGTTTCGTAGATTTGCTTAGTTGATCTATTTTGAACCAGATATTTATCGCACAATTGTTTGATACCAGCATATGTGAAATTAAAATCACGATCATGCTTTAGATATTCATCTAGCTTATCAAACTCTTGTTTACTATACCATTCAAGAATATTATCATCATATACCAAGTTAGCAATATTTGTCTTGACAAGATCATACAACTTTGGTGGATTTTTACCACCCCATACTTCTTTACGTAATTGATAATTCAATAAACGTGAAGCTACGAATTGATAATTTGGTTTTTCTTCACTAATTAAATTAGCGGAGGCTTCGATCAACATCTTGTGTATATCTTTTGAATTCATTCCTTCAAAGAATGACAAATGTGCATTCATTGCAACTTCTTCAAAACCAACACCTTTGATATCAGCGGTAGCCCATTGTAAAACCTTATTGATTTTATCTGCACTAAACTTTTCGGTTTTTCCGCTTCTCTTCTTAATAAAAATTTCCTTGTTCATAAAAAATATAATGGTAAAAAATAACTATCCAATTAACATGTTTGAAACATACGTTCTCAATAACTTTTTTAAAGTTTTTTTTGACACTTTTTTTAACTTGGCGACTATGAATTATTCATCATCGTCTTCACTATTATGAGCATTCCACTTATTCTTTAGAATTTTCTTGACTTGATTTTCACCATTCATCATCTCATTTTGAAGAGCTAGACCCTCTCTTGAGTTTTCTGAATAAATTTCAATCTGGCCACAACCAGCATTCATTTTAGCTGGAAATGTCAAACCATCTGGTCCAAAACGATTCTTAATAATATGGAATCTTGCTGTATTACTAACTTTATCATTAACTTTACGACTGAGTGACATAACGAAGTCGGCGGTCATAATCTTACGATAACTATCAGCAATACTATTCGCTTCAATAATATCGGCATCCATAGCACTTCGGTTACTCTGTGAAGCACTCCAGATAGGAACTTGCAATTCGCCAGCAACACCACGTAGTTCTTCATAAATACCACCAGCCTCTTGATAGCTGTTACTATTACGATCACTATTAATTGGACGTAGAATATCTGCATAGTCTACGATAATCATATCAGGCTTAGTTCCTAACATTGCCAATCTTTCAGCATGAGCTTTCAAACTCATAGCTGATACTGTCTTGATTGGAAAGTATTTGATAACCAACTTGCCTGGTACATCAGCAATCTTTTGTCTAACTACATCAACGTTGTTACGAATGTTTTGGAAGTCGATTCCAGTAAAACAACTATCATAACGAAGACCAACGTAGTTTTCATTCAATTCAAGTGTGAAGTGAAGAACATTTCTACCTTGTCTCATTGCTTCTGCTCCTAACTTACTTAGTACCCAACTCTTACCACTACCAGCACAGGCTGTAATAATACCAAGTTCGCCAGGTCCAAGACCGCCATCCATCAAACCATCAACAACCTCCCAATTGGTTTTAATTGCGTTACGTGACATAATAGTCATACGCTTTTCTACATCAGCTTCATAGGTATGACCAATATTACGTTCCATACCAGCCTTTAACGCTTCATCAAACTTATGTTTGATTTTTTCATACTGACCAACCTTAAGGTAGTCAACACTTTCCATGATTGCGTTCTTTAACTTCTGATTAATACAGAATTCAAGAAATTCTTCTTTAATGAACTTAAGATCGCCATCGTTCATCTTTTGATAAACCAACTTTAGATTATCAACTATGCTCTTTTTGAGCACTTCGTTTGTAACCACTTCTAACTTAATCTTAAATACATTAAGTGTAGGTAGATCACGATACTCATTAAAATACTTAATACTCTCCTTGACAATCCACTTATGTGCATCACTTTCAAAGAAGTCTGCTTCTACAATGTCGCTAATACGTTCAATAAAAGGTCTATCTGACACTAGACCAGATATACATTTTACTTGGAATTCGCTTCCAAACTTCTTTAGGTTGTCAATAATATGTTTCTCGCTCATTTTTGTTTCTTTCTTTTGTTAATACGATATTCAGTCTACACCATAGTGTGTAGAAGCCAAGTTTTTTTAACTCTGTGTTATTTTATAGTACGAAGCTATTTAGCTTACCCCACGTTTCATTCAACCAAACCATGTAGTTAGGAATATTACCCCACATCTTATCTTCTGTGATAAGCTTGCTGAATGACATTTTATCGATTCTAGGCACGGGTTTTTGAATTACCTCTTCGATTCTTAATTGTGTAAATGATTGAATACCTGTTGTTTTTAACTGCATCAATTCATAATTACGTTCTAATAATAACTTATCACTTAAAACACGTTCATATAACTTATACTTACTCTTATAGTTTTCTGAATAATTGTATAGTTCTTGCAAAGTAACTTGTTTATCTTCTGCTAGAAATGGAAATGCTTGAGTGATACGTTTAATACCAGCACCTTCAATGCCAGGGATATTATCGCTGTCATCTCCTTCCATTATTCTGTAATAGATAAAGTTATTACAAGTAATACCATATTCATCAACTATTTCTTTGCACCCAAATAATTTTTTCTTTACTGGACTCCAAATTTTTACTCTCTCACTTGCCAGTTGTAAGAAATCTTTATCAGTAGACATGATAGTTACATTACTATCCTTGAATGATTCCTCACATAGATACGCAATTGTATCATCTGCTTCTATGTTATCTATTGCCATTACAGTAACAGGCAACACATCAAGATAGCTTACCAACCGCATTAATTCTTTCTTAAGATTCTTTTCTTCTATATCAGATGAACTCAAATCATCATATGTTCTATTGAATTTGATACGAGTTCTACGACCTTTTTTATAATCTGGATAAATCTTTCTGCGTTTTTGTGATCCACCATTACCATCAAAAACTACAACAACTCTTGTTGGATTTATTAATTTGATTGCATAACCAACACTTTTCAAAAATCCCGCAATACCACCAATATGCAAACCATCGTTATTCATGCTTGGTACAGCCATGAATGAACGAATAAAAGTATTCAATCCATCAATAAGGAGGATGTCAGAATTTGTAGTCTTTTTGAGACCTTCTGTTCCAACATCCTCCTTAATGTTTTCAAACATGGAGAATAGTTTTTTCTTTTCAGATGAACTAAACTCACTCATGTTATTCTTCGTTACCAGCGGTTTCTTCCTCAGTATCAACTACTGCGTCTTCAACAATCTGACTATTAGGATCTTTGTACTTCATAATAACAGCGTCACAAATCTTCAAGTAAATTTCTTCACTCAATTGTTTGTCAGTCTGCATTGCGGATACAAAGTCCTTAGATTGGAACTTCCATTCGCTACCATCGTCTTTCTTATATGTGTAGTAAGCACCACCTTGTTTAACTAGACCTTGGTCTTTTAGAACCTTAACCCAGCTACTATAGTCAGCAATTCCACTATCGAAATAGATATCGAAACTTGCTTGACGTTGTGGTGGCCCCATTCTGTTTTTCACAACTACTGCCTTACACTCATTACCGATGATTTCCTCACCCTTCTTGAGTTTTCCAGTATTGTTCAAACGAACACGTACACTACAATGATATGCCAAAGCCTTACCACCACTTACTACATACTTGTCACCAAATGCCATAGCATTTAGATTCTGACGTAGTTGGTTAGTAAATACGGTAAGAACTTTCTGACGACCAATCATGGTGGTAATCTTACGCATTGCCTTACTGATAATAATACTCTTACCAGTTGCATAACCATCTTTGCCATGATCACTTTCTAGTTCTGCCTTTGTTGATGCTGCTGCTACAGAATCAACAATGATTGTTAGAATACGATCTTTGTTGCTCTTACGAACAATTGCGATCATCTTCTCCATCTGAGCAAAAATATCTTCAACGGTTTCACATTGAACATATAGTAACTTAGATAGATCTACACCCAAACTCTTCCAGAACTCTGGTGCAGCTGCGTTTTCGGTATCGATTACAACAGCTACTCCACCTTTTCTTTGGGTGTCGGCAACAACGTGTGCGGAAACTAGACTTTTACCAGTTCCTTCAAGACCATTGAACTCAACCATCTTGCCTACAGGCAATCCGCCATGAGGACGATTACTAATTGCTAGATCCAGAATAGATGAACCTGTACTAATCCAATCGCTGATTTCAGCTGGGTTTTCTTGTTCATCAAGGAAGTATGCAATTTTACCACCATCCTTGTTTGCTTTGTTTAGTTCGTTTGCCAACAACTCAACTAATTCGTCTCGTTGTCCTGTTTCTTTTGTAACACTTTTCTTTGCCATAATGTATATAACTAGAAAGCCGGTAGAGTATAAAAACTCCACCGGCTTTATTTTATTGTTTAGGAGTTAAACAAGTCATCAAATGCTTTTGAAACATCGTCAGACGCACCTGCTTTTGCTTTAGCAGCAGTAGGTGAAACTGCTGGGGATGCCTTAGCAGGCGCCTTCGGTGTTGGTGCCACAGAATCATCGTCATCCGTTGATGATGCAGCAGAGATTGCTGGATCGACAGAAGAGTCAGATGTCTCTGGGTTCAACCAATTATCCATAATATCCTTGAGTTCATCATAAGATAGTTCTGGGAATAGATCCAAGATATTTACCTGAGCCTTGAGAGCATCTAGTAGATTTGAGTTATTTGGATCAACAGCAACACTTGTATTTGGCTTAACACGAATGTTGGTTTCTGGGAAGCTCTTGCCTGATTCATCACCAGTCTTGAACTCCACAACGATATCACGACCTGTGGTTAGATCGGTAATATCACCGAAATCAGGATCGCTGATAATGGATAGAAGTTCCTGATATACTTGCTTACCGAAGCCCCAAAACTTTACACCTTCATGCTCTTCACCACGAACAATGACAGGAGCAAATGTACGCATCTTGGGTTCCATCTTCTTACCCATCTTCCACTCTTCCTTATCGCCGGTCTTCTTCAAACGATTTGAGAATTCAACGATTGGATCTGGACGACCAAAACTATCTGGTGATAGATAACTCTTGCCGTTTAGATTATAGTGAAACTTTAGTTCAATAAATGGATTATCAGGAGCATACTTGTAGGGAACGATACGAACTACCTGCTTACCTGGCTTTGGTTTCCAAATCAAGTTGGACTTTTGATTTGTGTTTGAAAGAGAGTTCAAACGGCTCTTTAGCTTACTAATGTCTAATGCCATAATTATTTAATTTATTAATTGTTTAATTGTTAATTAGTTAATTCTTAATTCACTTAAACTAAGTATGTAACTAACTTGTCATTACTCTACACTAAGGTTTGAGCAATGTCAAGCGTCATTGAATATATATCAAACTTCGTGAATAGAAAACAATTTTAAAGAAACTATTTTAACCCCGATTTCATTAGTTAAAATGATACTATTTTTATATAAATCCCAGTTGAGTTGGAAGTTTTTATCAAACACACCATTGTTTTCATCCTCTATCAACTTATTCATTGCGTTAAGAGTATATAAAGTATTTGTTTGTTTTTTACGATGAACTCCAATTGTGCCTGGATATTTTACTCGTTGAGCTTCATCTTTGAAAATATTGAACGTCAAATAAATCTCACGTAGATTATTTTCATTGGCAAATATGAATATACGATTGTCCGCCAGTTTATATACACCTTGTATTTCTTCTATAACTAATTGGTATTTTTGACTATTTGTAAATGTACAGAGTAATTGTTTTTGAACATTCATATTATTACGCAGATGGTGTATTATCTGTGAGTATGGTTGAGAAATCTAAGTAGACTCCATTTCCACCACCTGACTGTCCGTTTACATATATGTCTTGATCTTCTAATGCCACATCGAAAAAATTTAAAACATAATTAAATCCGTGTTTTATGTATTCAACTATCTTGTTATAAACCTCTGTAATAAACTCCCAAACATTTTGAAGAAATTTTTTGACTTGATCAATAACGCTTTCGGTTAAAACTTCTCCTTCATTCAATACCTCACTTATCTTGGTATACTTTTCCTTATAGTCTTTAACTATTAATCCTACCACACTCCAGAAATTATATTCACCGGTTTTTACATTTTTCTTTTTAACAGAGGTTGATTTAAATCTTACAGACACTTTCGTTGAACTAGCCACACTATTAATTACTTTATTATTAATTTCGTTAAAATAAACGGACTCTCCATTTTTTGACACGGATAAAATATAATTTGCAATTGCAAATGAACCTTTTGCGAACTTGTGTTCTCCAGTCATTGCCTCTCTTACAAACGAATGTTTAAAGGCTTGATTTTGACTGAAAACAACGTCCAAATATGCCATCAAATCCTTGTGTGCTTTTTCTCCTGCATCCGCGATGGTTTTTACTTTCTTTTCTAATTCGGATTTGATATCAGATGGTTTTTTTCTTAAAAGTTCTTCTACACCACCTTCAACCGTACGTGTGATAGAAACGAAATTGTCTAACATTGCTTTTGCATTATTAACAATTTCTGCGTCAATCGATGGTGTTGCATCCACAGCTGCCATAAATGTAGCAAGTGATTCATTCTTTCCACCTGACATTAATTGTGATGGACCATATTTTACAGATGATTTAAATTCGTTAATGATAACATCTGTCTTTGGAGTGTTATCAGTCGCTTGATATGATCTCCAAAAGTCACTCAAGTATGCAGTTTGTCTACCTACTCTCTCAGCAACCTTTAATTGACCTACTATTGGTCTTATAGAATTTGCAACTTTTTTAGCAACAGTATCTATATTTTTATCATACGGATATCCTCTATTATAAAGTGCATCAACAATTGCCTGTTCAATTTCTTCCGCACTTTCTTTTATAAGAGATCTTATAACAGGAGTTTTTGCACGTTCATCATATACTTGTTCACCAATAAGTTCACCATTGTTATTATACCAACTCATTCCTTTTCTATAAAAGCCATACTTTATGGCTTCATCTACACTATAATTTACTAATGGTGTTTCTCCTCTCAATATAGCAACGTTAGCTACAGCATCTTGTTTTACGGCTTCAGGTGAACGTTCGTCTTTTTTATCATCTGATTCTACGTCTTTTTGAACTTCTTTATCAAGAGATACTACATCCTTCTTCTCGTCATCTTTCTTTTCTTCACCAGATTGTTTTGCAACATCTGCTGCTGATAAATCTCCAGGTACATTAAATATATTAGCTTGTGCCTTTTTTGGATTTTCGGCAAAATGTGTTCCTTTATTTACCGCACGATCACGATATTCTTTGCTTGGGAACGTTACGAGTATGCCATCTTTATTATATGCTTGACGTTCTGGGAATCGGCCAGCTTCAAAAAGTGTAGCGGTTCTATCTACAATCTCATTAATACCATAACCACTTTTTTCTAGGTATTCTTGTAATATAAACACATGTTCTGGATTATTAATATCAAGAACACCATTCTTTATACGAGAATCGCAGCAAATATCATTTATAATCGACTTAAAATTCATCAATTATAAATATAATTAACTTTGCTGTAATTTCAAATCATGGTAATTATTTCCAGTATAAACTTTAACCTTGAACTTTTTGTTCTTAACTATATCAATAACATCATCAATGGTTTGTTTAGATATAGTGTCACTTACGTCAAATAATATGGAATCATAGACATATAGTATCGGTACCATTGGTTTATCTGTCAAATACTTGATAACATTGCCCAAACTATTCAATCCATATTCAGTTTCAGCCGCTTGAATAATATAAGCAAATAGCTTGTTTTTATTGGGATCTTTAATGTGTTTATTGGTTATTTTACGTTTATAGATAGGAGTTGTGACATATCCCTTCTTTTCAAACGTTTCCCAATATTTGTTCTTTAACTGATCGGTTTTAGCAAAATATGGAATGGATAGATACTGATCTTTAATCTGTCCGTATAGGTTTACCATCGTTAATTTCTTTGATTTACTCATAGTTTCAGCATCAACTTCATTAACATTATAGTATTGTTTAGCTAAATGTTCGTAGATTGTTTCCTTATCTGGAACTTTATAATCAATCAAATTGCTAACAATATAAGGATGAAATCCAGTAAAATCTATCATTAATAGATAACCGTTCTCATATCTTGATACAAAACTCTTACGACAACCATCTTCTTTATTCAAAGCTACATAGTTTATTCCATCAAACTTATTACTTGGTCTACCAGTTGGATTGTAAATATTGTATTCTGTGTATACAAATCCCTTTTCGGTTTTTGCCTTAAAATGGTCATTAAACACAGACTTATCTATTTTTACACCATTCTTCTCTACTTCAAATAGTGTGTCTGTAATGATGTTATTAAAGAACTTGAAACAATACGTATCTTTCTTCTCCTCATTTAGTGACTCTATATTTAGAACCTCTTGATCAAAATCTCTCTGGTGATTAACGTAAGGATAAATCTTATTCATCTCATTAATATCACCAACTCGGATCTTTAAACTAAAGAAGGTGTCTGATTCGACGTTTTCAATAATTTCATTATCCTTTAAGAAGCCAAACAAATTTACATCAACAAGGTTACAATCATTTAGTATATACTTGTATCGTTTTTTGTTGTTCACATAAATTTCTCTATCAGAGGATTTAATCTTGGTTATTAGATCTTCTAATGTACTATTAATCTCTACATCCGGATGAGAAAAATTGAAATAATGTTTATCTTTGGTTTGATAATCATATACAAACGCTGCAACTATACCATCACAAGCAATATGCTTGTTAATGTTTCTCGTAATAAACTTTAGATATATTTGATTTGATAGATGCACACTATAACATATACACCAAACATTTCACATGTCAACCTCAAAAACCTCTCCAAAATTGTCTTGGATTATTCAATACATTCGATATTTGAGGAAATACTTGTGCGGCTTGATTGATTCTAAGTATATTATAATCTACAACACCGGCTGTCAACAACATCTTACCTTGAAATTGGCTAAACTCTGGACCTGATACTTTCCATGTTATTTTAATTTTTTTGTAAAACCCATTATTAATTACATTGTAATCTTTTGCACTTGTTTCAAAAACATTAGAAAAATTTATTCTACCTACAAAATATCTGGTTATATATCCATATGCATAGTCGGATTGATTGACTATAGGTATATAAGTGGATGGTTCAAAATAATCGTATCCATTCAATCCTATTTTATTTTTTGTAGACTCTGGGGTATCTAATATCATATATTTATATATTCCAGTTCACTTCCAGCAATACATCTCAATAAAGCGGTAATATTGGTCTCCCATTTACCACTGGATAGATTGTGTTCTACTTCCAATATTTGAAAGATTACATTACCAGGCACATATGGTTTTGGAAGGTTGCTAATAGCAAACACCTGTAGATTTCTAAATCCATAAATGCCATCTAATGTCATACTAATTTGAAAGTTATCGGCAACACCTGTGTATTTTGCTATATTGCCAGAAATATCATTATCATCTAACATTCGTCTTAATTTAGCCTTCATGTTAGGAGGCAGACACAAATACTTCCAGTTGTATTTTGGATCTTCCAATTCTTTACCCATTTGTAGAATTTTTTTATCTGATTCTGTAACATTGAAAACTCTCATACATAAAATATCATTACGAGATACATCACCATATACTTGTATATTAGCTATATCTTTGTTTTCATCTTTAAAGTCTTCGTTTGTACCAGGAATATTTCCAGCTTGTTGTGCCTTAGCAAGTGCCTCTCCTTTTAATTTAGCCGTTTGTTTTAATTGATAAATGTCGAGACGATCTCTAAATTTAACTGATGGTATTTTTACAGTCTCAGTCATCAATATGTCTAATTCTTGTTGAGAGTTAGCCTTAGCGATCTTTTCCTCAACAATTTCCGTCAAGCTAGGAGCATTAGATCCGCCAAATAAAACGTTGTTGGCTTGTTCATTCGTCAAACTAACATCAAAATTTATACTCTTTACAACGTTGTTTGTCTTGGCCAAATCAAACATGTAAATTTTTTTCAAAATATCGGTATTAATTGTATTCTTATCTATTATTGAAAGTTTACCATTTAAACCATCCACGATATCAAACATCCAAAAATTATCTACAGAGTTGTTAACCGTGCTTAAAATTGCAAGTAAAAATTCTTTTAATGTTTTGACATTTTCATCATTTGCAATTTCCAATAATCTTGTTTTTGATATAAGAATATTTTTTAAATATCCATAATAATATTGTTTGTATCGTTTTACAACACTTACGCCCTCATCATCTAAAAATTCTTTATCCTTTGCAAATGGAAATGCTGCAAAATTTTCAGGCCATTTATTTGGTCCATTATAATAAAACCAATTAATTACTCTATCCAAATCATCTCTGAGCAAGCCAGTCGTTTTAAATGTTTTTGCCGCTGCAATAGCTGCAATAACCAAAGATTTATCGGCACTGATATTTTTGTTTTTTCTGTCCGCAGCTGTAACTTTAGATTGATATAGTTCTAAATCTGCTATATTTCTATTAATATCACAAAATGGATTTTTATCTGCATTCTTCTGTTCTTGTGTTAAAAATCCGCCACCTCTATTGATTTTTGGTGCAACTGGATTTGGTATCAAAACGTTTTTATCACATGATATTAAATTGGGATGTGCGTTAACAATTATATCAGAATTGTCGATCACATATAAATTGTTTGCGGGATTTGAACAAAATAAATTAATTAACTCAAATACGAAGTCTAGTTGAAACCAAACTTCATCGTTTGTATCTTTTGCATCAAAATCTGTATTAACGTCAGCAAATGACATTTGTTGTGCATCAGTTTTGTTATTTAATGTAATCGATCCATATTGAATAGGAAGCGCCGAAGATGGGTTTTTAGGATTTCCTTGTACGCCAACTGCAGCAGCCGCTGCGGCTCTTGATGGTGGAGTCGGATTATTTTGATTTAATGGTGTTGTAGTTCTGGCACCGGCTTGCATTGCAGCAGCTGCTCTTGTACCAGGTCTTGTAGGATCGGCTGGTGCAGGAGTAGTTCCTCTTCCTCTAGAAGCAGCTTCAGCTCTGGACATTACAAATGTGTTTTTACTAGGTTCTTTTTTAGCTCTATATATGTCCTCTCTTCTTCCAACAAAAATTCTATCTTCGGCATTACCACCATAAAAAGAAGATTTTCCAACAGATGTTGGTTTTGCAATTGCATTAATTGCACGTTGTATATTTTCAGCTCTTTTCTTTTTAAATACGTCTTCGTTTGCTTCAGCATCTGCTTGTTCTTTAGAAGTCTCGGCATATTTATTTGCTATTTCTGTTTTATTATCAATTACATAATCAACAAAGTTACTCTGAGATTTAACCACATCATTTATCGACGGAAGATAAATTTTAATAAAATCCTTTAGATTAATATACTCTGTGCTAGTTGCTCCCTTATCTTTTGTAGCATTATTGTCTGTTCTAAACCCGGCAAATAATCCCTGTCTTGATGTACACTCAACATTACATTCATAAACAAATCCATTCTGCGTAGTGAAGTTATATTTAGTTATAATTCCAGTTACACATCCATAATTGCCGTAGGACAAATTAGCTCGGTCCAAAGCCTTTTGTGGATTGTATACTATATCCCAACACTCTGACTCTTCTTTTAAATTTAGAATAGATTTTTGATTAAATAAATTCCAACCAAATTCTATAAACACGTTGATGCCAGGTGTCAAAAAGAATGGCATCATATATTCAAGTTGAGCTAAACTATAACAATTAAACTTGAATGATGCAAACGTCAATAATTCTTTACTTTGTCTAAGTTGTGCAGATACTAAACCAGGAGGTGGTAATATTGATGGTACAACATTATCCTGTGGAAATCCTTTTTCCAATTTAGCCTGATAATTTGTTAATGATCTAAGCGATGGATCAATATAGTGTGGTTCTCCATTTGCTTGATAACCAATAATAGCTCCTTTTTGTGTTAGTGGAGTTGTATTATTGTATCCAAATGCATCATAAAAACCATCCCCACCTTTTAGTATATAACCATCATATGGCTTTGTATTGTTTGGATCTGCATATCCTGATTTGTTTAAATACCCACTTCTCGGAACAAACCCATTAGCTATTTGACCAGTACCATTTGAAAACACACGAATCCATGGTGTCATTGGTCCCTTGTACTTGTCATGATTATTTTGAAAATCAAACGTAGCATTTATAAAAGGATTGGGGATATTCATGCCGATATTGTTGGAATTACTTCTACGACGTAATTCTCTAACCATTTCGGTTGGAATATTCTGTATCTCCCACCACGTTGGTGCTGTATCTGAAATTTCTTTCGCCATAACTTAGTTTACTTCTTTGAGATTATTCAATATTTGGGATACGTTGCCAGGTATTCTTAATTGTTTTCCTTGTGGTATAGATAATTTACCTTTACCCAAGTTGTTTGCTTGTGCAATAACCCACCAATAACTTTCATCGCCATAATATTTTTTAGCCAAACTATCCAAATAATCAGATTCGCTAGCTATAATATACGTATCATCAATAGATTCTGGGATTACAGGATAATAAGTTGTTCTATAAACATTTTTACCATCCCATCTTTTATAAACTGGTGTAAATTGATATCTCATAATTAAGGCGTGGTTTGTCCAACTTTAACTCCTATATCATCCGTGTCGTATCTAACATTTGTAGAGAAATTGTTCATGGCTGGATCATCTTGTACTTTAGATGTATATTCAAGATCAACAGCACCAAGTGTACGTACATCGACGTTTTGGAATGTAGTATTGGCAGCTTGATCGATACTAATGTTTTGTACAGGAGCATCACCCCAAATTGCTCTACCAGTCTTTGGACGATCTTTTTCAAGAACATTCATTTGAATACTTATATCAGCAGTTCTTGGAAATTGAGCAAATCTCCCTTTTGATCTTGCCTTATTACCTCTTGGATTTATGATTGTATCTGAATTCAACCACTCAATTCCTTTGCCAACTCCATAAGACCATGCTTGACTTGCATTTTCAGGTATGGTTTCCCAAGAAGCATCATCTGGTATTGTAACATTACAACTGGTCAATATAACGAAATGATTCTTATAAAAATCTCCCAATGTTAATTGTACCATTGGAGGAACCATATATCCTCCATATTGTTGTAGTGTATAGTTTGCAGGTCTGGTCAATCCAACCAAATAATTGATACGTTGCCACATAGGCATTAATTCTTTTACGCTATGTGCATTGACGGTAAAGTTAAAGCTAACTTGTCTTTCAAAACCTTTGTAATAGTAAAGTTTATCAGGACGACCAAGATATTCAATTGTTTCCCACGCTGAATTATTGTTGTCTGTTATTCCCTTGACTGTAGCGTTGAATGGAATATATTTTTGGTTAACAATATCATAAAAATAAAACTTAACGATATCAGGTCCATATACCCCAAACTTATCGTTATTAGCATATTGTTTATCAAACTCTTGTTGATTCAAAACTTCAAGCGAGTTTACATAGTCAACATTATTTGTTGGAAATATATATCTATCGTTTGGACCTTCACCCAATCTTGTTGGAACCTTATTAGCTGCGGTTTCATCTCTACGAAAACGTCCTTGATATGTATCGTTTTTAGCAGTTGGATCGTTAAGTTTTGTAGGATCTAACTCATTTAAGTAGTTTACACCAATTCGTTTTCCATCATTACTAAACTTAGCAAATTGTAATGGTTGTAAACTTTTTCTATTTACACTATACTTACTTTCATTTTCACCACGAATGTTGTTAACGGCTTGATCAAGATTTTCAATGATGTCCTTGACCTTGTTATTTTGTTGATCACTAAATGTTGTTTTAAATCCAGATTGTCTATCTAAATACGTCTTGTAGTTCAGAATTTGATCTGAATATTCATTATTATCGTCAACTTTAACTACACTTGAGTATTTGTTGCTATCTCCACTTGGTGATATACTCTTCTTTGTTAATTTAGTGCTTAATAAATTATTTTTATCTTTTGATAAAACACCGATTTCTTTGGTATAGTCCGTTGCTTGTGTAGGAAAGTTTTGAGCAATAATCAACCTATTGAGAGTTGTTTTGTTCTTAGACTTTCCATAGTAACGTTGATTTACAGCTTGTGAGTAATCGGCCTTTCTACCAAAACCTAAAGAATTCAACAATCCACTCAATATACCACCACCAGCTATACCAGTTTGTGTTGGATCAAACAGCTTACCAGCATTTAACATCAAGTCATATGTTTGTTCATCCGCACGATATGTTGCTGGCCATGGTTGTTTTGGAGGTAATATACCACCAATCAATGTGTTGTTTTGGATGAATCTACCAACGCCTGATAATAATCTACTAAAGAAGTTACCACCACCATTTGATACCAATCTTTGATATCTTGGAGTATTATAAGCATTTGTAGCGGTATTACCTCTTAATAAGTCTTTTACACCATCTCTTGCAATTGGTGTCACTACTCGACTTGAATTATCACCGCCGCCGACCAATGATGTTAATGTAGACAAACCAAGACCTCCACTAGCTGCGCTTGCAACACTACTACGAGGTGGTGCTGGTTGTGGAGGAGCACTTCCCAATAATTGACCAACCGCACTTACAGCGTTTGTTAACCCAGTACCACCCAATAATCCTGTTAATATATTGCTTGTATCAATGTGTCTGGTTGGACGCTCTAATAATCCGAAAGAAGCGGAACGTATAGCGGCAATCAACGGCGAAGCTGGGTTATAAACCTTAGTTTCGTCAAATGGTTGGAATCCCTGTAAGATAAGTTGTTTACCAGTGAATTTTACACCGGCATTTGATCCTAAAAATCTTCTAATACGAGTTGTATCTTGTACCGCAGCACTTACAGGTAATGATCTGCTACCACCAATTTTGGTACGTTGACCTTCATTTGGGTTCTTATAAATGTATTGTTGTGAACGTACTAATCCTTTTAGATAAAGATCTTGTGGTTTGTTCTTGGTATATAATACATTATCGTTACCATTTGCAAGAAATAACGTCTCTAATTTACCACCTCGTCTTATATTGATAAATGATTCAGCATTAGGTGGTAAATTCAGTCCAGCACCTTGTACTTGAGACAAAGTTGTTACTTGACCAGTGCTTCCACCAAATCCCTCTACGAATGTTTGACTATTTGCCATTAATTATAAATATTAGACTAAGTTAGTTGCTTGACCAGAAACTCCAAATTTAAGTGTACCTTCAGCCAATTCTTTACTTACTTTGACTCTATCCATATAAACTGCAATCTTTCCAGCGGCCATCATACCAGTTAATATATCTAGTTTTTGCGCTACTAAATCCATTCCCTGTCTTAACATAGCTGTTTCTTCACGTTTAGCCTCATTAGTCTTGTTTAACGTGTTAATAGCTTCAGTATCTATACTTATATCTAAATTTGGAAGTTTTACCCCAGACAATTCTTTAAGTGATGAAACAGCCAACGAAACGCCCTCGGCAGCTGCACTCATATTGATTAATTGAGTGGTAATGTTTGTTAATCTATCTAAAGGAAATAGTCTTAGACTGACATTTAAGGCTGTTAATGAATAACCCATCGCGCCAACTCCGATTGCAGCCGCAACTAATCCAGGACCAACAACTGCCAACTTAACTAAATTGGTTGTTACAGATCCGAGTAGTTCGGGTAATTTGTCTAATACCTTCATCAAAGTATCGGCTAGTATTGATGCTAGTCCCAAAAACATCTTGGATATTGCCTCAATAGCGGGAGCAGCGGCTCCAATTCCTTGTCCTATTAGTTTTAAAGCATATCCCAAACCAATTAATGCTAGGGTTATTACACCAATTGCAAGAATGGCCTGTGGTGGAATAATCAAGAATTGTACAGATCTTCCAAAGTTTCTTAGTCCTTTACCTATTCCCTCCAATCCCTTACCAATTCCTTCACCCACTTTCTGAGCCGCATTTCCCATAGCGTCTGCCAAAAAGTCTGTGACTAATTTTACACCTTTTTTAAATGCAAAGAATGCGATAGTTAACCCAGTTAATCCTGCAATTACAATACCAGCTGGTCCTCCAAAATCAGCAATCGTTGCCAATAGTTTAAAAAATACAATTTGTACTTCTCTGACAAGATCCATCAGTGGTTTCATAGCCTTACCCAAAGCTAACATAGCTTGTTCTTTTTGAGCATCTAATATTGCGGTTCTGGTTTTTGCAACATTTTCCAAAGCGGCTAATTCGTTTGCTCTTTTTTCTTGTTCAACTTTAGAACCAGATACCTTTGCCAATTCTTTCTCTAACTTCAATCGTTCCTTGGCTAAGTCTGGATTTTCTTGATCAATTTTTTGTTGTGTCTTTTTTAATGAGCTAATTTTTTGTAGTTCATTAATATCTTTACCAGTCAACTCAGATAGTGCTTTACGTTGAAAATAGTTTAATTTATCAATCTCACCAACACGTTCCAATTCTGCTTGCAACGCTTTTTCACCCTCAGCAATTTTGCCTTCAAAAAACAATCTACGAGATTGATTAAAATTGATATTTTTACCCAACAGCGCACTAGCTTTTAATTCAGCACCAACCGATGATTCAAAGTTTAATAGTGATTCAGCAGACTTTGCAGCTTGATCAAGACTACTACCAATCTTTCTTAACTCAGCCGCTTGTTTGATCAATTCGGTAGTATTGCCTCTAAATATTGTACGAACATTTGAACTAGCTCCACTTACATCTTTGATAACCTTACCAAGTGGTACGCCAGCTGCTTTTGCGGCTGCATCCGCAACACCAGCCATATTTTGTTGAGCTTGTAAACTGGTATTACCAATTTCACCCAACGTAGCAAAAAATTGAGCACTTTCCGTAGCACTTATACCAATTGATTGTGACAACTCAGCGGCTCTTGTTGCCAATGATGGCATATATTCAGCGGACATCACTCCCAAATTATTATTTAACTCGGCAACAGCTTCAAGAGATTCGGTCAAATTTACAACAAGATTTGTTGAAGAAGCAACGACTCGTTGCATTATAACCGCTTGTTTTTCGGATTCAATTCTACTAATTCCTTGCTTTACCGCATTGTCCGCTAATAACTTGTCGTATTTGTCATACGCACTTACAAGTTTTATAAACGTATCATAAATCAAGGCCATGACCGTTGCTTGTCTGTTTAAAGCTGCTAATTGTTTTTCAGCAATTTTAAGTTGATAAAGCTTCTGATCTATAATATGTTGGTTTTGCTGTCCTTCTTCGTCACGTTGTTTTTCTAACTCAGCAATCGTCGTTTTCAATTGTCCAACTAGTATACCTTGAGCCTCTATTTTTTTTTCTACATCTTTAAGCGGATTTATTGAGTTTTTAATTTTTCTACCCACATCTTCCCAAGTTTCTGAATAAGATTGTGTTTCAGCTCTGGCTTTTTCTAGCTGTTTGATTAAATCCGCTACTGACTTTTCTGTTGGGGTAGGAGCTGCCATATTTTATTATATAATAATAAATATGAGTTTATCTAAAAGATGGTTTATCTATTTTAGATTTAGAAGGTTTGGAATCGCTTTGTTTATTCTCTTTTTCCTTAACTTCTATCAACTTTTTGTAATAGAAGTTTCGTAAGTGAATAGGTAAAGCATACACTTCGGATGGTGTGAATCCATTACCATAATAACACAAATCAAAGATTATGTGTTGTATATAAACTCTGTGTTCAGGCGTTAGGCCAAAAAAATTGGGCCGTCATTGGTACGGCTACCCTTTCTTGGTGAGAGCATTCTGTACAACAAAAAGTAAATCTGCTATCTACATCTGGCGAAAATGATCTTGCATATTGTCTAAATGCACTACTATCTCTAGCCAACATGTTATTATCAATAAAAGCCTTAATTTTAGCTTTGTCAGTTTCTCCATCAACTGATGTAATCATATATTTCAAACGTGTGGTAATTTCACTTGAAGAGTCTTTCTTTAATTTAGCAAAGCCTTCAATGTCCCGTTCGATTGATTTTTCGTCAGCAGCGGTTAGCAACTTGAATTTGATTGTAATTTTTGATGCTGGTAGAGTGTATTCAAACTCATTTACACCTCTTGGATACTTGTCAAGTTCAGTCTCCTTATAAGAAATTTCTGATAAGTCTATGTTTTGTTTATTTGCAGCTGCGCATTTTGGGCAAGTAACTTCAACCGGACCATACGTGTCGCCATACGCTAATCTTCTAATTGCAAAGATTAATGCATTCTTATCACCCACAAGAATTTGATCTAAGTTTATGTCTTTATCAACCACCAGAGATTCGATCAACTTTTCTACAGCAAGACCTTTTTTAAGTAAATTTGGACTGGTAAGAATATCTTCTTCTTTAGCAGTCATCAACTTAACTTCGATCTGACCTGAAGATAGTTTGCTCTTTGGATCATAAAAATGACCCTGACTTGGCAAATCAATGATTTCGGTTGGAAATGTTGGAGCAGCTGGTTTTTGATTAACAACGTTTTGTCTAGTAATAGAAATTTCTTCACTCATAACTTATAACAATATATAGAACTTTATATAACTTTTTGTGTTATTTTATTTAACTTTAACAGCCTTTTGAGCATCTTGAGCTGTTTTTGTAAGAATACCAGCACGTAACTTAATTTTATTGATAGCATCTTTAAACTTAGATTCTGGTCCAACCAATGCATCCATAAAACCATCTTCTTCTTTGATCATCTTTTTGATAAGTTCTTTCAATCTTTGTTTTTTTGCTTCATTCATAGGTTTTAAAATTTTATATATGTTCTTAACAACGGCTGGTTTTATATCAGGATAATTAGTTTTAAAATTATTAAAATCGTTGTTTGCTAAATCTTGTCTGAGTGTGCTAGCACTAATACTTTGTCCATTTTTATCATCACTTCTACCCGAATAATTAGAAGGTACGTCGTCGGTCATATCTATTGTAGTTACACCTTTTGGAGCGGTGCGACCATCTTTAGTTGGTTTGGATTTGTATCTTTCTATAGCAGATGAAAAGATCTTGCTTCTCTTTGCATCTTCTGGACTCTTCGCACTAGCTCCTAATGCGATTGTATCAGTACTATCTTTTGGTAAGTTAAAAACATATCCAAAAGCTGCATTCATTGGATTATCATCTTGTACCGCAACAACTTCAACCTTTGGATTTTTTGGTAGTAAGTTCCAAATTGCTAAACTTTGTTGTCTAGTAATCCCATCACGTTCTGTTGGACCCACCATCACAATAACCTTACTTACGTCTGGTCTACTGGCAAACTTATTAGCCAATCCTAAATGACCAACATGTGGTGGTTTAAATCCGCCTGGTAATAGCACTGTTACTTGATCCATGTATATAAATATTAGTAAAATAAAAAACCCCACAAATAAATGTGGGGCTTAAACATATGATTAGAATAAAATCAGTATTGAAGAATACAATAGTCTGGTTGAATGGTCATACTAATTGTTACAGCGTCACCATCGTTGCTCCAGTCTAGTTCATTGAAAGTAGCTTCAGTGATGAATGCACCCTTTAGTGTCCATTCTTCTACCTTATCACCAACTGGGCCTAGAACGTTGATTGTCAAATCTTTCTTATAGAAATCTTGATAACCATCACGACCAGTTACAGATTCATGGTGCAAACGTACCCATTCCATTACTGCTTGAGCACCGCTTGGTACGATTGGATCATACAATTCAAGAGCCATAGTACCCCATGTGGTCTTACCCTTATAATAAGTCTTAATGTTGATGTGGTCCAATTCCTTAGAAGCTTGGGTAATTTTTGGACGATCACACTTCTTGATGACGAAAGATGGAATACCATCAACGTATAGGATAAAGCGGTTTTTTACCTTTGGTTCAAAGGCTGTATAAAAAATTTCAGATGGATTTAGTAGTTCTGCCATATGTTTTCAAATTGTTGTTAATTATAAATATAGTGGACTTTTATTATTTGTTTATTTTTTTAAACTTTATTGAGATTTGCGTCGTATATTGACTTGACATTTTTTCTCAATTTTGAAATGTATCCGGTGGATCTTAATAGTTTAAATACAAGGTTTTCTGTACTATATTCACCAACAGAACTTAATCCGGTTTCTCTCATATCATATAATCTCTTGATTATACTCTTCATCAACTCCAAATCGTTTTGTTGTATAGCTGAATCAATAAGTTTAACATATTGATCGTATTTCTTCTTGATAGATTCTTTGTCAATCTCTACATTTTCGTAATTTGGCTTCTTTACCCACTTATTCTTAAGAACACTATATACTGCTTGACTACGATTTACATCATTTATATCTTGTATATAAACTTCAACCGGATGACTTCCAATATTGATATCATGTTCTTGATTCCACTTGTTTTTGAGTGAATCAACATATTTCTTAACCAGCTCTTTGTTTGGGTCAATTTTACTAAAATCTACAAGTATATGCAAATCAATATCACTTGTAGGAGTCCAGTTATAACCAGCTGTGCTTCCTAGGAAATATACATCTTCAATGGGAGCATTAAGTTCTGTGTCTTTGTAAAAAGCATTGGCTACCTTAAGCATCTTTTCCAAGACATCTTGTTTTAGTACATCATTATCCCACAATTCTGGATCTAACGTGCTGTTATAAATTCTATGACTTTGTTTAACCCCAAGAATATTTTTTAGCTTATTAATAGTATCTATGGCATTTGTATGTAATAAACCAATACCACCGGCTTTGTTGAATTCTTCAATAGTTTCTGGTTTATCATCAATCAATATTGCAGTTGGAGAAGCATATTTTGCTTTATCCTCTCTATGTTTAACAATATTAGGCTTAGCTTTGATATCATGATTTTTAAGCCACATCATTTTGCCGGCATATGCTTTTTCATCAGGTGCATGACTTAATATTTCGATGGGTAGATCTTTTAGAAAGTTATATAATAACTTACCATCTTCCATCCAATCCATATTTGCATAAAAACCAGGACTATTCTTTCTTACAAATTGATATTGATTCTGCTTACCATGAGATGCAATATAACTATCAACTGGTACTCCGCTATACGCTTCAAACTGCTTTTCCCAGTCGGTAAGCACACCATCCATATCTACATATATCTTATACTTACTATTAATCATTTATAATAAATATTAGCAAGCATTGCGCTTGTTATGCTTATTGTGCTTATTAATTTATAGATAATCAAAGAAAACTAATTAACAAAGCGCTTGCATTTGCTTATACTTTATATAATCAGGATGTCAAGTATTTTTATTTGGCTTAAATGTGCCATCCTTCAAGTTCAAGCTTCCATCACCATATTTTTCAGCTAATGCATTAATAAGTGCTTGTTCTTCTGCTTGTAGAGCTTGCCATTTCTTTAAAATGTCTTCTCTATTTTTCTTAATATCATCAAGCACATTTTGCGCATTAATTTCATCAAGCTGCAATTGACCAAGCAAATAAATGTTTTGTTGGTAACCATCTTGCAAGTTTGTAATTTGTTGCATTTCTTGATCACTAAATTTAATTGTATTATCCATAATATGTTATTTGTTTAAAGGCGTTAATAAGTCTTGGGTGCCGTTTGGATGTGGATCAGATAACATCTTATCAAGACTTTCTTGAGTTACACTTGATAAAACTTTTGAAGAGTTTCTTCTCGAAATCTCAATTCGTATCAGAGACAAGTTTTTTTGCAACAAATCCATCTGGTCCAAGATATCAAAACCCATAGCCTTTAGCTCTAGGTCTGAATATTCAAATATTGGCTTATTATCCATCATAATTTATATATAGATCCATGATGTTAGATATGTTTTTTATAAATTTATTCTTTGTATATAGTGATGCGTTGATTGAAGATTGTTTGCCATATTCATATACTACCTCTCTGTTTTTATAGCAAAACCACATCATTTCTGAAAATTGATCTTCTTTAAACTCACACCATTTACCACCATAGTCTCCCCAAAATCCCTCGCTATAAACCTCATCATATCCTACCTCAAAACTAATTTGTGAATTAACAAACTCAGACAGTCCTCCATAATTTGCGTATATCAAAGGCCTGCCGCAACACATACTTTCTTGTTGCATCATACCCCACCCCTCACAAGTCGCTCCACTTAAATACACATCAATATTATGATACCAATCTCGTAATTCATTCTTTGTAAATTTCTGAGAGGTGTATTTCACTTTAGAATCTAAATGTTTTTGGACATTTTCATTTGTTTTTATATGAAGCTCAACATCATTTACACCCCTAAAAGTTTTTAAAAAACATTTGGTAACCTTCGATATATTTTTTCTTGGATCTTCATTTGATATACCAAACACAAACTTATTATTATTTATAGGTTGCTTATAGGAAAAAAACTCTGTGTCACAGAATAATGGTACTACATCAATTCTGCATGTCAATCCTTGATTTATAAAATTACCTTTATTATAATGATTTGGCACGCATATGTGTTTATACTTGTTTAAAACCTCAATCATCAAATCATTTACTCTGGTACTCTCCCACATTGTATATAATATACGAGGTCTTGAAAAATCCATCTGAAAAAATGGATTGGAAGATCCAATATCATTTGTTAAACTTAACAAACTCAAATCCAATAAGTTTGGGTCAACAACTCTATTATCTTCAAAATACTTAAGAAAGTCCTGACTTATAACACTATACGTTCTGGGTACTATGTTGTAATTATAACCTGGTAATTCTTCAATCAAAGTACGCAATACTTCACGATATCCAGAATTAAAATTATAATACGAACTTAATGTAACACGTTTCACCCAAGATTATAAATTTGGTATATAATAAGAATTAATTATATTTGTCGATGGAAGCATTAATTTATTAGCAGACTCAGCTATAGATCCACTCATCAAACTAAAGGCTAAATCTACACTTTCTTCCATCGTTTTTCCCATACATTGCGATCCTGTCAACTGAATACAATGAGATATTTGCCCACCCACATTGTCTTCACGTTCAACACTAATACATACATGTTGAATTAATATAAACTTAGGATCTTGTAAAGTATCACATCGAGAAATTCTATATCTTATTCCATTCATACACAAATAAATATACAGATCATGAGAAAACAGCGATATAATAATTGTTAGCGGTAAACGCACTAACACCGCCATTTGATACCGTGTTATTTATGTAAATTCTAAGATATCCGGCAAGAGTTCTACCACTACTGCTTGTTGTAGCTATACCATTACAATTTGCTACAGAAAGCCAGTTGGCCGTATTACCTGTACCATATACATATAATCTTCCATTACCATCGGTAGCAGCACCAACACCTGTTAACGAAGCTGAACTAATGACTAAAGCATCTGCATTATTAATACGTAAACTTAATGGAGTGGATGTGGCAGAATTAAGATATGTAGTACCATCATTATATTGTAATAATGCATATGTACCAAATGTACTAGCATTTTGTGTCATTGCATTATTAGCAACAAATCCATAACCTGCCGCTGCTGGCCAAGACCCCAATCTAATATCTCCAATCTTTGCTGTATTATTTACATCCAGTGCTTGCGATGGAGTTGCAGATCCAATTCCAATTCTACTATTAGTTGTATCATGATAAACAAATGTACTATCTTTGATAGTTGTAGTACTGGTCGAATAAATAACTCTATCAGTAGCAGTAAATGCACCACCACTTATACCACTTGTACCAGCCGGTGCCGCTAAACCACTTGTTCCAGTTGTACCATTAGTACCACTTGTGTTACTAGCACCACTTAATCCACCAGCACCAGATGCACCATTTGTACCGCTTGTACCACTACTACCGCTTGTAGCACTTGTACCACTTGTTCTAGCACTACTACCACTAGTACCATTTGTACCAGTTAAACCACTACTACCACTTGTACCGGTTGTACCACTCGTTACGTTACTACTTCCACTTTGACCGCTTGTGCCACTTCCACCTGTTGTACCAGATGTACCAGATGTACCACTTGTAACTACACTACTACCACTTTGACCCGATGTACCATTTCCACCTGAAGTACCACTAGTTCCACTAGTTCCAGCCGTAGCGCTTGTACCGCTTGTTCTTGCACCAGTACCACTTGTACCATTTAAACCGCTACTACCACTAGTACCATTTGTACCACTTGTAAAAGCACCAGAACCGCTTTGACCATTTGTACCACTCGTACCAGTACTACCGCTTGTAGCACTCGTACCGCTTGTAAAAGCACCAGATCCGCTTGTACCACTTACACCATTTGTACCACTCGTACCATTTGTACCACTTGTAGCACTTGTTCCACTTGTTGCGCTTGTGCCGCTTGTTCTTGCACCAGTACCACTTGTACCATTTGTACCAGTTAAACCGCTACTACCGCTGGTACCATTTGTTCCACTTGTAAAAGCACCAGAGCCGCTTTGACCATTTGTACCAAAACAGTTTTCGCCTGGTACTGTGCGCTAGTTAAAAATAGCAAAACGTTTTTACTTTTAGGCCTCTTTAATCCCCAAGTAGGTAATACAACTTCTAAAACGGACCATGTGGCCCGTTT